>Ga0055476_10000145_pt1 | contig 16913 bp, 13 predicted proteins | sample Muzzi_CordC_D2_FD_57682 | JGI IMG/M metagenome (GOLD analysis project Ga0055476, IMG submission 57682) | Wetland microbial communities from San Francisco Bay, California, USA, that impact long-term carbon sequestration - Muzzi_CordC_D2 | ecosystem: Environmental > Aquatic > Marine > Wetlands ... | reverse complement strand
CCCTGTCCGCCGCCGATGCACTGGGTTGCCAGTGCATAGCGTTTGCCTTCACGCTTCAGCAACGCCGCGGCCTTTCCGGTAATTCGCGCACCGGTCGCGCCGAGCGGGTGTCCGAGCGCAATAGCGCCACCGTCGATATTGACCTTGTCGTGATCCAGACCCAGCTCGCGCATGCACGCGATCGCCTGCACGGCGAAAGCTTCGTTCAACTCGATGATGTCCAGGTCATCTAGAGACAGGCCTGCGCGGGTCAGGGCCTTGCGGGTTGCACCCACCGGACCGATGCCCATGATTTCCGGCGCGCAGCCGCCAACGGCAATGCTCTTGATACGCGCAATCGGCTCGAGCCCATTGCGACTGGCGTAGTCCTCGCTGCACACCAGCACTGCGGCCGCGCCGTCGGTCAGCGGCGATGAGGTGCCGGCGGTAACGCTCCCATCGGCGCTGAAAGCGGGATTCAATCCGGCCAGTGCCTGCTCATCGGTGTCGGCTCGGATACAGCCATCTTCGGTGATAGCCACCCCCTCGTGTGAGATGGGCACGATTTCGTCGCTGAGGCACCCCTCGGCGCGCGCCGCCGCGGCCCGCTTCTGGCTGGTGACCGCAAAAGCCTCTTGTTCCTTGCGCGCAATCTGATACTTCTCGCCCAGGTTCTCGGCCGTCTCGCCCATGGACATATAGGCGGCCGGAAAAGATGCGTACAACGCTGGATTCGGCATCGGATTGAACCCCATCATCGGCACCCGCGACATGGACTCCACGCCGGCACAAACGAAGGCATCGCCGGCGTTCATCTGAATGGCACCCGCAGCCATGTGGATGGCTTGCATCGAGGATCCACAAAATCGATTGACGGTCACACCGGCAACGCTGATCGGCAGCGTCTCGGTTAAGAAACCGATAATGCGCCCGACGTTGAAGCCCTGCTCACCTTCCGGGAAGGCGCAGCCGACGATGAGATCTTCGATGTCTTCAGGCTTGACACCGGTGCGCTCTAGCAATGCTTTCACCACGTGCGCAGCAAGATCATCCGGGCGCACCTTGTTCATCGCGCCCTTCCCTGCAAAGGTGAACGGCGAGCGCGCATAGCCCGCTATGACGACATTTTTCATTGATTCTTACTCCGCAAATCCGCTGACTGGACGGGAGGGAACAGGAGGGGACAGATTTCAAATCTGTCCCCTTGCCCCAAATACCAATCCCCACCACGAGGCCCAAGGGACAGATTTGAAATCTGTCCCCTTTCCCCAATACTAGGCCTTTACCCCGATCGGGGCACGCTCACAGAGACACCTTCCGCCATTGGCTGTCCAGACGCTCTGGCGAGACCCGAATAGCGGTACCCAACTCCTGGGCGAAGATCGAAATGCGGTACTCCTCCAGCATCCACCGGTAGCGAACAAGCTCTGGATCGTGGCGGCCGCGCATCGCATGGTCCGCGGCTCGCGACATGAACCGATTCCAAAGCGGCGCGACGCTTGCGAGCTTGCGGCTGTCACCCGCTCCGCCACGGCGAAGCTTGTCGAGGCGGATACGCAGTGCCGATAAATAGCGCGGGTAGTTCTCCAGCATCTCGTCCGGCGTGACCAACACGAAGCCGCGAAAGGTCAGATTCGCCAGCTGTTCCTCGACATCGGCGTAGCTGCTGGCCGGCACCTCGGATTCCTGCGCCCGGCACTGTGCCGCGAGCGATCGCTGCGCCTCGAGAATGTCTCGCAGGAGATCGCCTAACGCCTCGGCGACGCCCCGCAGTCGCGCACCGGCCTGCGACGCCGCCTGCCGGAACTGCGCCTCGTCGCGGATTTGTCCCGCATCGGGCATGGCACGCCTCACGGCACGCGTCACGATAGACTGGACAAGCGACCCAATGGCAGGCTCAGGCACATGGACGTAGCCGGGAGCCGCAGGCAGCATGGCGTGCACGAGCTCCATGGTTTCCAAATGCGGCAGGTCGCGAACAATCTTGCGGATCTCCCTGGCCGCGCCGATGGAAAACAGCCGATGCACCCCGTCACCGTGGGATTCCGCCGCCGACTCGGCACTGGGGAAGAGCCCGAGGGTCACCGATTGCCCCTGGTCCGACAACGCAGGATAGCCCCGCACCAACCGCCCATCAATGTGCTCTTCCACCACCTCCGGCAGCGCACCCACTACCCAGTCCCTGAGCCCATCGCGGGAATAGCCGGTACTCGCCTGCGGCGTAGCCGGTCTACCCGCCGACTCGGCCAACCGCGCCTGCAGCCGCAAGATATCGCGGCCTTCGTTCAAACAAACGCCGCCCTCGCCGATGACACGGAAATTCATCAGAAGATGCGGCGCGAGCCTGGTCTCCAGCTGCTGCCAGTGCCACACATCAGTCGGCACATCGACGCCCCGTTGACTGCGCAGGAATGCGCGCAGCGCATTTGCCAGAGTGCCGCTTTCCCTGGCGCCTTCGGCCAGGAACTCCCTGGCACAATCGGCGAGCGGCAATAACTCCCGCCGGCTGGACTTGGGCAACAGCTTCAACATGGCGAGTACCTTCTCGGCGAGCAGTCCCGGAACAAGCCACTCGAATGGCTCGGCCTTTACGCGTGGCAGAAGCGCGACCGGGACTTCGAGGCTAAGGCCGTCATCGGCGCGTCCCGGCTCGAAGCGGTAAACCAGCGCCATGGACTGCTGCTCGAAAAGTATTTCGTCGGGAAAATCTCGTTGCGCACCGTCAGGTAAGCTGCGCCGCTGCAGTCTCTCGGCCTTCATGAGCAGACGCTCCGGGTGCTCGCGCTCGGCACGCCGGCGCCAGGCTTCGAAGCTCTTGCTGTCGCATACCTTTTCGGGGATCAGCGACATGTAAAAAGCGTAGACGTCGTCGTCCGCCACCAGCACGTCGGGGCGTCTCAACTTGTGCTCGTAGCGGCGCAGCCCGTCCACCACGGCGGCGTTTTTCTTCAGAAACTCGGCGGGAGACGCAAGCGTGCGGTCCATGATGGCGGACTGAATAAATATGGCATGGGCGTCCTCACGGCTCACGGGGGCGAGTCGCACGCGGCGGCGCGGCGTTACGGTCAACCCGTGCAGGCTCGTTTGTTCGTACACCATCACCTCGCCAACGCGTGCATCCCAATGGGCGTCAAAATAGGTTCTGCGCAACAGATCGCCCCCGGCGCGCTCGATCCATTCGGGGCGTATGCGCGCAACCTGATGAGCAAGCAGGCGGCTCGTTTCCACCAGCTCCGCCGCCACCACCCAACGTGTCCGGCGATTCGACTGACAGGATTGAGCTGAAATATGAAACATCGTGCCGTGCAATCCCGTGTAACAACGCTCGGAATTGCGCATTCCGATATTGCGCAACAACCCGGTTAACAGCGCGCGATGGATGCGCGAGTAGCTGGCCTCGTGACGACGTGGACGCAATCCCATCTCGCGCACGATTTCCCGCAGCTGCCGATGCACTTCCTGCCACTCGCGCAACCTCGGCAAGCTCAGAAAATGCTTGCGGCAGAAACTCTTCAAACGATTGCCTTTGAGGCCGCGGGTTTGCTCATGGACAAACTCCCAAAGCTTCAGCAGGCCCATGAAGTCGGAGCGTTCGTCCTGGTAGCGCTGGTGGGCGAGCGCCGCGGCGGCTTGCGCCTCCGGTGGCCGTTCCCGCGCGTCGGGAACACTCAAGGCGCTCGCCACCACCAGCACCTGGGACAGACAGTCGTGCTCCTCGGCGGCGAGAATCATGCGTCCGATGTGAGGATCCAGCGGGAAGCGCGCCAGGCGCCGCCCGAGCTCGGTGAGCCGGTCCTCGCCATCGATGGCGCCCAGCTCGCGCAGCAGCCGGTAGCCATCGTTGACCCGGCGCCGATCCGGGGCGTCGAGAAAGGGGAACGCATCGAGATCGTGGATACCGAGAGCGCGCATGTCGAGCAACACCGCCGCCAGGTTGGTGCGCCGGATTTCCGGCTCGGTGAACTCCGCCCGTGCCAGGTAGTCCTCCTCGCTGTAAAGGCGCACGCAAATACCCGGCGCGGTGCGCCCGCAACGCCCCGCGCGCTGATCAGCGGATGCCCGGGATATGGGCTCGATGGGCAGGCGTTGCACACTGCCGCGCCTGCCGTAACGGCTGATGCGGGCGAGCCCCGAATCGATGACGAAGCGTACGTCTGGAACCGTAATCGACGTCTCGGCGACATTCGTCGCCAGAACGATGCGCCGTTTTATATGCGCTTCGAACAAGCGCTGCTGCTGTGAGAGCGGCAAACGTGCGAATACCGGCAACACATCGCATTGCTCGCCGAAGCGGCGGCGCAAGCGCTGAGCGGCGTCGCGAATATCCCGCTCCCCGGGAAGAAATACCAGCATGTCGCCGGGCCCTTCTTCGAGCAGTGCCCCGGCGGTCGCAACAATACTCCTCTGGAGATCCGGTTCACCATCCTCGCCCTCCAGCAGTGGCTGATAACGAAGTGCAACAGGAAATCCGCGCCCCGAGACTTCGACGATGGGGGCGCCGGCAAAGAACTCCGAAAACCGTTCCGTATCGATTGTCGCGGAGCTGATGACCAGCTTGAGATCCAAACGCCGCTTGAGCAGCCGCTTCAGATAACCGAGCAGAAAGTCAATGTTGAGACTACGCTCGTGGGCCTCATCGATGATGATGGTGTCGTAGTTACGGAGATCGCGGTCCGATTGAATCTCCGCAAGCAACATGCCGTCGGTCAGCACTTTGAGACAACAATTCTCGCCGACCCGCTGGTCGAAACGCAGCTTGTAGCCGACGCTTCCTCCCAGCTGCGAACCGAGCTCGGCGGCGATGCGCGCGGCGGTGCTGCGCGCCGCCACCCGCCGCGGCTGCGTGTGACCGATGAGCCCGGCCACACCCCGGCCGATTTGCATGCAGATTTTCGCAAGCTGGGTGGTTTTCCCCGAACCGGTTTCGCCGCAGACGATCACCGCCGGATGGGCCTCGATGGCCCGGGCGATGTCGTCGACCTTGTCATGAATGGGAAGCTCTGTGGGAAAAGTCGGCGTCGGTAGTGATTGACGCCGCCGCCGGAGGCGCTGCTCCGAGGACTCGATCTCTTCGCTCAGACGTGCGAAGCCGGCGTTCGCGCCGTTGCCTCCACGCCTGCGCTTTTCCAGGCGCCGCAACCGCCGCATGAAGCGCCCCTGGTCGGCAAGCATGCACTGCTGGATTCGAACTTCGAGGCTGGCCATGGTGCTGGGCGGTATGCGGGCAAGGCGCCCGGGCTCATCGCAATTAACCAAAAAAAGCCAAATGTATCGGGAACTTAGGGCGAACGACTTGCTTCACTTGGCGTACCCGGGACGAACTTATACCATGCTTGCCCAGCCGGTGGGAGGGGCTTCGGATGTGTGGACGTTACGTGCTCAAAGCGGCACTCCCCGATATTGCACGCATGCTCGGCATGGACGCCGACATCGCCGTCGATAGGGCCATCGATAGGGATTGGGATCCCAGCTACAACATTGCGCCGACGCGCGCCGTGCCCGCCTGCAGAATCGAAACGCCGGGGCGCAAGCAACTCGCGCTCTTGCACTGGGGGCTCATTCCGCAATGGGCCAAGAAGTCCGACGCGAGCTTCCGCATGATTAACGCCCGCGCCGAGACGGTTTCGGAAAAGCCCGCCTTCCGCAGCGCATTGCGGCATCGCCGCTGCCTGATTCCTGCTGACGGCTACTACGAATGGAAATCCATGCCCGGGCGCAAGCAACCCTACTACTTCAGCATGAAAAACAGCGATCCCTTTTGCTTCGCCGGCCTCTGGGAACGCTGGCAGCCCGCCGAGGGCGAAGCCGTCGAATCCTGCGCCATCATCACCACCGGCGCGAATGTGCTCGGTGCTGAGATCCATCACCGCATGCCGGTCATTATGCCAACCGACGACTACGACCAATGGCTGGATCCGCAAATCAAGCAGGCCGATGATGTGCTGCCGCTGCTAAGGCCCTTCCCACCTCAAGCCATGACCGTTTACCCGGTGAGCACGCTGGTCAACAACGCGCGCGTCGACGAGTCGCGGTGCATCACGCCACTGGCCGATCCCGCCTGACATGCTCGCCCTGGATCACGGCGACGCACGATTGCTGTATCGCGCCGGCTACGGATCCTCGGCCATAGCCGTCTACGAGAACGATTGTTACCGCTGGCTGCAAAATGAAAACGGCACGCTGCATAGCCTATTGGATCTGCACTCACCACAGCGCCTGATACTGCCCTACACACAGGCCATGATGGCCGCCCTGTTGTTCATCAATGCAATCGATTCGGTGCTCATGCTGGGCCTCGGCGGCGCTTCTCAGGCGCGCTTTCTTCGTCACCACTTCACCCACACGCGCATTACCGTGCTCGAATCGAATGCAGACGTCATCGACGTCGCGCGGCGCTACTTCGACCTCGGCGACGACAACGAAAGCCTGCGCGTCAGCAACAAAGACGCCCGCGCCGACATCGCCGCGGACGGTCCGCTGGCGGATCTGATTCTCGTGGATTTATTTTGCGCAGACGGCCTGCCATCCTGGGTGCGCGAGAAAGCATTCCATCAGCGTTGCCGTCACCGCCTCAGCAGCCAAGGGGTCCTCGCCGCGAATCTGTGGGTGGACTCGAACGACGAGCACCTCCGGGTCATGGATGGTGTTCAGGAGGCCTTCGAGCACCGCACACTGGTGCTCGGTGTGCCCGGCTATCGCAATCTCGTCGTGCTGGCCTTCAACAATACGCCGCCCCTGGACTTCGCCACCCTCGGACGCCGCTCCGCCGTGCTCGGCGCTCAAACCGGGCTCGACTTCACCGCCCTGCTCGACTCCATGCGCGCGAGTAATTACAGCGACGACAGCGGCTTCGTCTTCTAACCCCGCGCGATCCCAAAAACCTGGCCCCCTGTAGGTTGGGCTGAGCGCAGCGAAGCCCAACATCCAAGCCCAACATTAACGCCGAAATGTTGGGCTTCGCTACGCTCAGCCCAACCTACAGGATCAAACCCTCAGCGGTTTCCACCCGCCTTCGCCCAGGAATCCCTGAGGGTTACGGTGCGGTTGAATACCGGTGCTCCCGGGCGGCTGTCCACCCTGTCGACGCAGAAGTAGCCGAGACGTTCGAACTGATAATGCGTACCCGGTGCGGCGTCGGCGACGCTCGGCTCGATGCGGGCGCCGTCGATGACTTCCAGGGAGTCTGGATTGATGTGCTCCATGAAATCCCCCGCATCGGGACTGGGCACCGAGAACAGGCGATCGTAGAGCCGTGTCGGTGCCGCCAGAGCGTGATCGGCCGATACCCAATGAATCGTGCCCTTGACCTTGCGCCCATCCGGCGCCGCGCCGCCCCGGGAGTCAGGATCGTAGTGGCAGTGCACTTCCACCACCTCGCCGTCGGCGTCTTTGATGACATCGACACAGGTGACGAGATAGGCGTAACGCAGCCGCACCTCGCGCCCGGGTGCCAGGCGGAAAAATTTCTTCGGGGGGTCTTCCATGAAATCCTCCCGCTCGATATACACCACCCGCGCGAAAGGAATTTTCCGCGTGCCCATATCCGGATTCTGAGGATGATTGGCGGCATCGAGCTCGTCCACCTGGCCCTCGGGATAGTTGAGCACCACCACCCGCAGTGGCCGCAGCACCCCCATCACCCGCGCGGCTTTCGAATCGAGATCCTCGCGCACGCAGTTCTCCAGCAAAGCCACGTCGATGACATTGTCCTTCTTGGTTACACCGACGCGCTCGCATAAATCCCGGATGGCCGCGGCGGTAAAACCGCGCCGGCGCATTGCCGTCAGGGTCGGCATGCGCGGATCGTCCCAACCGCTGACATGCTTCTCGTCGACGAGCTGTTTCAAGCGCCGCTTGCTCATCACCGTGTAGCTGAGATTGAGGCGCGAAAACTCGATCTGCCGGGGGCGGCTGGGCACATCGAGGTTGTCGATGAACCAGTTGTACAGGGGGCGATGATCCTCGAACTCCAGCGAACACAAAGAGTAGTTCACGTGCTCGATGGCATCGGACTGACCCTGGGTGAAGTCGTACATGGGATAAATGCACCAGGCGTCGCCGGTCATCTGGTGCGATGCATGCAGAATCCGGTAAATAACCGGATCGCGCATGTTCATATTGGGCGAGGCCATGTCGATCTTGGCGCGCAGCACCTGAGCGCCGTCGGGGAATTCGCCGGCGCGCATGCGGCTCAGCAAATCCAGATTCTCTTCCACGCTGCGGTTGCGGTGGGGACTTTCCCGGCCAGGTTCGGTGAGCGTGCCGCGATAGGCGCGAATGTCCTCGGCGCTGGAGCTGTCCACGTAGGCTTTGCCATCGCGCACCAGCGCCACCGCCCACTCATAGAGCTGCTCGAAATAATCCGATGCGTGACGCAGATGCTCGCCCCAATCGTATCCAAGCCAGCGAATATCCTCCTTGATGGATTCCACGTACTCGAGGCTCTCTTTGACAGGATTGGTGTCGTCGAAGCGCAGCGTGCAATGGCCGCCGTAATCCTTGGCAATGCCGAAGTTGAGGCAAATGGCCTTGGCATGACCAATGTGCAAATAGCCGTTGGGCTCGGGCGGAAAGCGCGTCACCACCTGCCCGTCATTTTTGCCGGCACGCAGATCCTCGTCGATGATCTGGCGAATGAAATTCGTGGCGATGACCCGATCTGTCATGTTGTTCCCGTCATTTGGTGGCGTTCTCATCAGCGATTCGATCTCAAGCGCAGCGCGTGGGCCAACAGCCCCGCGGTGGAAGCATCGTGCCCGCCGGCCGCGCCGCCACCGATCTCCGTGTTCAAAGCGAGCGCAAGCTCCTTACCGAACTCGACGCCCCATTGATCGAAGGCGTTGACACCCCAGCACACACTTTGCACGAACAGCCTGTGCTCGTAGAGCGCAATAATCGCCCCCAGGCGGCGCGGCGTCAGGCGCTCGAACAGGATCGTGTTACTCGGCTGATTCCCGGCAAAGGTGCACTGGGGCACGAGCGCCTCCAACGCCTGTGCACCGAACCCCCGGCTCTCTAGATGAGCCCGGGTATTTGCCGGGTCGCGTCCCACCATCAGCGCCTCGGCCTGGGCCAGCGCATTGGCGAGCAGCGCGTCGTCATGCTCCGCGCGCCCCGCATGGCTATGCACCGGCACCAGAAAGTCGCAGGGCACCAACTCGCTGCCCTGGTGCAGCAGTTGGAAAAAGCTGTGCTGGGCATCGTCTCCCGGTGCGCCCCATACCACCGGGCAGGTGGCAAAGCCGAGGCGCGCGCCGTCACGGCTCACCTGCTTGCCGGTGCTCTCCATCTCCAGCTGCTGCAAATAAGCAGGCAGGCCGCGCAGACCATCATCGTAGGGCAGCACCGCGCGGCTCGCTGCGGCGAAGAAATTCCGGTACCAGATGCCGATGAGACCCAGGATCACCGGCATGTTTTCCATCAACGGTGCATTGAGAAAATGCTCGTCCATGCCGTGGGCACCGGCCAGAAGCTCGTCGAAGCAGTCCATGCCCGCGCTGATCGCCACCACCAGGCTCACGGCGGAACAAAGCGAAAAGCGCCCGCCCACCCAATCCCACAATGGCAACACATTATCCGACGCGATCCCGAATTCCCGGGCAGCGTCGGCATTGGCGGTAACCGCCACGAAATGCCGCGCCATGGCCGTTGCGGGAACACCGGCGCGCTCCAGCAACCAGGCGCGGGCGGCCGATGCGTTAATCATGGTCTCGGAAGTGGTGAAGGATTTCGAGGCGACGATGAAGAACGTGGTCTCGGGATCCAGTCCGTGCAACGCCCTGTTCAACTGGTCGGCGGCGACACTGGAGACGAAGCGCGGCCGCCGAGTGCCCGGATGTGACGCCGAGAGCGCCTGCACCGCCATCTCAGGGCCGAGACGCGAGCCCCCAATACCCATGTGCACAACACTTTTAATCGCCTTTCCCGAGTATCCCTTGTGGCGGCCCTCACGCAGGCTGTCGCTGAGTGCCCGCATGCGCCGGCGCACGGAATCCACCACGGGCATGACATCACCGCCCACGGGAAAGGGCTGCCCGGCAGGTGCCCGCAGCGCCACGTGCAAGGCTGCGCGTTGCTCGCTCGGGTTGACGATGTCGCCCGCGTACATCCGATCACGCCAGGCTTCCACCCGGGTTTGCGCGGCGAGATCCGAGAGCAGGCTCAGGGTTTGCGTGGAGATGCGATTCTTCGAGTAGTCGAGCAATAGATCACAGGCCTGCAGGGAACAGCGCTGAAAGCGATTTGCATCGCCGGCGAACAATTCGCCCATGGGTACGGGCGCCAGCTCACGCTGGTGAGCCTGCAGAGCCTTCCAGGCAGGTAATTGTTCCGGCGATGGCGTGGTCAAGACAGTTTCTCAATCTCCGCTAGCGGCGAGCGCTAGCCTAATGGCTTGCGAGCACAAACTGAACCTCCACGCCGCCCCGGTTGCTGGCGGCGTCGACCGGCAAGAATCTTGGTGAACAGCGCCCGAGCGGGTATACTGCGCCGCACTCACGGGCCCGGTAGGTCCGTGGAGCGGGGGCGCTAATCACCATTACAGGCCATTACAGGCCATTACACGCCGATTCACGCCAGCGGGAGCGGTGCGACGCGGCCAAGCACGTGTTCGCAGATAACCGGCGGCATTTTGAAACCGGTATCCGGTGCTCGAGGGGCGAAAAGGAACACTATGAAGAATAGACCGCGGTTGTACTACGCATTGATGGCGATGCTGATAACGGGTTTGGCTGCCGCCACCGGCGCCCGGGCCGAAGGCGACGCCAAAGCAGGTCAGGTGAAATCCATTCCCTGCATGGGCTGCCATGCCATCCCCGGTTACAGCAGCGTTTACCCAACGTATCACGTGCCACGGGTCGGTGGACAACACCCCGATTACATTGTTGCAGCGCTCAAAGCATACAAGGCCAAGGAGCGCAGCCACCGGACCATGCAGGCCCAAGCCGCGAGCTTGAGCGAAGACGATATGAGGGACATCGCCGCCTTCTTCTCGGCCAAACCCGAGTAGATGACGAAGCGCGAAACTGCCCCTACACGGAGACCACGATGCGTATTTTGCTAAGCCTTACCGCTGCCGCCCTCGTCTTTTTGCATGCCGGCGTCCAAGCCGCCGGTGATATCGACGCCGGAAAAGCCAAGTCGGCGCCCTGCGCGGCCTGCCACGGCGCCGACGGCAACAGCCCGAGTCCAGCCTTCCCGATTCTCGCCGGGCAATACCAGGACTATCTTGTACATGCCTTGAAAGAGTACCAGTCCGGGACACGCAAAAACCCCATCATGAGCGGTTTCGCAGCGCCGCTGAGCGACCAGGACCGCGAGGACCTGGCGGCTTACTACGCCAGTCAAACAAGCAGCCTGCACACGCTCAAGTACGCCGACGGGGCGGACTGAACAAGGGCGGGTTCGCCCCCCGCCCCGCATCCCGGCCCCCACCCGCTGTAGGAGCGGACCTGCTCCTGCATACTTCGCCTCAAGCTTTGTGCCAGGCGAAATATCGCCGTAGCTTCGCCGGTCTATCCCCTCAACGAGTGCTCGTTCTCCCGGGACCGCATGCAGAACTCACAGGCCCGATTCGAGAAGCTGGTCAACGCCTTGTCGTCCGATCTGTTTCGATACGCCTTCATGCTGTGTCGAAACCGGGCCATGGCGGAAGACCTGGTTCAGGAGACCTTCATGCGCGCGTGGCGCTTTCTCGACAGCCTGCGCGACGAACGAAAGGCCAAGCGCTGGCTTCTGACGATACTGAGGCGCGAGTTTGCACGGCAGTTCGAACGCTATCAGCCACCCTTCGACGATATTGAGCTCGAGGAGATCGCCGCCGATGATGGTGTGAATCCCGAAGTGTGGGCCGTGCGCCGGGGCCTTGCCAAGCTGCCCGACAAGTATCGGGAGGTGCTGGTGCTTCAGGTCATAGGCGGCTATACGGGCGCAGAGATGGCGAAGCTGTTGGAGTTGCCGAGAGCGACGGTAAATACACGTCTGTTCCGTGCCCGCCAGCAGCTTCGCGGGATTTTGGAAAGCGACGACGAGACCCCCGGCGTGGGCGAAGGACGACGATCATGAATTGCATTGAGTTCCGCCGCGTCCTGCTCACAGAACCGAACACCGCGGATGCCGAATTCGCCGAGCATCGGCGCAGCTGTCCGGAGTGCGCCGAGGCCATCGAGCGCAGCATGCATTTCGAGGATGTGCTGCGCCAAGCGGTTAACGTCCGGGTGCCCGAGAATCTCGCCTCCAGGATTCTGCTCAAGCAATCCTTTCAATCCCCGGCAGAGTCGCCCTGGTGGCGGCGGCGGCGCGTGTATGCGTTGGCCGCCAGCTTGTTGCTGGCCATGGGGCTGGCCTTCATGGGCCTCAGCGCGCACTTCGAGCAACGCCGCCTGAGCGAGGAATTTGTCGCGCTGATCAACGGCGCCCCCTACGCCCTGACAACCAATGAGTCGGTCGGCAGCAACGCGATATCCGCGGCCCTCGAGCCGGTGGGCCTGGATTTGGAGGGTCCCATAGGCGATGTCACCTTTGCGGGCCGTTGCATCATACGGGGCAAGGTCTCCGGACACATCGTCGTCAAGGGCGAAACCGCGCCGATCACGGTCTTCCTGATCAGGGATCGCCTGGTCAGCGGCCGCGCCGTGATCCGCAGCGATCACTACCGCGGTGTCGTGTTGCCCCAGGGCACCGGCACCATCGCTATCGTCGGCTCACCGGGAGAAGCGCTCGATGGCATCGAAGCGCGGGTGCGTTCCGCGGTCCGCTGGACCGGCACCCACGGCGCCCGGTCCGGCCCCTATGAGACCCAAATTCCGGGACTCAGCGTGTAGGTGCCAAACCCACTTCTGCTTAAGGTTAAGTAACTTCGTTATCTTATTGTTTTTTCAAGATATTCGACTGAAGCCTCAAGTGATTTCTCATGCGCCGTGCCTGGGCAGCCGTTCGCGCAGCGCCTCGACCCGTTGCCGGGCTCCTGGCGCATGAGGGTGGATAGCGAGCACCGCCTCGAAGGCGGCCAGGGCGCCCACTTCGTCGCCGCGCTGGAGGAAAATCAGCCCCATTCCCGAGATGGCGCCGAAATGACGCGGCTCCAGCGCCAGGGTGGTCTGAATATCCTGCACCGAGGCCACATAGTCTTCGTTGAGATAGTAGGCGGTGGCGCGCTTGTTCCAGCCTTCCGCGAAGCCCGGCGCCCGGGCCGTAATCTGCCCGAAGATATCGATAGCCTCCTCGAAGTGTTGCCCGGTCATGGCGCTCACGCCTTCAGCCATGAGGGCATCGATTTCTTCACGGCCGCTCTCCAGCCAGATGCGCCAGATATCCGCCTCCACGGCCAGCGCCGTTTGCCGGTTGCCAGCCGTCTTGAGCTGCTCGAACAAGGCAACGAGACGCGCATCCCGCTGGTCGGGGCGGCCGCTGGAGGGCACGCCCATGAGCAGTACAGCACCCAGCAGCACGATAATCGGCCAGCGACCCGCCAACATGCACTCAGTCCTTCTTCGCCCTGATGGCCATGCGCAGCATGGCCTGGTATTCCTCGATGACCACCAGCACGGCGCTCTGGCAGTCACATGCCGGGCAGATTGAATCCAGCATCACGCCGAGCGCCTCGGGGTCGTCATAATTCTCATCGTCGCGATGCACGAATTCCACAAGCCCCTGGAAGCCGCACTCCTCGCAACTGCTCCAGGACGGATAGCGTTCGGGTCGTTCTGCCATGGGCCCATAATCTGCCGCTTAGGGCGTCAGATTACCGTAACCGGGTTCACACGAACACAAGCGGACCTTGTCAACGGCGCCTCGAGAATGGTTAACTGCGGCGCCAGAGCAAAAGGCCGTTATACAGGCAACCATGTTTAAACACCGATCCAACCATGCGACCCGCCTGCTGGGCACCGCGGCAGCACTCATGCTGTTTACGGCGTTGAGTGCCATGACGCCAACGGCGCAAGCGGAGGGGTCTTGTCCGGGCAGCAGCCACGCCGACGCACAAAAACTGGTGCAGGAAACAACCGACAAACTCTTCGCGGCGGTGAAGGCCCAAGATGGCCCGCTCACTGAGAATCCTGCCAAGGCGAGGCAATTGGTCGAAGAGTTCGTCACCCCCCACGTGGATCTGGAGGGATTTTCCAAACTGGTACTGGGCAAGTACTGGCGCCAGGCAACCGTCGAGCAGCGCAAGGAATTTCTCTCGCAGTTTCATAATCTGATACTTCGCACCTACGCCACCGCCGTCACCTCGTATATAGGCATCGAGATCGAGTACCAACCCATGCGCGAGGAGCCCCGGGAGAATTTTGCTACCGTCAGAACGGTGATTCCCAGCAACGCCGGCGAAGGCGTCAAGGTCCACTACCGCCTGCACTGCCGTGACAATGTCTGGAGAGTGTTCGACGTCAGCATCGCAGGCGTCAGCATGGTGACGACCTACCGCACCGCCTTCTCGGCGGAAGTCAAAAAATCCGGCCTCGATGGCCTCATCAAAGTCCTGGAACAGAAAAACAGCGACACCAACGCGTAGGTCCGGCTGAACACACCCGTGGGTTGGGCTGAGCACCCGTAGGTTGGGCTGAGCGCAGCGAAGCCCAACAATCCAGCGTGCCGCCCTACCGCATCGTCACCAACTCTTCCGCATTGGTCGGATGAATGGCGACCGTATCGTCAAAATCCTTCTTCGTCGCCCCCATACGAATCGCAACCGCAAATCCCTGCAACATCTCGTCTGCGCCAAGACCGAATATGTGACAACCGACGATGCGCTCCTCATCGCCCAGGGCAATGAGCTTCATCGCCGCTTTGCTCTTGTGGCGCGTGAAGGTGTAGTACATGGGATTGAACTGCGTCTGGTAGACCTTGATCCGGTCGCCATAACGTTCCCTGGCCTCGGCCTCGGTCAAACCCACCGTGCCGATGGTGGGATGACTGAAGACCACGGTGGGAATAAGCGAATAGTCCAATTTGCGATCCACCATGCCGCCGAACAGGCGATCCGCCAGCCGCCGGCCGGCGGCAATGGCCACGGGGGTTAAGGCATCGTGCCCGGTGACGTCACCGATGGCATAAATGCCATCCACATCAGTGTTCTGGTAGGCGTCCGTGCTGATCGCGCCGTCCTCACCCGAGCAAAGGCCCGCGGCTGCCAAATTCAAATCGTGACTGCGCGGTGCGCGGCCAATGGCCCACAGGAGCACATCGCAGCCCTCGATGCGCCGGCCGTCGTGGCATTGGATCGTGAGCCCGCCACCGGCGCCGCGCGACACCGATTGCACGCGGGCCTCGGTGAGCAACTCGATGCCGGAGGATTGCATCTCCGCGGTGAGTTGCTCGGACAACATCTCATCGAAGTGACGCAGCGGCCGCGATTTGCGCAGCAAAAATGTTACTTCCGCACCCAGCGCATGCAACATGCCGCCCAACTCGACAGCGATGTAACCGCTGCCGACGATCACCACCCGGCGCGGACAGGACTCGAGTTCGAAAAACCCGTCGGAGCTGATACCGAACGCCGCGCCCGGCAGATCGGGAATAATCGGCGCGCCGCCGGTGGCGATTAACACCCGCTCGGCACTCAGACGCCGGCCGTCGACTTCTACGGTGCGTGCATCGACGAAGCGGCCGGTGCCGCGGATATCGGCAATCCCGCAATCCGATAACCGCTTGGCGTAAATGTCGTTGAGCCGCGCCACGTAGCCGTCCCTGGCGGTTTTCAGCGCGCCCCAGTCGAATGCCCGGCGCTCCAGATCGAAACCATAATCGCGCGCGTCATCGAGGGCGTGGGCCAACGAAGCCGTGTACCACATCACCTTCTTCGGCACGCAGCCCACGTTGACGCAGGTACCCCCCAACCGATGGTCCTCGATCACGGCAACCCGCGCGCCATAGGACTGAGCCCGCACAGCCGCGGCAATGCCGCCGCTGCCAGCACCTATGACGACGAGATCGTATTGCTCGCTCATTGGTGCACCCCCCGAGTCCCTGGCTCCGTAGGAGTTAAAATGGGGACAGATCTATTTTTCTGACACGGCAATCTCAATGTCGCCTCGAGGGGACAAGAAAAATAGATCTGTCCCCATTTTAATTCGGCACACGCACATCCATGTGCAAGCGCGCGCCTGCAAAAAGACGGGGAATAAGTACGGCGGTGGAAAATCGTCGCGCGGCTCATCGAGGCCTCCTTGAATGGAAGGCCCGATTCTACGCGCCGCTTCAGTTGATGGTCACTTCTTCCTTGTCGTCGTTTTCCCAACCCGGCAGGTCGAAGGCATGCTCCGGCGTATCCAGGGTGAGCGCCGTTTCGAGGATCTTGCGGCGAATGTAGGAACCTCTGGACGACAAGTCGATGACCGTGATGCGCTCGGCGCCCTCCCACTCGACGATGACGTGGGCCCGGGAGACGTCGCTGAAGTTCTGATCGATGGGGACATCGCTCTCCGGGTGCCTGCCGACCATGTTGCGGCCATCCTTGAGGAAGTAGGTCACCCCGTTCTGATCGATGAGACTCGGCGGATGGCCGCCGATAATGCGGAACAAATGCCCGGCCAGCATGATGTCCAGCTTCTCGCCCTTGCCCACGGGAATGTCGAGGGCCTCGCCCATGGGCATGCGGCGAAAATCGCCGGTGAAACGGCGCAAGCCATCTTCGCTCACGGGACTGTCGCCGGCATCGAATCCGGTGTCCGGAGCGGCCATGGGCGGCGGGCTCGGATACTCGGTGAGCTCGTCGGCATAGGCATCCATCTCGTCGAAGCCGCGCTTGCGGGAGTAAATGTACTCCAGCAGCCGTTTGCGGAAGCTCAGGTACTGCAGATAGCGGATCAGCACGGTGCGCTTGTAGCCGTCGTAGCCGCTCTCATGGGCACGAATGGTGGAGAATATGGCCCGCCAGTCGTGATCCCGGGAAATGGATTTCAGATCCAGATCGCGCAAAAAAGCGTTGGTGCTGG
>Ga0055476_10000143_pt1 | contig 16958 bp, 11 predicted proteins | sample Muzzi_CordC_D2_FD_57682 | JGI IMG/M metagenome (GOLD analysis project Ga0055476, IMG submission 57682) | Wetland microbial communities from San Francisco Bay, California, USA, that impact long-term carbon sequestration - Muzzi_CordC_D2 | ecosystem: Environmental > Aquatic > Marine > Wetlands ... | reverse complement strand
TTTTGGTGGCGCGCAGCAACAACTCGCGGTGGGCGGCAGCCTGCGGCTGTGGGATGTCCTGTTGCAGGAGTGGTTTCACCGGGTACGGCAGCGCCTGCCAAAACTGGCGATCAGCGCCGAGTCGCGCAGCTCTGAAATTCTCACCCGGCACCTGCTCAACGGGTTGCTGGATCTGGCATTCATGCTGGAACCGGCGCAAGTGGAGACACTGCAAATCGAGGACGTCGGCGTGATCGATCTGGTTCTGGTGGGGGACAGAGCGTCTGTCGATACCGAAACGGCGCTGGGCGACAACTACCTGCTGGTCGAGTGGGGCCTGGCACATGCACTGGAGCACCGCCGCCTGTTCCCCGATGCACCGGAACCGCGTATACGCGTCTCGCACGCGAAGATGGCGCTGGCCCATATCTTCGCGCTGGGCGGTTTCGCGTATCTGCCAGTACCGCTGGTGGCAGAACATCTGGATGACGCGAGCCTTCACCTGGTCGAGGATGCCCCGCTGATGCAACGCCATGTCTACGCGGTATACCCCTTGCGCGGCGCAAAGAGCAAATTGATCAAGTCCTGTCTCAAGCTGGTCAGTGCCGATGTGCCCTTTACGCTGGAGGAAACGGACTTTTGCTGAACGCGCTCCCTGCACGACGGGCTCAGCCGGACTTCTGCCCGGGCACGTCGCCGCTGTCATCGCCGAGCCTTTCAATCAGGACCTGCCCGACACGCTTGTCTTCCAGCGACTCCACCGTCAGATAGAAATCGTCTTCAATAAGACTGTCACCGATTTTCGGCATACGCGACAGGCGCGCCATGAACAACCCGGACAGTGTATTGGCATCGAGTTCCGCGGGGACCTTCAGACCTGTTGCGCGTTCCAGGTCGCTGAGCGACAACAGACCATCGGCGCGCCAGCTGTCGGCGTCGATTTCACTGAGCATGAACTCATCGCCTTCCATATCGGTCTCGTCCCGGATGTCGCCGACAATCTCCTCCAGCAGATCCTCCAGGGTGACAATACCGGACAGTACGCCGTACTCGTCGATCACCAGGGCCATGTGCTCGCGATGCCGGCGCATGCTTTCGAACAGCTGGGAGACCCGCTGGCTTTGCGGCGCCAGCAGAGGATCACGGCAGAAGGCCGGCAGGTCGCGCCATGGCTCGCTGTCACCGTTAAGCACCGCGGTGTGCAGGTCCTTGGCCAGTACAATGCCCAACACCTGCTCTTCTCCGGCTGTGTCGATCAGCGGAAAACGCGAATGTCCGCTGTCACGGATGATGGCCAGGTTGTATTCGGGCGGTGCGCTGATATCCAGCACCTTCAGGGCGCCGCGTGGAATCATCACACGTCCCGCCTGTCGCTGATCGAACTCGAACAGGTTATGCAGCATGTCGGCCTTTTCGTGTTCAATTTCACCGTGTTCGCGCGAAGTCTGCACCAAGCCTTTGAGCTCCTCGCCACTGAGCACGTCTGCATGGGAGGCCTCTTCCACGTTAAACAGCGACAGGATCGAGCGGGAAGATACATTCAGCAGCCAGTTGAGGGGGTAGACCAGCAGGTAGGTCGCACGCAGCGGGTAAGCGCACCAGACCGCGACCGCTTCAGCGCGCCGGATAGCGAAGGTTTTCGGCACCTGCTCGCCAATCACGATGTGCAAGGAGGAAAAAATCAGGAATCCAACTACAAAGGCAGCGGTATGCAGGGCAGTTTCGTGCACACCCAGCATCGAGAACAGGGGTTCCAGTAGTGCCGCGACCGCCGGCTCACCCACCCAGCCCAGGCCCAGCGAGGCCATGGTGATGCCGAGCTGGCAGGCTGCCAGATAACTTTCGAGACTGGCCTGAATACGCCGTGTCAACCGCGCGCTGGCGCCACCGCCCTGCGCCACGCCCTCCAGGCGAAAACCCCTGGCCTTGACCAGTGAAAATTCGGCAGCAACGAAAAATCCATTAACCGCCAACAGCAACACCACGGCGAGCAGATTGATGGTTATATCTTGCATGATGAGCAGGTCCGCGTCAGGGGTACTGGTTCGACGCCGGATCGGCCGAAAAAGTCACATTCGGCAAGCTAGCTTGCAGCATTAAACGTAAAGAGGACCCGGGACTTTGCTGACAAGTCATGACGTGTGACTTTTCGATGCGGGGACAGAATTGTCCAGTATCAGACGATCTCGGGTTCCTCGACAAGTTCCGGCAGGCTGAACTGGTCACCGTCATGCATCGCGTCCAGGTGTTCCTCGAGCAGGGAGGCCTGTCGTGTCCGGCCTATATGGAATACGGCCTCACCCTCGTACACCAGGGGCAGATTCGCGCGTCCTATGATTACACCCTCGAAAGGGGCCAGTATATGCTCTTCCCCATTGCCACCTGCGTCACCCACATTGGCCAGTACGTCGCCTTTTGACACCACATCTCCAAGCTTGGCCAGCATACGGGCGATACCGCTGCTCGGCGCTCTCACCCAGGCGGTCGAACGCAATACGACAGTTTGTTTCGGTGGCTTACGCTTGAGTGTGAGCATCCCCAGCTCACGCATGACATTGATCACCCCGCGAAGGCCGATGCGAATCGAGACCTCATCGAAACGCAGGGCCTCACCCGCCTCGTACACCACGATCGGAACCTGCCCACTTGCAGCAGAAGCTCTCAACGACCCTACGGGAGGCGCGGAGTGGATCAGGACCGGCGCAGCGAAAACCTTGGCCAGGGGCCCTAATACCTCCAGGCTCATGTCGGCCCGGATCTGCGGCAGGTTGTCGCGGTGTATCGCCGCCGTATGCAGGTCGATGCCGAAGTCCGCACGCATCACGACCTCAGTGAGAAAGATATGCGCCAGGCGCGCCGCCAGCGATCCCTCTTCACGCCCCGGGAAACTGCGGTTCAGGTCGCGCCGGTCGGGCAGATACCGCGACTGATTGTGGAAGCCGAACACGTTCACGATCGGCACGACCAACAGGGTACCGCGTAATTTCTTCAGTTGTGGCTGGAGAATCAAACGACGGATGATCTCCACGCCGTTGATCTCGTCGCCATGCACTGCCGCACTCACGAACAAGGCCGGCCCGTCACGCCTGCCGTGTACGACGTGCACCGGCATGTTGACGGTCGTTTCCGTATACAGTCCGGGCAGTGGAACACCAACCACGGCCCGCTCGCCCGGCTTTACCCTTACACCCTGAATCTCGAAATCCGACCGGGCCACAAAGTCACCCCTGCCCCCGGGTTCCCGTTCTGTTTGGCTTGGCATTTTTCTCAATGAACGCGATCACCATTCCGGCCACATCCTTCTGTGTCGAGTTTTCAATACCCTCGAGACCCGGCGAGGAATTGACTTCCATGACCACCGGGCCGTGATTCGACCGCAAGATGTCCACACCGCATACGTTAAGACCCATGATGCTGGCCGCACGGGTCGCGGTAGACCGCTCCTCCGGTGTCAAGCGGATAACTGATGCCGACCCACCACGGTGCAGATTCGAGCGAAACTCGCCTTCCTTACCCTGGCGCTTCATCGCCGCAACCACCTTGCCCCCGACAACCAGACATCTGATGTCGGCACCGCCCGCTTCCTTGATGAATTCCTGAATCAGGATGTTCGCCTTCAGGCCCATGAAGGCCTCAATGACGCTCTCTGCCGCTTTCCTGGTCTCAGCAAGTACCACGCCGATTCCCTGTGTGCCCTCCAGGAGCTTGATGACCGCAGGGGCACCGCCGACCATGTTGAGCATATCCTGCACATCGTCCGGCGAGTGCGCAAATCCGGTTACAGGCAGGCCGATCCCCTTGCGAGCCAGCAGCTGCAGCGAACGCAGTTTGTCACGTGAGCGCGTGATCGCAACCGATTCATTGAGCGGATAGACCCCCAACATCTCGAACTGACGAAGCACCGCGGCGCCGTAGAAGGTGACGGAGGCACCGATCCTTGGAATAACCGCGTCAAACCCGGTCAACTCCTCGCCTTTGTAGTGAATTGACGGGCGCATCGAGGTGATATTCATGTAACAACGCAGGACATCGAACACCTGTACCTCATGACCGTGAATCTCCGCGGCCTCGATCAGACGGCGGGTCGAATACAGGTTCTTGTTGCGTGAAAGGATCGCAATTTTCATTGTTGATGCCCCTTGAATTTCTTTTTGCGTTCGTGTCCCGTCTGATGAGAAAGCGCCGGGTTGACTGTGAAACCGCCCATGGTCATCGTCGTGCGGCCGATCAGTATACGAAAACGCATGTCGTCACGACCTGTCAGTGTCATCTCCACCGCCTTTTCCCAGTCCCCAAGGCGCAGCCGGGTAGAGATGACGAACCGCTGTTCCGTATGTCCCCCGGAATCCGTGACTGCCCTCTGATCGCAGATCGGTGCCTCGCACTGGACCACCACGGTACCATCCTTCTGTACCGGGTGCACCTTGAACCGGATCCAGGGTTGACCATCTTTTTCGAACGGGTCGAGCTCAAAGGCGTGCAGGCACGACGTTCTTGCACCCGTATCAACCTTGGCCTTGATCGGACCCAGTTCGAGATCCGGCAGATAGACCCATTCCCGCCACCCTAATGCGGGCATCTGATCACTCATGCGTATTCCTCCAGGAGACATCCGGCATATCTGATACAGCCCACGCGAACGCCGTGCCCCCAATCTCTTCAGTTCGAAAACAACGCGGCAAAACCGCAACAGTCACCGTCCGGTTTCAACCCCTTGCACGGTCAAGAGTAGCTTTTCCATGCCCGTACCGAGCCAGCGAAACAAGACACCGGGGCACACAATCTCCCAGGGTAGCACCGGCAAGCCACCATTAGACTCTGCCCAAGCCAACTTGGTCACGCAGAATCGGAGCTCCTTTGCTTGATATGGCGCAAAGGCAGCAGCCAGCCCTCTTGAAGATTCCTGCTGGTAACCCCTGGGTGGCATCCACCGCCCCTGACCATTGAGAGGGTGCAACTATTCGCTATCCCGGCCTGAGTATAGGCAGAACAAACGACCTTTTCATCCCTCGACAACGAATCATGCACGGGTTGCACGGGTAACGAAGGGACCTGCGCCCTGCCACCACCTCGAAATCCTGCCCGATTCCGTACTCAGTATCCAATCATTCGCCATCGCCCGTACCACTTGCGCGGCTACCCCGGGCATCAGGCCAACCGGAAGCCCGGCTCTCCCATTTGGCTCATTGCCATTGGAATGGGGTGACGGGTTTGATGGGATCAGACAAACAGGTCGGCCGGCGGCGGCCGGCTTTCCGGCCGCAGACCTGCTGGAGCCGGGTCGCCCTTTCCCTGCAAATGGCAAGGGTGCGATAGACGATGCCGAGCACCTGCCCCACGATCTCAGCGCGGTTACAGGCCTTCAGTCAATTGAATTATTCTGTGTTCCAGGCTGTAATTGAACCGGCGTGGTATTGTCACTGATGGGTTAAATAAGATATGGGAGGTAAACGCATACCGACATAGCGCCCACATGAAAGAGCCGACTCAGAGATGCAGCTGATAACAAATAAATAGACGGCGCCCGCCGGGACATTCTCCCCGGAGACCTCGGTTGAGTCGGTTCGGCCGCTCACCTGAGACTCGATGTCCCGAGTTGGACAGCTCCCGGAATTCACGTTCCATTCGGTCTCTTGGTCGCGCATAAAAATCCTTTGGTCCAAATGCCATAACGCGCATCTATATCAATTACTGACACTCAACGGCCCGAGCCATCCGGACATTGTTTGAGGCCTTGAACTCGTCAAAGGTCTGAATCATAGGAGCAAAGCCGTCGGCATAGACCTGCAGCTTGAACTGACCGTTGTTATCCAGCGGAATATTCAGCGCATAGCTGCCCGTACCATTGCAGGAGAACGTGTGCATGCCGTTCGCCAGCACCATGGTGCAAATCGGTGTCTGGCCGTTCTGCAGCAGCACCTTGCCGGCGATGTTGATTCGCTTGCCGGCAGAATCGGGGGAAATACCAGCATCGTAGGATGTATTGTAGTCGGGACAAGTGCCGTTACGCGACATGACCACCGCATCGTCCCCGGAAGCCGTCAGGATATCAATCTTCGGGAAAAAACCGTCCGCAAAAATCTGACGTTTTACTGTGCCGTTATTCTCACGTGGCAGACCGGGAAGTGACAGAACGCCGTTCGGGCTGCAGGAGAACATGAACTGGCCGCTAGCCAGTACCATCGCGCAAATACCCGTACCGTCGGACGTCTTGATTGTGCCGCTGATATCTACGGGAGTGGTGGGAAGAGGTGCAATGGTGCAGGACGCCGAGCAAACGTCGTCGTCCAGTTCGTTGCCATCGTCACACTCATCGCCGGGATCCAGATTGCCGTCGCCGCAACGCGGCTCGACCTGGCAGAAGTTAGAGCAGTCGTCGCCGCTTAAGGAGTTGCCGTCGTCGCAGGTCTCTACCTCTTCCTGGACGCCGTTCCCGCAGATAGGAACAACCTTCTGGCCCTCACCACCCATCACCGTGTCGACTACCGTCTCGCATGCATAGCTACCCGGATTGAAAGGAAAAACGATATCATCCGGGCTAATGGTGAGCGCGAACAGGTCCTCGGTACCAATGGGTTTGAGGGGAAAGCCGACGAGGTCAAAGGGATCGGAGCTTTCACGGTCATTGCCAAACCGCTGTCTGCCGCCGCCTGTGCCTGCTTCTGCGTGAAGATCGCGAGGCATTGCTGCTGAGAAATCACCCCCGCGCTGGGGTTGGGGAAACACTGGAACGGGTAGTCACAACCCCCTGCGAAGCACGCCTCGCAGCTCAACCCACCCATGCACGGGTTGACTATCGAGCAGCCGTCGCCGATGCTTTTGTACTTCTTGCATATCTGTGTTCCCGCCTGACAGTAGAGCCCGTCGTCACAGGAGACGCCGGGACCGCAGGGCTCGTCAATCCGGGGCGGGTTGTGGCGGCACTCGCGCAGAAAATCGCACACAAGACCCGCCTGGCAACTGCCCTGGCCGATCCCCGAACACGAATCACCGGATTGACCGGGGGGGGTTACAGCGACCGTCGACCTCTCTAGAGCAGGTCAGTCCCGAGGCACAGGAAACTCCAGTTCCACACACCTCGCCAGTCTCGGGCGGGTGGTGGCGGCACACACCCTGGAAGAAGTCGCATACCAGGTTGGTTTTGCAGTTACCTTTTCCGACACCCGAGCAGCTGTCGCCCGAATCTCTACGCTCTGTACATTTGCTTGAAAGGACGCTGACGAACCGGCAGTAGTCGTGGCTGTGGGAGCAGGATTTAAAAGCGCCACAACTCTCACCTGTGGCCTGTGCATCCCCGAACCACAGGGTAACAGTGACCAGGCAGGCGGCGATGAAAAATAAGTGACTTCGCCGGCTTGTCCCCATGGCCGAGATCATCATTCAAAGTACTTTCAACTTGTTGTATTTTGATAGCCTCAGCTATGTGATCGAGTTTTTATCCGGCAGTCCGCTTAAAGTATCAAGACGACTGGCACTCCCTGAATATACGCACCTGACATTCTGAACAGACAGATTTGTCTAACCGATTATAAATACTGTGAATCGCTTGTGTTTTCTTATCGAAGAAATGATCGTTGCCAATTTTCTTGATAAAGCATGACCGTGCGGCAAACTCATAAACAGATGATTTTAAACCGACAAAATACAAGCCACCACCTTTCTTCATCAGTCGGTCATTTTCAGAAACCAATGCTTCGGCACCAGCAAGGTCTATAAAATTTATACCCGAGGCCACGATCAAAATGTGATTAAATTTCTCATTGTCCGTAATTTGAGAAATCCGCTTCTGGATGTGATTAATGGAACCGAAATAGATAGACATATCGATTCTGATAATCTTCAGTTGTGGACAGTGCTGTAGAGGCTTCTTCTTTACATTTATTAGTCTGCGTTTTTCATCTCCGCTGGAAGAATCAATTGATAAGGTCGGAATGCGCGGGGTTGATGTCTTTGCTAAAAACAAGACAAGCGACAAAATAACACCAAGATAAATGGCAAACTCCAGCTCTAAAAACAAAGTTGCAAAAAATGTCGTTAGTAAAACTGCACTCTCTGACTTGCTAAATGATAATGTTTGATACATGTGATGAAAATCGATCAGATTATAAGCGACGAGCAAAATGACTCCCCCCATCGCCGCGACCGGAAGATAGGCGGTGAGCGGTGCAACCAGCAGTACGATAAGCATTAATAATATCGCGGCGAAAATAGCCGAAAGCGGTGTTTTAGCGCCCGCCTCATAATTGATGCCCGAACGTGTAAACGATCCAGAACCAGCATAGCTCGAAAAAAAACTACCAACTATATTGGAAACGCCTTGCCCGATGAATTCTTGATTAGCATCAATCCGCTGATTGGATTTTGTCGCCACTGCACGACTGATCGATACCGCTTCTATTAAGCCCAAAAGTGCAACCGCAAACGCTTCCGGCGCAAGCATTCTTATCGTTTGAAAAGAAAACTCGGGTGTTGATAATGGAGGCAAATGTGCAGGAATCTCGCCAACTAATTTAATGCCATCGGTATAATCGTTTAGAAAAACGGCAAGCACACTACCAGCTGTCATACCGACCAGTAAATAAGGAAGTTTGGGCATTAAATATTTGGACGTTATAGCGACTAATAGTGTAGATGCCGCTATCAACAAAACAAAATAATTAATATCGTTTGCGCCCTGAAACAGATCAATCCAGATGTGCAGAAAAGACTCGCCCTTAGGTATCGCTATAGCCGTAATATGCTTCATTTGGCTAGTCGCAATCAAAATAGCCGCACCGGCTGTGAATCCAATAACAACGGTGTGAGATACAAAATTGACCAACGCGCCAAGACGAGCAATGCCAAACGCGAGTTGGTAGACACCTGCCAGAAAGGTAAGCGTTAACGCCATCCCTACAAACTCAGATGTGCCTGGTGCTGCATGGTGGCTTACCGCAGAAAATACGACAATCGAGATTGCCGTTGTGGGCCCCGATACCAGATGACGGGATGATCCAAATAATGCAGCAATTATTGGCGTCACCATTGCTGTGTATAATCCGTATTCGGGGGGTAATCCGGCAATTGTTGCGAAGGCAATGCCCTGTGGCAGGACAATTACAGCGCCTGTCAAACCGGCAAGAAAATCTGCCTTTATTGACTCTTTCGTAATTAATTTAAACCAGGCAAGAAAGGGGAATATTGACTCTAATTTCATTTGGAAATCATCTTGTTTTGTTACCAGCGCATATAACCCGTATGGTGCAAATATTCGAACTAAACAAATGGTATTGTTATCAAACGATATTACGGATAATCTGTTTGCGCAATGACCCAGATCATACAACCTGCGGGTCTCGAATTCGTCGATAAACTGCCATCAGCTGTACGAGCCCGCGTCAAGGTATTGACAGGTTAACTCGCAGGCGTGGGCCAACGCTACCCAGGATCGTGCATACTGCCCCCTGCGTTGACGGCAATGTCCGCTCCAATATTGTTTTGAGTTGTCCGTCGCACCAAATACCCGCTTTTCAGCGCGATAAAGAGTTAACTTGTCAACGCCAATAACAGGCTAGTTTGAAACCCAGGTGCCAGGAGACCTCTTATCGACAGGCTCTCAGCGAACCCCGATAAGGACTGAAAACTGGTAGGGATCGAGCACCAATTGATGGGTCGCGGTGATGGTTTTGCCGGCAATTATGTCAGTGAATGTCTTACGCATGCCGAGTTGCCTCAAGCGAGTCCCCGATATTGCTTGGGCCTCATCTGAAAAGTTTCCCAACACCAGCACACTCTGTTCGCTGTGATGCCGGAAATAGCCGAATACCCGGTCATTACCTAGATCCGCGATCTCAGTCTCGGCGCGGGTGAAAGCGAGATTCTGCTGGCGAAGCTGCACGAGTTTTAGCAGTCCGTGGAACAGGCGCCCGACCACTGAATCGGTCTTAACACGCTGCGCCGCACTTTCCCAATCGAATGGCGGACGATGAATCCAGCGCGTATCACCCACCTTCTCCGCAACTTCGCTGTAACTGTAATCATTCAGTAGGCCAAGTTCGTCCCCCAGATAGATCAACGGGATGCCCCCGATCGTGAAGATAATGCCGTGTAAGAGGATAAGCCGACGTATCGCCAATTCCCGCCCTTGAGGATCTTTTTCCTCAAGGGCCTTTTCCAAACCGGCGAGTGAGGCGGCCGTGCCTGAGACGCGCGCATCGCTTGTTGCAGGATCCTCCTGAAACGGCAGGCCGCGCGCATAACTACCGGGGAAGCGACCAATAAAGAAATCGGTAAGAAAGCGGCGATGATCATGGGGATTGATGTCGAGTTCACGGGCATCGTCGTCAGAGAATGCCCACCCGATATCGTCGTGGCAGCGAATGTAATTCACCCAGGTGCAGCCGGATGGTACCGTGAAACGTTTCTGCATTGCATGTCGCAGTAGGCGCGTCTCTCTAGTCGCGAGACTGTTCCACAAAAGCGCCATCAGCTGTGGATTATATGAAAGCTGGCACTCACTCTCGCCAATATACTTGGCGACTTCATCGGGGTGCACGATCGCTTCGGACTTGAATGCCATAGCGGGTGCCGCAATGCGAACCACGGCATTGAACGCCTGAATCAGCTGGTGCGCCTCGGGCAGGTTCTCGCATGTCGTTCCCAGACGCTTCCAGATGAAGGCCACAGCATCGAGCCGCAGGACCTCAACGCCCAGATTGGCCAGAAACAGCATTTCTTCAGCCATGTGGTTGAAGACGCTGGGATTTTCGTAGTTGAGATCCCACTGATAGTTGTGAAATGTCGTCCAGACCCATTTGCGAATCCGGCTTCGATAGGTAAAGCAACCGGGGTGTTCGTCAGGAAATACAGACTTGATCGTTTGCTCGAACGCATCCGGCTTTTGGCGGTCCGGATACATCCGGTAGTACTCCTGGCAATCGGCATCACCAGCGAGTGCTCGTTGTGCCCACTCGTGTTCATCAGCCGTGTGATTGAACACGAAGTCCAGCACCAGGCTGATGCCGTGATGCCGCATCTCCGTGGCCAGTTCCGCAAGTTCTTCCACCGTGCCGAGCCGCGGGTTGACCTCGCGGTAGCTGGTGACTGCGTATCCGCCATCGTTGTCGTCCACCGGCGTCTTGAACACAGGCATCAGGTGCAGATAGGTGATGCCCAGCTCCGTGAGATAGGGTACGCGGGCTCGCAACCCATCCAGGTTGCCCGAGAATAGATCCACGTAGCACATGGCGCCCACCATGCGATTGGACTGAAACCAATGCGGATCCGCTTCTCTGGAGGCATCCAATGCCTTGAGTTCGGCGGACCTCTCCATCCACATTTGTGTGGCCGTACTGAGGATGTTCTCCAGGTGGTAGAAGAAGTCGTAGTGATGCCCATAGAGCCTGTGCAACAGGCTAAACAGGCGAGGGAAGTGTGCACGCAGCCGTTGCAGGTAGCCTTGCCATTGGTCGGCATCGACTCTGGCCGAGAAGTGCGCTTCCAGGCGTGGCAGGAGTCGTGCCAGAGAGGCTTTGGTGTGCCGGTCGAGCCAGGCCATGTTCTCAATGTCTTGTTGCATCCGGGTAGTTTAAACTAACAGCTGTCCTCGCGCAGTCGCTGTGTGCTCAACGGAGAAATACAAATGGCGCCGGGCTCAAAGGCTAGCATCTCGAGGTAGGGTGCTGACAAGTCAACTCGAAGGCGTAGGCCGACGCCATCCTGGATCGCGCATACTGCCCCATACGTTGACGGCAATGTCCACTCCAGTATTGTTTTGAGTTGTCCTTCCCACCAAATACCCACTTTTATCGCGATAAAGAGTTGACTTGTCAATACCAATGTGCAACCCCACCCAACAGCAGCCCGGATTTTCCGGTCAATCTTCCTCTCACTCCACACAAACATCGGCATTGCATACCGACTCACCTTAAGGTTGTGGCACACCCTGTTCTTCAGTGGATCACACCATGAATATTGCCTGGTAACGAAGACTGCATGTATTTTGCGGACCACACCGCATCATCGTGGTCGTTGAATTGATGCGGTACACTTGATGCCCTGAAAAACAATCAAGCTGTCTCGCCAATGCGTCTGAAAGCTCTGCTCCAGATGTTTTCCCTGGTCATTGCCATGATCCTGGCTGCGGGCTATTGACTTGAGGTGGAACGGATCGGGTGAGAGCCTTGCCGAATTAAACGCACTAATGGACTTAAACCTGCCTGAAACCGGCCCGTTCAAAGCGGCAGGGCGCCTGACCGGGACTCCCCGCAAGCTGACGCTTCTTTCCCTGAACAGCACTGTGCACAGTAACCATTCAAGATTGAAAGTCACCGGCCGCGTTGATGATCTGCTGCAACTCCAGTGCATCGATCTTGGTTATGAAGGCAGCGGCAAGGACTTTGCGGAATTGGGATCCCTGTTTGATCAACAGCTTCCCGATCTGTACCCTTTTTCCATGAGCGGTAAACTGAGTGGCTCCACACGTCAGATTGACATTGATAACTTCTCCGCGAAGATAGAGAACAGAGATTTCAACGGATAGTCCACTATTCTGTTCGGCAAGAAACCCGTCATCACTGTCAGGCTGAAATCAGGCCTGATTGACTTCACCCGCATCATGGATCAGATAAGGGAGGATGATCAAAGGAAGAACAGCAGAGCTGGCACTGTAGCGCAAACACCATTCTCGCGAGATCCCCTGCCCTTTGACGTGCTCAATGCAGTAATTGCTGATATCAGCCTGCATACCCGCAACATCAAGGCTCGTGACGCCACGCTGCAAATCGGCAAGCTGGTACTGAGGATAGATGACGGGCAGCTGCGCATCGACACCCTGGAAGCGGTGTACAGAAATGCCAGGATCTCGACAAAACTCAACGTTCGCTCTGGCCCTTCTGCTCATGTATCAACCCGCGTCCTGCTCCAGGATTTCGAGTTCGGGCGATTTCTAAAGGAAACCAATATTACCGATGAAGTCGAGGTTAAAGCCGATCTTGCGGCTGATCTCGGTAGCCTGGGCAGTTCTGCCTACAACCTGGCATCCAATCTCGATGGAGTTTTCGCGGCTGTTTTCGGCAAGGGCAGGATCAAGTCGGTTACCTCAAGGGTAAAGGCAACATCAATCTTGCCAAAGAACAGATCGACTTCCAGCTATCTCCTCACCCCAGGGATGCCAGCCTGTTCAGCCTCAAACCAAACTTCGCGTCAGCGGCAGTGTTACCGATCCCAGGGTCAGACCCGACTCAAAATCCCTGGCAATCAAGGAATCAAAAGCTCTGAGTGCGCTGATTCTGGGGCCGGCCGGATTGCTGGCTCCATTCGTGAGTCTCGGCGCATGTAACCAGCATCCCTGTGATATGCAGATATTGCGCAGCAGGCTCAATGAAACCTATCAGTGAGATCTCATCACGCGTATGGTGCAAAACAGAATCGTTGTTTTCAAGCGGGTTTGTGCTTATTCGAAAACGAGCTTTGCCGTGAACTTGTAGCCGACACCGCGAACGGTCTCGATCAGCTGCGGATCCCGAGGATTTTTCTCGATCTTTTTGCGCAGTTTGCCAACGAGCATATCGACACTTCGATCGTCGGGCGTCCAATTTCGACCGGCCACGAGTTCCAGGATGGCTTCCCGGGTGAGTACACGTTTACCGTGCTGAACGAAGGCGACAAGCAGTTGGAATTCGTGCCAGGTCAACGCCACCGATTGTCCGCCAGGCGACGTCAGGTCGTGGGCGTTCAGGTCGAGTCGCCAGCCTGCAAAACAGGCAAATGAGCCCACCGGTTCGGCTTCGCTTCGGCTGCCTTTCGAGGTTCGGCGAAGCACGCTTCGCACGCGCGCGAGGAGCTCGCGTTCGTCGAATGGTTTGGTGATGTAGTCGTCAGCCCCAATCTCCAACCCGACCACTTTGTCGACGGTGTCGGCCTTGCCAGTGAGGATCAGGATCGCTAAATCGTAGCTCGATCGAAGCTCTCTTGCCAGGCTGAATCCGTCCTCGTCCGGCAAGATCAGATCAAGGATGACCACATCTGGCCTTTCCATCGCCAGTCGCTGACGCATTTCCGCACCACTGACAGCCACGCTGACATCATAGCCCTCCAGCTTGAAATAGCGTGCAAGCGTTCGGCACAGCCTCGGATCATCATCTACGATCATGATGTGAGCTGACCCTGACATAGTCTTTAGCTTCCTTCATCGAACTGGTATGAAAAATATGAAAAGGGGGTATCCACTTCACTGGTCGGTTGCGCGGACTCATTAAAGCAGTTTTTTCCGTGAACCAGCTCGTTATATGATACTGGGGAGCTGGATACAGCCTGCTGTAATAGACGATAGTACAAGAGACCACGAGCCCTGGATGTTCTTCGATAAAAATGTTCCGGCTATCACCGAGGTCTTGTGTCGACATGCAATACATCGAATTAGCCCCGTTGTCATTCGCCATCCCTTGCGTTCTTGTCATAACGGGCATCGAAATCCATCGGCCCAGCGAAGCTTTTCAAGGTAATCAACACATGCATCCTCGCTTGAAAATCAATCGTCGAATTCTTGCAACGTTTTCGGTTAATCCACCCCACCAACCGGATTGCAGTTATGCTGATTCACCAAATCATCCGATCAGAGGGCCAGTGAAGTCGATACCCCGTTAAAATAACTCCTTCCACATTGGGCTTATAGACGTGCTATTTTACCAGCAGGCATAGCGTATCGCGAGCACAGACTTGCTTGTGGAATGCGGTTTCGTTGATAGGCTATAGGTTTTTTGTCGACCCGTGCTCTGGATACTGAAGAGGCACTGTGCTCAATTTCAGGGTATTTTCAATGTATCGGACACAACATACGTGTATGCGGTACCAAATCAAATGTCGGGGCAGGTAGGATTGCGTAGCATAAAGGTGACCGAGAACAAGCGAATAGCCTGGTTGATTCTGATCATGATGGCTGCCGTGTCGATCAGTACCGCAGTGGCGATCACAGTGAGCTATAGGACCGCATTCGAACAGGAAAGGTCACACCTGATCCAGAACGTGGACGACCAGACTCATCTGATGGAGGCTGTGGCGCGCTTCGACCAAGCGACCTACGGCGGCAAAACGCCCGCATCGGAGGCCGCCACCCTATCGCAGGTTCAGAATGCCTTCGATCATTTCCCCAGCTTTGGACAGATCGCCGAGATCACCGTAGCACGCCGGGAAGGGGACAGTATTGTCTATCTGGTAACGCATGGCCGCATGGCAGAACAGCAGATCGGGCCCATCCCTTTTGCATCTGGCCTCGCCGAACCCATGCGGAGGGCGCTCTCCGGCCAGTCGGGGAGCATGATTGGTCTCGACTACCGCGGGTCCAGGGTCCTGGCGGCTTACAAGCCGGTACCCATTATAAATATCGGTGTCGTGGCCAAGATGGATCTCGCCGACATACGCGCTCCCTTCACGCGAGGCGCAGTAATTGTGATTGGGCTGGCCTTGGTTCTCGTCACCGCAGGGGCGCTCCTGTTTATGCGTCTCACCAACCCGATCGTCAAACACTTGACCGAAAGTCAACAGCGCCACCAGCGCCTCTTCAGCGGCGCACCGGTGCCGATCTGGGAACAGGATTTTTCCGAAGTCAGCAAGATCCTCATAAATTTCAGGCAATCCGGCGTGACAGAGCTCAAACCGTATCTCGCTGACAACCCCGAGGCACTGCAGCACTTGATCGGCAAGATCCGGGTCAAGGAGGTGAATGAGGCTGCGCTGCAGCTCTTCGCCACGCGCTCGCGTAGGCATTTCATCGACTGGTTCGAAAGAAATGTCGTCCCCAACACCCTTGACATCTTTGCCGATGTGCTGCAAGCCATCTGGGAAGGCGATGAAGCGCTGGTAAATCGTAGTGTCAGCGTAAAGACCCAGGACGGCAGTGATCTGATGGTCATCCTGTCCATGGTGATCCCGAGAGCCAGCGACGGATACCACCGCATACCGGTCTCAGCACTCGATGTCACGGCGGGCCTGAATCTGCGCCAACGCGAGGAAGAACTCGCCCTGATCCTCGCGTCGACGGGTGAGGGAATCTTCGGCATGGACAGCAAGGGGCACTGCACCTTCGTCAATCGTGCGGCCCTGTCAATGCTCGGGTACCAGGACGAGAAGGCGCTGCTCGGCCGGGAAATGCATTCCCTAATTCACCACACCTGCCGCAATGGCAAGCCTCTACCTCCCGAGGATTGTCCTATATACAGTGCCTGCTGCCAGAATCTCGTCGTCCGCCTGGAGGATGAGGAGCTTTGGCGAGCAGATCACACCAGTTTCCCCGCGGAGTTCCAATCCTACCCTATGTTCAGGGATGGGGTGGTCGTAGGTACGGTGGTAACCTTTAATGACATCACGGAACGCAAGGAGCGGGAAACCCAACACGTCCACGCGCAGAAGATGGAGGTCATCGGCCAGCTCACAGGTGGTATTGCCCATGATTTTAATAACCTGCTCGCGATTATTCTGGTTAATCTTCGCATGCTGGCGAAACAGTTTTCAGGGAAACTGGACGAGGAGACCCTGCAAATAATGGAGGACACCTTGTCTGCGGCAGAGGATGGCGCGGAGTTGACGGACCGGTTGTTGGTCTTCTCTCGCAGGCAGGCCAAGGAGCCACGCTTATCAGATATCAACATTCTGCTCGGTGACTACCAGAAGTTTCTGGACCGCATGACTGGCGATAACGTCGACCTGATCGTAGGCCGAGGCGAAAAGCCTCTGCCGATTGTGATCGATCCACAACAGTTCGAGAATGCCATCCTCAACCTGGCAATCAACGCCCGGGACGCGATGCCGGACGGGGGCACGCTCACCATCGAAGCAAGACGAAGGCACCTCACCCTTGAAGAGTCTGCCGCTCAGGATCGCCTGCAACCTGGCGGTTATGTGGTCGTCAGCGTTGCCGATACGGGGACCGGCATGTCCCGGGAAGCCATTCGGCGTGCCGTCGAACCCTTCTACACGACCAAACCGCCCGGCAAAGGAAGCGG
>Ga0055476_10000141_pt1 | contig 17040 bp, 16 predicted proteins | sample Muzzi_CordC_D2_FD_57682 | JGI IMG/M metagenome (GOLD analysis project Ga0055476, IMG submission 57682) | Wetland microbial communities from San Francisco Bay, California, USA, that impact long-term carbon sequestration - Muzzi_CordC_D2 | ecosystem: Environmental > Aquatic > Marine > Wetlands ... | reverse complement strand
CAGGGGCACACCAAGCAGCGCGGTTAAAATGCCCACAGGTAACTGGCGTGGTGCAATCACGATGCGGGACAGCGCATCGGCAACCAGCAGCAGAGTGCCGCCGAGGAGAATGACGCCCGGTACCAGTACGCGATGATCGCGTGCACCGGCCAGGCGCAGCATGTGCGGTGCTATCAGCCCGATGAAACCGACGTTACCTGCCTGGGTTACTGCGGTGGCTGTCGCCAGCGATGCCAGAATGTAGATGATGACGCGCAGTTTTCCGATGGCCACACCGAGTGAAGCGGCCTTGAGTTCGCCACCTGCCAGCAGGTTCAGCGAAGCGGAAAGTAAAAACGCCAGCGGGGCGATCAGTATCAGGATTATGCTGCCAGCCACGGGGGCGGTTACAGAACTAAGATCACCCATCAGCCAGAACAGCATGCCCTGCACACGGGTGCCAGGACTGGTGGCCAGTAACAGGCTGATCAGTGCACCCCAACCTGCGGCCAGTACCACACCGGTAAGTAACAGGCGCGTGGTATTCCAGTTGCCGCGGCCGTGGGCCAGTGAAAAAACCAGCAGGGTAGAAAACAGGGCGCCGGCAAAGGCACTGGACTGAAGTACCAGTGTGCCGGTGCCGGCCAGTATGGCGAACAGGGCACCGACCGATGCGCCACCGGATACACCTAGGATATAGGGGTCGGCGAGCGGATTGCGTAACAGGACCTGCATCAGTGCGCCGGCGATGCCGAGTAAGGCTCCGGTTATAAAAGCCGTTAGCGTGCGCGGTAAGCGCAGCTCCCAGAGTACTTGCGCACTCAGAGTCTGCGGGTGCTGAATGGCGTCCCAGACGGCGATTGGTACAGGACCACTATTAAGACTGAACCAGCCACCCAGCAGGGTGGCAGCGGTCAGGGTTAACAGCAGGGGCCTGGTGCGGGTCTGATGCAAGGAAGCTACCGCAGGCTGATGATCTGCCAGCCTAGCCGGCGGGCATGTGATTTCAGTGTGTCATCGGGATCAACGGCGACCGGGTGATCAACCTGTTCAAGCAGCGGCAGATCGTTGTGTGAGTCGCTGTAAAACCAGCTGCCGTCTAAATTCCGATGATTCTGTTGTAGCCAGGCGTGCAGACGCTCAACTTTGCCAGCCTTAAAACACGGTGTCCCGGTAACGGCACCCGTGTACTCGCCATCGACGACTTCCGGTTCCGTCGCCAGCAGATGTGAAACACCATATCGCCGGGCTATCGGCTCGGTGATAAATCGGTTGGTTGCGGTGATGATAAGCAGTTCATCCCCCCTGGCGCGGTGCTGGTCCAGCAGATCCCTGGCTTTCGATAACAATATTGGATCAATTTTTTCCGTCAGGTATTTTGTGCGCCAATGTTCCAGTTGGGAGCGTGTGTGGGTAGCGAGCGGTTTTAGCTGGAAGCGCAAAAACTCATAAATATCCAGGGTGCCTTCCAGGTACTGGTTATAAAAGCGCCGATTTTCAGACGCATAGAATTCGCCATCGACAATCCCGTGCTCCACCAGGAAACAGCCCCAAAGGTAGTCGCTATCACCGTCCAGTAAGGTGTTATCCAGGTCAAAGAGTGCTAAGGCCATGATTTATGGTCGTAATGGTCAGTTGCAAGACGGGGGACTCAGGATAGTCGCGTTATTCAAAAAGGTAAATCAGTGTTTGCTGATTTGCGCCTTTTGTTGCCCTGTGTAAAATGGAGCGATATTTCTTACTGGGCATACGAGCTCACAAGTGATTGATTCAGATGGTTATAGGCCAAATGTTGGCATTATTCTGACGAACTCGGACGGCCAGCTTTTGTGGGCCCGCCGCATCCGTCAGGATGCCTGGCAGTTCCCGCAGGGCGGCATTCGCACCGCGGAAACGCCGGAGCAGGCGATGTACCGTGAACTCGGCGAAGAGATCGGTCTGCAGCCACAGCATGTCAATGTTCTGGGAGCGACCCGTGGTTGGCTGCGTTACCGTCTGCCGGAACGTTTTATCCGCCGACACCAGAAGCCGGTTTGTGTCGGTCAGAAGCAGGTGTGGTTCATGTTGCGTCTGGTCGGCCAGGAGAGGTGCGTGCGGCTGGATCTGAGTGATAAGCCCGAATTCGACAACTGGAGATGGGTTGACTACTGGCAGCCGCTCGACGAGGTGGTATCGTTCAAGCGCACGGTTTATAAAAAGGCGTTGAATGAATTAGCACCGCTGATCTTTCCAGAAGGCGAAATGCCACATTCTGTTGTTCGCTGATCGGCACACTCGGGATATTGTCCCGTTCTGACCGGAATCTGAGATTTGCTGGATACCCTGCGTAGAACCATCCAGGAAGTGAATCGCGCGCCCGACCTGCCGCGCGCACTTTCGATTATTGTCAGCCGCGTCAAACAGGCGATGGTGGTGGATGTCTGTTCCGTTTATCTGCTCGACTCCGAGCTTGACCAGATCGTACTGATGGCAACCGATGGTTACAACTCTGATGCCGTGGGCGAAGTGCGTTTGAGGGCCGGGCAGGGACTGGTCGGTTTGGTAGCGCGTCGTGAGGAGGCGCTGAATCTTGATAATGCCTCGGATCATCCCGCCTATGTGTTTACCAGTAAAATTGGCGAAGAACCTTTTCACGGCTTTCTCGGCGTCCCCATCATCCAGCACAGGCAGGTACTGGGTGTTCTGGTGGTGCGTCAACGCGAACGGCGCCGCTTTGCCGAACAGGAAGAAACCTTTCTGTTTACGCTGGCGGCTCAGTTGGCGGGTGCCATCAGTCATGCAGGTGCCAGCGGTGAAATCAATCGTCTGTTGCAGCAATCCGATGAGTTCCGCTATGCCCTTAACGGCGTATCGGCTACGCCGGGTGCTGCGGTCGGGGTGGCGCGGGTCGTGTATCCAATGGCTAACCTTGAGGCTATTCCGGATCGACAGGTCGAAGACATCGATGCCGAGATTGCGGAGTTTCGCGCTGCTGTTGTTGCGGTGGAAAGCGATATGCGCTCGATGTCGGCGCGCATGGTGGATTCGCTGCCGGTTGAAGACATTGCCCTGTTCGATGCATTGATCCTGATGTTACGCAGTGAAAACCTGGTGGGTAGAACGATTGCAGGTATCAGGGAGGGTAACTGGGCATCCGGCGCTTTGCGCAACACTATTGCTGAACATGTTGCCACTTTTGAGGACATGGAAGACCCGTATCTGCGCGAGCGCGCCAGTGATGTGCGTGATCTGGGCAGGCGGATCCTGGAACACCTGCAAAGCATTCATCCTGTCGCCAGTAAATTCGAGCCAGACACCATACTGGTGGGGGAAGACGTGAGCGCAAGCCAGCTTGCCGAAGTGCCCGTTAATCGGCTTGTCGGTGTGGTCTCAGCACGGGGCTCCAGTGCTTCACACGTAGCCATTATTGCCCGTGCCCTGGGTATTCCTGCGGTAATGGGGTTTGATGATCTGCCGGTTGGACGTCTGGACGGTCAGGAACTGGTAGTCGATGGTTATCAATCCAGAGTGTTTGTGCGACCTTCGCAAGCGATCCGCAACGAATTCCTGCGCTTGCAGCGTGAAGAGGCTGCACTTTCACACGAACTGCAGGGTTTGATCCGGTTGCCAGCGGAAACCGGGGACGGTGTGCGTATCCCACTCTATGCAAATACCGGGTTGCTTACTGATATCACTCCGTCGTTGCGTTGTGGTGCCGATGGTGTCGGCCTGTACCGTACCGAAGTCCCGTTCCTGATGCGTGACCGGTTTCCCGGTGAGGAAGAGCAACGCCGAACCTACAGGCAGGTACTGGAAGCTTTTGCACCCACACCCGTGACAGTGCGTACCCTGGATATTGGCGGCGATAAAATGTTGCCATACTTCCCTGTGCAAGAGGATAACCCGTTTCTTGGCTGGCGTGGAATCCGCATTTCCCTGGACCACCCGGAAATATTTCTCACCCAGGTGCGTGCCATTCTGCGTGCAAATGCAGGACTGAATAATCTTCAGTTGTTGTTGCCCATGGTCAGCAGCGTGGGAGAGATAGACAGTGCAGTTGGCTTGATTAAGCGCGCCCACGAAGAATTGCTGGACGAAGGTGAGAAGCTGGTCTACCCGAAAATCGGGGTTATGATCGAAGTGCCGTCGGCTGTCTATCAGATACCTGCCATGGCGGCGCGTGTGGATTTCTTTTCTGTCGGCTCAAACGATCTGACCCAGTACCTGTTGGCAGTTGATCGAAACAATTCTCAGGTCGCAGGACTCTACGATGCCTTACACCCGTCAGTACTGCGCGCTATCCACCACGTCATTCAGGAAGCCCATGCTGTGGATCGATCGGTCAGTGTGTGCGGTGAGATGGCGGGTGATCCGGTAGCAGCACTGTTGTTGCTGGGTATGGGTGTTGATTCACTTAGTATGAGTGCTGCCAGTCTGCTGCGGGTGAAATGGGTGGTGCGCAGCTTCACCCGGTCGCAGGCGCAGAAGCTGCTCGATGAGGTGTGGGAACTTGAAGAAGGCAGCGCCGTGCGTGCGCTTCTTCATGCCAGTCTGGAAGCGGCTGGACTGGGTGGTCTGGTTCACGCCGGTCGTTGAACGCTGTACCTTTGTATATCAGCGTCTACGTTTTAACCAGATCCAGCTGCCGGATGCTGAGAGCAGAATGAGTAAGACAGCTGCAGCATCGAAAAGCCACGGGCCCAGCCGGCCGAAAAACCGGCCGCTGTGCAGATCCAGTATTACCCGTTCAACAGGCAGCACCTCACCACGATAATGATGCTGTAGAGCGTTTTTGAGTCTTGGTTCAAGCAGACTTGGTGTGGCCCAGCGGACACCGGTAAAGTCCCTGTCTACTCGTTTCCAGCTAATGAAGGCGGCATCAGGCTGATAATAGCCGTAGCTGGTTTGTACAATGACAGCATCGTCCGTATCGATACCTATCTGTTTGATATCTGCCGGAACACCGTCTTTGTCTTGCAGTTGTTCAATGAGTTCGCCGCGCTGGGTCAGGAGCAGAATATTTTGGCTCATGGCGACAATAAACGTGTCCTTAAGCAGTATAGCTCCAATCAACTGCCTGTAATTGCCTTCAATCTCCCTGCGATTGAGATAAAGGTGTTCACCCATCAGGGTAACGTGGCGATCACCGGCCAGAAAAGTCTGCATGGTGTCCGGTGCCTTGATGCCATACCAGTCCAGGATCCAGCCGCTTTGTATATGTTCGCTGTCGAACTGGAAGTCTTCGGTATGATTGAGCAGCAGCCCGGTAACAGCGACAATCAGCACGAATACAGCTGCGCTGACACCCATGTAACGGTGCCATACGTAGAAGGAACTCAGTTTGAAACGTTGTTTTCTACGGTGACGGCGTGACATCTTGTTTTCTCAATTCGGCATCCAGAAACAAGGCAAGTGTAGCCAGCTTTTTCACGGCGCGAACCGACAGGGTTGCGCCTGAGATGCCGTCGATTTCACGATCAAGGGTGTTGTCTTCGTCGAGCCGGGCTTCCTTGAACTGATCTGTAAAAAAAGGATGACGGATTTCCCAGCCGCGACTTTCGCGAAAAACAAGTACCCTAATCTGTTCAAGCTGACCGTCATTTATAACCAGTCCAAGAGTGATGGGAAGGTCCTTGCCAATTTCTTCCAGTACCCAGGCGCTGCGTTGATTCTGGCGCCAATAACGTACGCGCAGACTTGGATAGCGGTGTCCCAGCAATTGCCTGACGAATTTCTTGCGTTCGCCGCTTAGCCAGATAACATCTGGCTCCGGTATTTGTCCCGAAAACGTTTCCCTCAGGAAGTCGTCAGGCTCCTGATAAACAGACTCTGCCAGCAGGGTGGTGCATAGCAGAGCCGGTATCAGTAAAAAAAGAAGTTTCCTGGGCATAGTGAATAATTCGTTAGCGAGGTAACGGAATACGGGGTGCAACTGCACCCCGTATTGTGCCTGAGTCGGCATTGGTTAAACAGTTTAGAACTGGTAGCCAACGCCGAGATTCCAACCATTGTCGTTCTTGTTGTTGCCTTCGTTGTCCTGTTGTTGTACGTCGGCCTTGAGGACGACATCCGGGTGCGGCCAGAAGTTTACACCGGCGTTTACCTGTTTCTTCTCTGAATCGAATTCACCGTTGCCGGCCTGGTTATCCCACTGGTTATAACGCGCGAAGACACCCCATTTAGGCGTGATTCTATAGGAGGGTTCGATATAGAAACCTTCCTGTTCGTCAGCGCCAACCGATTTGGGGCCGTCGCCGTCAAGACCCCACCTGGCATACAGGGCGCGCAAACCGTACGGACCGCGGCGGATATCGGCATGTGTTTCGAACAGCCAGGCGTGACCGGCATCCGGGTCTTCGCCCTGGGTAACATTGGATTGATACTGGACGGCGGCGGCCAATTCAACCCCGGCGATACCTGTCCATTTTATGCGGCCGGTGCTGGCCAGATCATTGGCGTCTGCCTCGCTGGTCTTCTGGCGGCCGCTGCGTACCGCATAGTTGCTGCCGGCGGAGGTTTTCAGGCCCTCATGGATACCCAGGTCGTAGCTCCAGCCCGGCGCGATTTCACCATTCAGTTCAATGCCACCCGCCCACCAGGTTGTCGGGATGATGTTCGTTTCAACCGGGTTGCGTTCTACGCCATAGAATGTCGGTGGTTCGTGTGTTTGGTTCAGAATGCCAACAGGCAGAAGGAATATCCCCCCCCTGACATGTTGGTTTGCAGTCAGGTCGTATTCAATGTAAGCCTGTTCGAGTTCAACTTCACCGTTTTGATCATCGCCTGAGACGGCATGTTCGAGTTCAAGTTCAGACCAGAAACGCAGCCTGTCGGTGAACTGGTGACCGAAAAACAGCACAAAGCGGTGGAAGTCGATCTCTTTCTTGCTGTCCAGATTGTTGTACTGTAATTCGCCATAACCGCCGATCTGGGTGTTTTCGGTCCAACTGGCTGCGCCAGCAGCGGTCTTCTGACCTTCCTCGGTAACCTCTACAGCTGCTTCCACTTTTTCAGTATTTTCTTTCTGACCCGCTTTCAATGCTTCGATTTCGCGCTGCTGCTGCTGGATGATTTCCCACATTTCTTCCTGGCTGGGCATTTCAGCAGCGGCGGCAGATCCGGAGATTGTCAGCAGTGCGGCAGCCAGCCTGGCGCCACGGTAGGTCCTGAATTCCATACAATGTTTCCTCTGTAATCGAGCTTTTCCGACCCGGCAAGATTATAAGAAACAAGATACTAATACAAATCGTTCGTATTAACATAAACTAAATGTAGCTGATCCAGCCGTAATCTCTGGTGACGCGAGTATTCAGGTGTTTGAAAATAAATAGAAAGGTGTCTATCCCGTGCAGGGCGAGAGAGTCAGGCTGGCCGGAGTACAGCGAGCAGCACTACGGCGATCAGTATCAGGGCGGGGAACTCGTTAAACCATCGGTAAAACACGCCTGAATATGGATTACTGTTGGCACGAAAGCGCCGCACCAGCACAGCGCAGTAGACGTGGTAGGCAAAAAGCGCGGCGATAAGCAGCAGCTTGATTTGCAGCCACAACTCGGTCAGTGGCCAGTGCATCTCCAGCAGTAACCACACGCCGAAGACTGTGGTGAATGCCGCACCGATGGTCATAATGGCAAAAAGCTTGCGTTCCATCACCAGAAAGCGCTCGTGCCCCGTCTGGTCATGACAGTCAACGTGATAGACAAAAAGCCGGGGCAGGTAAAAGAGTCCGGCGAACCAGGTGACCATGAAGATAACGTGGAGTGCTTTTATCCATAACATGATTATTGATTTCCCGTGTCATTCTGCTTGGTTTCGCAGCAAATGAAGTTTGGCTCATGGTTGTTTTTTCGGATATTGACTGACGGCAAGCTGGCTGTCTGCAGGCTGCGTCTGTGCCCGCATGTCTTCAACCAGGACGCGAACCTTGTTGAGTTCGAGGTCACCGGTTTTCCGGTAAATGACGCGGCCGTCTGGTGCGATTAAAAAAGACGAGGGTGTGAGGCTGACATTGCCAAAAGCCTTGGCGGCTTCACCCTGTATATCCAGCGCAATGGGGTAAGGGATCTGACGGGCCTGGTTGAGCGCGATGACCCGATTGGGGGGGTCGTAAGCCATGGCAATTCCAATCACTTCCAAACCGCGTGGTGCCAGTTCCTCATATAGCTCTATCAAATGGGGTATTTCCTCCAGGCAGCCCGCACAGGTGGTTGCCCAGAAGTTGACCAGCACCGGGCCGCCCCGCGGTCTGGGGATGCTCAGTTCCTTGCCTTGCAGGTCGGTCAGGGTGATATCGGGTGCCTGTGTCGGGCGATCGGGAGCCAGCCACAACAAACCGAGGCCAACGATCAGCGACAGGGCGAGTGCAGCAAACAGGGGGGTTTTCATTTTCATAATTGCCAAATGATAACGTTTCCTGTTTGGCGTTCCTATCAGTATTGGAACAATCCCCATGCAGACAGTATAAAACGGTATTTGGCGTGTGCGTGCCGCCGTCTTCATTGTGTTAACAGGCCCTAGTGAGGAGAATACGGGATTTAAGTGGATGAGGCAGAGCGAGCACAGCTTATGATGAAAGTCGGGATTGTCGGCGGAACAGGTTACACCGGGGTTGAGCTGTTGCGGCTACTGGCTCTGCATCCGAAAGTGAAGATCGAAGTGATTACGTCGCGTGGTGAGGCAGGTACCCGGGTTGCTGATCTTTTTCCTAACCTGCGCGGTTATATCGATATTGAGTTCAGTGAGCCGGATCGGTCTGTGCTGGCTGATTGTGATCTGGTGTTTTTTGCGACACCGAATGGCATTGCCATGGGTATGGCTGAACAGCTGCTAGGGCGAGGCGTACGTATTATAGATCTGGCAGCGGATTTCAGATTGAAGGACGCGGCGGTGTGGCGGGAATGGTACGGTATCGATCACGCATGTCCGGAGCTCTTGAAAGAAGCCGTTTACGGCTTGCCCGAAGTCAATCGTTCGCGGATTGCCAGGGCGCGCCTGGTCGCGAATCCGGGCTGTTATCCCACTGCCGTGCAGCTGGGTTTTCTTCCACTGCTGGAAGCAGGCTGCGTCGATCATTCCGTGTTGATCGCAGACTGCAAGTCGGGCGTCAGTGGTGCCGGGCGCAAGGCCAGTGTGGCTACCCTGCTTGCAGAAGCATCCGAGAGTTTCAAGGCCTATGCGGTGCCGGGACACCGTCACCTGCCGGAAATCCGTCAGGGTATGGAGCAGACGAGCGGTTCTTCAGTCGGCTTGACCTTTGTTCCGCATCTGACACCGATGATTCGCGGTATTCACGCCACCCTTTATGCCAGATTGATTGATTCCGCCGTGGATCTGCAGGCGGTGTTTGAAAACCGTTATCAGCAGGAACCCTTTGTCGATGTATTGCCTGCCGGTTCGCACCCTGAAACCCGTACGGTGAAAGGCGCTAACTATTGTCGTATTGCTGTGCACCGGGCTCCCAGCGCTGACACAGTCGTGGTTTTGTCCGTCATTGATAATCTGGTCAAGGGGGCAGCCGGGCAGGCGGTCCAGAACATGAATATCATGTTCGGGTTTGCAGAGGATGCCGGTCTGGAATCAATCGGGCTTATCCCCTGATTTCGGCATGATAATTGCCTTGAGCTTTACTGAATTCGATGGAGACTGGTAACCGAAAAATTCTGGTGTATCAGCCAGCACACGTCTGGCTTGGGATTGCCGTCTCAATGGCGCTGCTGGTGACAGCGGCATACGTATTGTTCGAGTATGGCAAATCCTATGCAGGTTCGGGGCTGGAAGAGCTGGCCCGGCAACGTGGCGAGCTGGAGCAGCGTGTTGGGGAATTACTGAAGGCGAATCTCGCTCTGCGTGAACAGGCTACGGTGTCACAGCGATCCAGCGAAATCGACCGGCGCGCTAGCCTGGAGGTTCGCGCGGAGTTTGCAGGTTTGCAGGATGAGCTGCTGGAATTACGCAAAGAGCTGGATTTTTATCGGGGTATTGTTTCTCCGGGCGACGCCAAGCCGGGTTTGCGGATACAAAGATTTCAGCTGGAGCCCGGTACGGAATCGGGTAGTGTTTTATACAGTCTGACCTTGACCCAGGTAAAACGAAATGAGCGATATATGCAGGGCGTCATCGAAATGGAGATTGAAGGACTGGAAGATGGAGAATCCAAGCTGCTGTTGTTCAAAAAACTGGCTGAGGGTAATAGCAAGGCGCTGAATTACAAATTTCGGTATTTTCAGAATGTTGAGGGGCAAATATGGATTCCTCCTCAATTCAAGCCGAAAAAGGTACGGGTTCGGTTAATCCCCCGGGGCAACGGGCAGCCGCCTGCAATCGAAGAGGTTATGGATTGGCCCACCTGACCGGGTGGCAATGCGTTTAATCAGAGTCCGGTAACAGGCTCTAAGGAGGGAATAAATGTTTGGACGAGGGAAAACATCCAACGGTTCTCGGATAGAGACGGTCATTGGTCCACAAACCGTTCTTGAAGGTGATATCAGTTTCAGCGGCGGCTTGCACATCGATGGCAAGGTAAAGGGAAACATCAATGCTGAGTCGGGTAGCAAAGCCGTTCTCACGGTAAGTGAGCAAGGACGTATTGAGGGTGATGTGCGGGTTCCCAACCTGGTTTTGAATGGTGCAGTGCAGGGTAACGTCTATGCCGGCGAGCGTGTTGAGCTGGCCAGTCATGCCAAGGTCGCCGGAAACTTATACTACAGTCTGATTGAGATGGCCATGGGCGCTGAAGTGAACGGTAACCTGGTGCACGAAGAACCGCGGCGGCGTGCAGATGACGTCCGGCAGCAACGGAAAAGTGTTGAAGAGCCCGGGATTGGTGTTGAGGAGCCCGGCATTAAGGCGGTAAAGTGAATTCCGTGAATTGTTCCAGGAAGCCGGATAATACTTGACCGTAATAGTCGGGAAATGCATACTATCGCCATTGTACAGAGTATTTTTCTGGAGACGGACTGATGACGGAAAACGCCGCCCAAGATGTCAAGGCGAACGATGAGTTGCTGGTATTCACCGACGATGCTGCCTCAAAGGTTAAAGGTTTGATCGAAGAGGAAGGTAATCCTGATTTGATGCTGCGAGTCTTTGTTACTGGTGGCGGATGCTCAGGTTTCCAGTACGGGTTTACTTTCGATGAGAATATCAATGACGGTGACACCGAAGTGGAAAAGAATGGCGTCAAGCTACTGGTTGATCCAATGAGTTTTCAGTATCTGGTGGGCGCCGAGATTGACTATAAGGAAGACCTTGAAGGCGCGCGCTTTGTGATCATAAATCCCAATGCCACAACGACCTGTGGCTGTGGGTCTTCTTTCTCGGCCTGAGGAATTCTGGTAGCGTAAGCTGAAGGGGCGCAAACCGCGCCCCTTTTTTCGTGCTGAAAAAAGCAGGCTCTGTAGCGCCCCGTAAGCCCCGCGCAAGCGCAGCAATCACCGGTAGCAACCGTTATACTAAGCCGATCGAAAGTGGCTGCGTTGAATCTTCAGGAGAACGGAATGAGTGAATATTTACCCGGACTGGAGGGTGTGCCAGCAACCCAGTCCAATATCTCTGACCTGGATGGTTTGAACGGGGTTCTGACTTACCGCGGCTACCGTATTGCAGATCTGGCCGTAAACAGCACCTTTGAGGAAACCAGTCTGTTGCTGCTTGACGGTCAGTTACCTACCCATGAGCAACTTGAATTATTCGATAACCAGTTGCGCTCCAATCGTATTGTGAAATACAACGTACGGGAGATCATGAAATACCTGCCCGCTACCGGGCACCCGATGGAAATGCTGCAGACGGCTGTTGCCAGTCTGGGCATGTTTTATCAGGGAGATGAATGTCTCACCGGGAGCGATGTGTGTGAGGACCTGAATTATGTGCACAATATGTCGGTCAAGATCATTGCGCGTATGGCGACTATTGTTGCCATGTGGGAGCACGTGCGCAATGGTTATGATCCGTACGCACCGCGCAAGGACCTGAATTACGCCGAGAACCTGTTGTACATGTTCAGTGGCGAGGACCCGGATCCGTTCCTGGCACGCATTATGGATGCCAGCCTGATTCTGCATGCAGAACACACCATTAATGCGTCTACTTTTGCGGCACTGGTCGCCGGTTCGACACTTGCCACTCCTTTCCTCGTGATTGCGGCGGCAGTGGGTACGCTGGCGGGGCCACTGCATGGTGGAGCCAACCAGCGTGTCGTTGAGATGCTGCAGCAGATCGGGCGTCCGGAGAATGTGAAATCCTGGCTTGATGAAAAACTGACTGTAAAGGCCAAGATCTGGGGTATGGGGCATCGCGAATACAAGGTGAAGGATCCGCGGGCCACCATCCTGCAAAAGTTGATGCACGAGTTGATCGAACATCGCGGCGGTAACATGGGTGCTATGTTCGAGACAGCGCTGGCGCTGGAAGAAGCCTGTGAGGAAAAACTCGCGCCCAAAGGTGTGTATGCCAATGTCGATTTTTATTCCGGTATTCTATACAAGGAAATGGGTATTCCGCCCGATCAGTTTACCTCGATCTTCGCCATTGCCCGGTCTGCGGGCTGGCTGGCGCACTGGCGTGAACAGCTCGGCGATAACCGGATTTTTAGGCCTACCCAGGTTTATGCGGGGGAATCGATGCGTGAATACGTACCGATTGACGAGCGCTAGTCTGTTTCTGCGGCTGACTCCGAAATCACTCGCCACGGTAGATTGCACCCCGGCACTATGGCCTGTCGTGAGCCGGTGATCGAGGGCAGGTTGCCGGGTTTTCTCTGTGGTGGGGGTGCAGCAGCACCCTGATGCGCTGCATAACACAGCTGTTACGTTCGCCACCACCGCAAACGAGCAGATGTTGAATGGTCCCGCCGCGACAAGCACGGGACGTCGTTCCGACAGCTACAACAGAGCGGCCTCTATGCCGTCTACGCCGGTACCGGGCTGAAGGCGGAGGTAATAATCAGTAATCAGGCGTTGTTCAGCTGTATTGCAGGCGGTTGTTGCTCATTCGCCTCCTTGCAGGGCAATGGTCTGGTTATCGTCCAGTTTCAGCTGTGCCAACAGGCTCTCTGTCGCCAGTTTGAAGTCTTCGCGGTATTTTTTGGGTAAGGGTGCGGCATCCGGCAGCTTGACGGTGAGCGGATTGCGATGCACGCCGTTAACAAGAAACTCGTAATGCAGGTGGGGGCCGGTAGCCAGGCCGGTACTGCCTATATAGCCGACAATTTGTCCCTGCTGAACCCGGCTGCCGTTTTTCAGGCCGCGTGCGTAGTTATTCAAGTGAGCATACAGGGTGCTGTAACGGCTGCCGTGCTGAATGACAACCGTCTTGCCATAGCCGCCTTTTTTACCCCGCAAAACAATTTTTCCAGCACCCGTTGCCTTGACCGGCGTACCACGGGGTGCCGCGTAATCGACACCCTTGTGGGCGCGTATTCTGTTGAGAATGGGGTGTTTCCGGCCCAGGCTGAAGCGTGAGCTGATGCGTGAAAACTCGACAGGTGTACGCAGGAATGTCTTGCGCATACTGCGTCCATCTGCTGTGTAATAATCGGTGTGTCCCTGTTTGTCGGTATAGCGCACCGCCTGATAGAGCTTGTCGTTGTTGACGAATTCGGCAGCCAGGATATTTCCGGTGCCAATACGTTCACCATCCAGGTAGAGGTCTTCGTAGAGTACCGAGAACTGGTCGCCTCGGCGGATATCAAGCGCAAAGTCGATATCCCAACCGAAGATCCCCGCCAGTTCCATGGTGATATTTTCAGGTAAATTCGCCTGCTGGGCTGCAAGGAACAAAGAATTCTCAATTTCCGCAGAGGCTCGCCTGCCACGGCGTTCCGGTTCACGCTCGATCAGTTTCGGATCGTAGCCCGACTCGGATCGAGTGACCTGCACCTGATTAAGGGCATCGATTTCGTAAAACAGTTCGAGCAGACCATCTTCGGGCGTGGTGCGCATACGTAGTTTCTGACCCGGGTAGATACGCGTCAGTTTTTTGGCGGCACCGCCGCTGGCGACTATATCATGGAGCTGAGTCGGAGGAATGCCTTGTTTGGAGAAAATACGCGCCAGGCTGTCACCAGCCTTTACAGTGACCTCGTGCCAGGTGCCGGACTGTTCTTCTTCCATGACAGCAGCTTGTTCGGCAGGCGGGGATGGTGGCTGGCTGACCACTGGCTCGGGGATTTGTATTTTCGCTACGGTCGTTTCAACCGCTGCCGTTGAGATCCCGGCGTCCGGGACATTCAGCTGTAACTCTTTGACTCGCAGCGCTTTTGCATCAAAAGACGTCAGTGAAAAAAGCCCGATTGCCAGGCCGGACACGATGCCAAGCAGTGCCCACCGCAAGCCTTTACCCATGTGTTTTGGCGTCCGGCTGTCGTGCCAGCTGGAACCGTAATCTCGCAAGGATGAGTTGTTATATCGCACCAGAAATCCCTTCTATTTTGAATACTAAACCTAACTGACAAACCCGCTTGCGGTCAACCATCTTGAGCACGGTTGGTTATCTATCAGCGGAGAATATGCCGGTCTAGGGCGCAGCTTCGTTCCTGTTGCAATCAAAAACAACACGGATCGGAGTTGTTTGTCCAATTCTTAAAATAGCTAGTCTGAGGCAACTCCTGTTGAAAGCTCCACAAGCAGTCAGCTTATCGGCCAAGTTGTGCTACTCTTTTGCCCCAATTTTCAAGGATCGGGGTAGATAGATGTCACAGGTTGATGCGCTCGAACAGATAAAGCGAGGAGCGCAAGAAATACTGGTGGAAAGCGCGCTGGTTGAACGCTTGAACGAAGGTCGTTCATTGCGAATAAAGGCCGGATTTGACCCAACCGCTCCGGATCTTCATCTTGGCCACACTGTCTTGCTCAATAAACTGCGCCAGTTTCAGGAGCTCGGTCACGAGGCAATATTCCTGATCGGCGATTTCACAGGCATGATCGGTGATCCGACCGGAAAAAATGTCACCCGAAAACCTCTCAGCAGAGACGAGGTGATTGAAAATGCCGAGACCTACGAAACTCAGATTTTCAAGATTCTGGATCCGGAAAAGACGCTGGTGATGTTCAACTCGAGCTGGATGAACAAGATGGATGCGGCGGATCTGATTCAGTTGACTGCCAAGCATACGGTAGCTCGTATGTTGGAAAGGGATGATTTCAGTAAGCGTTACAGTTCCGGCCAGCCTATCGCAATTCACGAGTTCATTTATCCTCTGGTTCAGGGTTATGACTCGGTCGCGCTGAAATCGGATGTCGAGCTCGGCGGCACAGACCAGAAGTTTAATCTGCTGGTCGGCCGCCAGTTACAGGAAGCCTACGGTCAGAAACCGCAGGTGGTATTGACCATGCCAATCCTGGAAGGTCTCGACGGTGTTCAGAAAATGTCCAAGTCTTTAAATAACTATATCGGTATCGCGGAGGCGTCGGATGATATGTTCGGTAAGCTGATGTCGATTTCTGATGATCTGATGTGGCGATACTTTGAACTGCTGAGTTTTCGTCCCATGACAGAGATCAGAAAGTTGAGGCGGGAGATGGAGGAGGGGCGTAATCCGCGTGATATCAAGTTTGAATTGGCTCGGGAGCTTGTGACCCGCTTCCATTCACAGGGCGATGCTGATCGTGCCCAGGAAAATTTCATAGCCCGTTTCCAGAAAGGTGCGCTGCCGCTGGATATACCCGAGGTCAGCCTGTCAGCGGGTGGCGAAGGGATACCGATAGCCAATGTGCTAAAGGACGCCGGTCTGACTTCCGGCACTTCGGAGGCTATGCGCATGATCAGGCAGGGGGCTGTGCGGATCGACGGAGAGCGAATCGCTGATCCGAAACTTCTTTTGATGGCGGGTACGAGCTGTGTTCTTCAGGTTGGAAAGCGCCGCTTTGCTCAAGTGACGATAACTTAGCAGCGATTTTTGATGTGCGCTTTGGTGCTCAACGCCAAGGGTATTTTTCGTTTGAAGTAAAAATATTCGAAATACTGACTATACTTGACTTAATTTTTTAGGCGCATCCAGCGTACCTCGCCACTGAATGTTGTGGCGAGGTACGCTGGATGCGGGGGTGTGCCATGTTGCTTGGTTGAAGTTCTGTTGAGATTTTTGCCCGGTTATGGAAAGCAAAACAATACTCTTGGTCGAAGACAATCCGGATGATGAGGCGCTTACACTTCGTGCATTGAAGCGCAACAATATTCTTAACGAGGTAATTGTCGCCCGCGACGGCGCTGAGGCACTGGATTACCTGTTTGCGCGTGGGGCGCATAGCGACAGGGATACCAGTAAACAGCCGGAAGTGATCCTGCTCGATCTAAAACTGCCAAAGGTTGACGGTCTGGAAGTATTGCAGCAGATCAGACAGGACGAGAAAATCAGGCGGCTTGCCGTTGTCATTCTGACATCATCCAACGAAGAGCGTGACATCATTGCCGGTTACGATCTCGGCGCAAACAGTTATATCCGTAAGCCGGTTGATTTTAACCATTTTATGGAGGCGGTTCGGCAGTTGGGGATATACTGGCTGGTATTGAATGTATCGCCACCCAGCCCCAGGCCATGAGCTCAGTGGCTGTTGTCGCGATTCGGTCTCCAGGATTTATGCTTCAGTCGGCAGCGGCGCATATGCTCCTTCAAGCTGATATTGCCCGGTTCAACAAGGCGAGAAACGGTCAATAACAGTTTGAAACGGAGTGCCAGGTTTTAAGGCGCTTTTCCGGGCATTATTTTAAATCTGAATAACCCCCCGTTTTCTGCTTGACGGGACTAAGGCGGACTGTATAATGCGCGCCTCTGCTTCCGGGGACTGAAGTCCCGATAACGGAAAAAAGCAGAAAGTATTGACTGGACAAGCAACCTTGTTACATACTTGCCGGTCTTCGCTGGCCACGCGTCAACGAGATCTTTAACAATTTAGATCAGGTAATTTGTGTGGGTGCTTACGTCGAACTGGTTGCGTAGCTAAAGCAACAATCGATGCAAGCAAACTCAATGAAATTCCGAGTTTTGTGTACATCGAGCCAAGATTTGTCGCCTCAAGCGACTATCAAACTTGAACTGAAGAGTTTGATCCTGGCTCAGATTGAACGCTGGCGGCATGCCTAACA
>Ga0055476_10000139_pt1 | contig 17098 bp, 11 predicted proteins | sample Muzzi_CordC_D2_FD_57682 | JGI IMG/M metagenome (GOLD analysis project Ga0055476, IMG submission 57682) | Wetland microbial communities from San Francisco Bay, California, USA, that impact long-term carbon sequestration - Muzzi_CordC_D2 | ecosystem: Environmental > Aquatic > Marine > Wetlands ... | reverse complement strand
CGAGCGCCACCGCCGTGAGCAGCAGCGAGCCCAGCCCCCACTGCAGGAACCGCCGGCGGCGAATCGCCACCCAGCCCGCGACCCCACAGGCCGCCAGCAGCGAGAGCGAGAGTGTATGGATCGCAGCCAGCATGGCTCCGAAGCGATCACCGATCACCTTGTCCGCAATCAGATAGAGCTGGAAGGTGTCCTCCGGAATCCGGAAGAGGTCGAGTAGGAACGGCAGCGCCACCGACGCGGTCGCAAACGACGAGAAGATGCCCGTCACCACGAACTCCGGATAATCGGTGGGCGGAACGGGAAAGCCCGAGAGCCAGCCCGCGAAGAGCACGAAGATCAGAGAGAGGAGCTTGCTGGCACTGGCCAGCGTGAACGAGATCGGCACGACCACATCCACCAGACGACTCGCATCGTCGCCCGCTCCGCGCGCCGCGAGCAATTCCTTGCACCGCTCGGAAAGGATCGGAAGCACCACGAAGACGCTCCCCGTCGCGAAGGCGGTGACGAGCGCATCGCGGACCGGACCCAGGATCTCGCGATATCGCAGCGGTGTCACCGCGGTCACGAGCACGGGCAGCACCCAGAAGCCGAGAACCAGCGCGGCGGCGACGTAGACGGCCGCGTAGACCTGAAGGCCCGCGAACTGTTGCAAGTCGATGCTGCCGCTCGCGTCGGCGGCGATGGCGAAGATCCCGTAGGGCGCGAGTCGGATCACCGCTCGGGTCATCGAGCTCAAGCCGTCCTGCGCCGCCAGGAACAACTCGAGCAGGGCTCCCTTTCGCTTGCTGCTCATCAGCGCAGCGCCGAATCCGACGCTGAAGAAGACGACGGCCGGGACGATGCCTTCCGAGAGCGACCGGAACGGGTTCGAGGGAATGTAGGCCCCGATGAAATCGAACGGCGCGCGCTCCTCCACGAGGCTCGTACTGAAGAACGAGGCTGCGCTCCAGTGGGGAAAGGCGAACGGCGAGAGCAGGACGAAGGCCAGGGTCAGGCACCAGATGGCCAGCAGGAATCCGCCCGCGTTTCGCACCAATGAACGCGCGCTGGACGGCGTCAGTCCACCCAGTCCCGCGATGAGCGAGATCGACACGTAGGGCAGCACGGTCATCTGGAGCAGCAGGATGAAGCCCCTTCCGACGATGCCGAAGAACGCGATCTCGTCCCCGAAGCCGACCCCCGCGACGATTCCCAATCCGAGTCCGATCAGGACCTTCGTTGCGAGCGTCACGGTGCGAATCGCACAGCCGCGCTGAAGCGGTCGGCTGTCTTCATGACATCGATTCCATCGACCGCATTCAGCCCACCCCGCCCGGCTCGCTCCGCGGCACGGGAACGGTCCGTACGTGGAGATCGCGCTGGGGAAACGCGATCTCGATGCCCTCGGTGCGGAAGGCACGGTCGATCGCCATGTGGAGTTCGTGGACGATCTGCAGGTAGTGCGCGACATCCGGACTGAAGACTCGCAGCTCGAATGCGAGCGAGCTGTCGCCGAAGCCCCGAAACAGCACGTAGGGTTCGGGATCCTTCAATACGAGGTCGTTCGCGTTCGCGACCTGTTTCAACACGCGGATCGCCAGCTCGGTGTCCGACCCGTAGGCGATTCCGACGGGAATCTCCGCGCGCAGTACCGAATCGGAGAGCGACCAGTTGACGAGCCGGCTGGTGATGAACTCCTTGTTGGGTACCACCAGCTCCTTGCGGTCGAAACCCGTGATCCAGGTGGCGCGAATCCGGATCTTGCTGACCGTGCCGCTGACGTCGCCGACCGTCACGGTGTCGCCCACGCGGATCGGCCGCTCGAAGAGGATCATCAGGCCCGAAATGAAGTTCGCAAAGATCTCCTGCAGCCCGAAACCGAGCCCGATGCCGACTGCTGCGAAGAGCCACTGCACGCTCGACCAGCCGACCCCCACCACGTTCAGCGCCACGGCGGCTCCCGTGAGCGTCACCGCGTAGGTCGCGATGGTCGAATAGGCGTAGCGCTCCCCGGCGCTGGTCCGCAGCTGTCGGAACATCGAGACTTCCATCAAGCCCGGGAGATTGCGCGCCAACGCCAGGGTCGCGGCGGCGATCACGAGTGCGAGCAGCAGGTCGGCCAGCGTGACGGGGACGACCTGTTCTTCGACAGTGGAAAACGCCTCGCCCGCCGCGTTCGTCGTATCGACCGAGGTCGATACCGTCGTCGTCCAGAGTTCCACCGAACGCAGCGCACCCGCGGCGGGGAGCAGATCCACCCAGATCATCCAGACCCCGACCAACGCGGTGAGGATCGCGGCGTTGCGGAGAATGCGGCGCGTCTGTTCGTCGACGGTGGCCAGGGCGACCCCGGGCTCCTCCAACTCGGGTTCGGAGCCGTCCGGAGACGCACTCCGCTTCGCTTCCAGTTCGGCCACGGCCGCTTCCCAGCGCCGGAGGGCCAGTCGCCGGTTGGCGAGGAGGAACCAGCGAGCGCCCAACTGCTGGGCGAACAGCACCACCACCAGGAAGGCGATCGTCAGTTGAATGGAGACCGCCAGCTGGAGTGCAGTCCAGTAATAGCCGTAGAGCGCAGCCCCGATGAGCGCGAGCGCCGCGAAGACGGCCGTGCGGTGCAACGCGCGCCAGACCGAAGCCGAAACGACGACTTCGGAATTCGCGTCGTTGAGCCGTCGCAAGGCGCCTCGACCTTCGCGCAGGAGCAGGTGGCTGAAGACCGCCAGCGCGCACATGATCAGCAGGAAGGCGGCCCGGCCGATGCTTTCGTTCCACGCGTCCTCGGCGCGAGCTTCGAAGACCGCCACGACGAAGACGGCGGGAACCACCACGTCGGCCAACCAGCGCAAGTGTCGCCGCAGGTCCCGGACCGGCGCCTCACGCCAGTCGAGGTGCGCCTCGGCGATGCCGCGATGCCGCAGCAGATGGCGCGGAATCAGCAGCGACAGCCAGATCAGCGCGGAAGCCCCCAATCCGTGGGCGACGCAGCGCACGAATTGCGTGGCGTCGCCGGAACCCCCGAGGCGCCAGCTCAGGATCGCGAGCAGCGCCGGCCACCAGATGGCGAGCAACAGCGAGAGCCCGAGCGCGGCGCCGGTTGGAACGCTGCGGATGCAGTTCGGATCGCCGGCTTCCTTTCCGAGCGCCACGATTCGAGCGCTGATGCGCGGCCAGGCGAGTGGAGCCAGGAGCACGAGCAGCACCGCGCAGACGACCGTCAGCGGTGATTCGAAGACCATCGTCCGGAGCGCTCGCAGCACCTGTCCCCAGAAGAGCGGCGACAGGAACCAGGCGATTCCGTCGCGCGCGTCGCGTAGCATCGCCAGCGAAGGCAGCCTGCCACTGGGAATCCAGAACACGCGTTGATCGATGAAATCGAGCAGCGCTCCGGTGCGTTCGACGAGCTCCCGTTGGCGAGCGTCGAAGTCGACGAGTTGCTCGAAGTAGCTCGACGTGTCCGCGATCAGACCGTCGAGCGTGTTGCGTTGCGTCTCGAGCAGGTTCCGCAACAGCGCGGCCGCGGCTTCGCGGTCTTCGGGGGACAGATCCGATTCGAAGTCGGACAGCAGCCGCGCAACGTACTTGTCGATGTCCGCGAGCGCCTGACGCCGCTCGACCAGTTCGATCTGATCGAGCTGGGCCTCGCCGATCTGGTCGCGGCGCATGCGAATGAACCGCGAGTACTTGCCGACGTCGGGTGCATCGGAACGCGTCTTGCGGAGGACCAGACCCACGGAGCCCGACAGTCCGCCGGCCTTCACGTTGCTCCGCAGGTACTCGAGGTCGGCCGCCACGTCCGCGACCTGTTCTTCCGCGCGCTCGCGCTTGCGCCGGGTATCCTCGATGCGCTGGATCAGCCCGTCCTCACCCGTTCGCCGGAGCGCCAGCTCCCGGTTCTGCTCGGCGAATCTTCGCACCATCTCCAACACCGACGGCGGCATGGCTGCGGCCGACTCGAGCAGACGCTCGGCTTCTTCCGTGGCGATGACCGCTTCTCCCTGACGCCGTGTCGCCAGAACCGCTCGGAGCGCTTCCGCCCGCGCGTCGAGGTCGGCGGCGCGAAGAGCCACCAGCTGGCGGCGCCGTGCGAGCAGCTGACCGCGCACCTCGTAGCTGCGGAGCTCCTGCTCGTATGCGGCGATCTCGGCTTCGAGCACCTCGCGCCGAACGCGCGCGAGATTCGGGTCGCTCGCACGCGGGAGCGTCTCGCCGTCGAGAGCGAGCAGCCGTTCCTTCGCGGACGCGAGCAGCTCGGGAATCTGTTTGCGCCGTTCGGCGCGGCCCGTGGCTTCGGCCTCGAGGGCGGCGGCCTCCTTGCGAACGAGACCGAGGTCTTGCACGACTCCGAGCAGTTCCGTCTCGAGCTCCGCGAGCGAAGCCTGTTCATCGACCCCGGCGACCTCGCCCCGCTCGAGATCCGCGATCTCCGCGTCGGTCGCCGCCAACACCTCCGGCGCACTCTCGAGCGCGAGGGCGAGCTCGGCGGTCCGCGCCAGCCACTCGTCGCGAACCGCTTCGAGGCGCGCGATCTCGGCGCCGGCATCCGCCTCCGCGGGCGCCGCCGTGTCCGCCTCGACGACCTCCTGCGCGATCGCACCGTACGCCGGTACGAGCACGAGCCACGTCAGCAGCCAGAATGCGGGAATCCGCCTCCGGACCGCTTCGATTCCACCGCCAAGAAGCCGCATTTCGCCCCGTAATCCTTCGGTTCCAAACCCGAAGAAAGACGATTGTACAGAATGCCGCTTCGTGCGAGCATCCCCGCCGTGGACATCTCTTTCGCGCTCTCGCTGCTGGTCGCCCTGGTCGTCGCGCTCGGGATCTTCGAGTATCGAATCAACACCCGGCAGATCACCTCGATTCCGATTCGCATCCACGTGAACGGAACGCGAGGCAAGTCGTCCGTCGTCCGCCTCATCGCAGCAGCACTGCGCGAACACGGAGTCAAGGTCTATGCCAAGACGACCGGCTCGTTGGCGCGATTGATCGCGTCCGATGGGAGCGAGTTCCCGGTCTATCGGCCGGGAATGACGAACGTGATCGAGCAACTCCGGATCCTCTCCATCGCAGCCCGCGAGGGCGCCGAAGCGGTCGTGATCGAGTGCATGGCGCTGCATCCACCGCTCCAGTCGATGTGCGAACTCCGCATGATGCGTTCGACGCACGGCGTGATCTGCAATGCCTGGCCCGACCACCTCGACGTGATGGGGCCGGACGAACGCGATGTCGCCCTCGCGCTCGCAGGCACCTGCCCGGTAGGCGGAACCCTCTTCACCGCGGAGAGAGAACACATTGCGATCTTCGCGGCGGCCTGCGCCGACCGCGGCAGCCAACTCGAGATCATCGAACCCGATGCGATCGAGCAGATCAGCGACGCCGAGATGGCCCGATTCAGCTATCTCGAGCACAAAGAAAACGTTGCGCTGGCTCTTTCGGTCGCCGAGTCGCTCGGCGTCCCGCGCCAGACGGCGCTCGACGGGATGATCCGCGCGACTCCCGACGTGGGAGCGCTGTGCGAATACCAGCTCGACTTCTTCGGGAGGAACGTCGTCTTCGTGAACGGCTTCGCCGCCAACGATCCGATCGCGACCGAGCGGATCTGGAACCTCACGTTGGCGCGCCACCCCCGCGTGCAGACTCGCATCATGGTCATCAACTGCCGTCTCGACCGCCCCGACCGCTCGCGCCAGCTCGGCGAAGCGCTCCCCAGCTGGGAGCCCGCGGACCACTATTTCCTGGTCGGCACCGGAACCTACGCCCTGGCGCGCACCGCCGTCGCCTTCGGGCTGAGTTCCACACTGCTCACGCCGCTCGAGGGAGAGAGCCCGGCCATCGCCTTCGAGGACATCCTCGGCGCCTGCGGACGGACCGCCGTCGTGATGGGCGCCGGCAACATCGCCGACGTCGGCTTCGAACTGCTGCGATATTTCCGCAACCGGGCCCAGTTGCCCGAAGACGTCGAGGTAGACGCCGCGTGACGGATTCACACATCCTCTACATCGGCATCGGCATCGTCGTGAGCCTGCTCTATTCGGAGATCTTCGGCGTGGCCCCGGGCGGCATCATCGTGCCGGGCTACCTCGCCCTCGGCATCACCGACCCGATCATGGTGGGCCTCACGCTGGGCGTCAGTCTGCTCACGTTCTTCATCGTGCGGGTGCTCGCCACGGTGATGATCATCTACGGCCGGCGCCGTACCGTGTTGATGATCCTCATCAGCTTCCTGCTCGGATCACTCGTCCGCGCCGGGCTCGGTGCCGGAACGCCCGTCGGGCCGTTCGAGATCGACGTGATCGGCTACATCATCCCCGGCCTGCTCGCGATCTGGATGGACCGCCAGGGAATCGTGACGACTGCGAGCTCGGCCGTCACCGCAACCGTCCTGACCCGTCTATCGGGTCTGCTCATCCTGGGAGGCTAGGCGTGCAGAAGCTCTACTGGCGACCCGCACGCATTTCGAGCCTCGTGCACCTGCTGATCGCCGTCATCGCGATCGCGTCGCTTCTTTCGGCCGAACGATTCCAGGTCGTCCGGATCCAGCAGCACTTCGAGCAGAAACTGCAGGCGGCCAATCAGATGCATCGCGGCATGGAAATCATCCGCCTGCATCGCATCAAGAAAGTGGCGCCGGTCGACCGCGAGTTGGATCCGGCGGATTCGGGCCTCGTAGGCGAGGCGAACTCGGTGATCACGACCAGCACCGGCTCGCTCGCGGCGAAGCGCACCTCGGCAAACCCCAACTGGGCGGCCGTCGTCGTCGACCTGCTGCTGGAGGCCGGAGTCCAGCCGGGTGATCTGGTAGCGATCGGGGTGTCGGGCTCCTTCCCCGCCCTGAATCTCGCGGCGTTCGTCGGCGCCGACATCCTCGAGCTGGATTTCGTGTCGATCGCGAGCGCGGGAGCCTCGAGCTTCGGTGCCAACTTCCCCAACTTCACGTGGCTCGACATGGAGAGGGTCCTGCACGAGGCGAAGGTGATCTCCAGAACCTCCTCGGCCGGCTCCATGGGCGGAACGCAGGACCGCGCCGTCGGCACCTCTTCGTCCGGCCGGAAACGACTGCGCGAGGCACTCGCCCGCAACCGCATTCCGTTCATCGAAGTCGACGAAGAGCTGTCGAGTATCGATCAGCGCATGGACATCTACGACAATTACTCCGGCGGCCGGCGCATCGCAGCCTACATCAACGTGGGGGGGTCGCTGGTGTCGACCGGGCCGAAATCCCTGAAGCGGCTCTTTCACCCCGGGCTGAATCTCAAGCCCGATCCGCGCGGGGTCGGCGTCGACAGCGTGATGATGCGCTTCCTCCGGGACGGCGTCCCGGTGATCAACCTGTCGAAGGTGGTCGCTCTGGCCGAGCACTACGGACTGCCGGTCGAGCCCACGGAGCTGCCGCCGGTGGGATCGGGGCTCGTCTTCGAGAGCCGAGGGCACAGTCGCGCCCTCGTGGCCGGCCTGCTGGTCTTCCTGCTGTTCACGCTCTACGGCCTGCTGAAGCTCGAACTCGGCGCGCGAATCGCGGCGCTCGGCAGCCGGCGCCGCCAGATGGAGCGAATGGTCTGACCGAGCGCAATAGAGGCCATCACTGCGGAACTCAGATGCCGACCGCCCCATCCCAAACACTCGACCTCGAGATCCTCCGTCAGCCCGACGACGCCAGCTGCGGGCCCACCTGCCTGCACGCGGTCTACCGGTACTTCGGGGACGACATCGCCCTCGATGACATCATCGCCGAGATTCCCCAGCTCACGGGTGGCGGCACCCTCGCGGTGAACCTCGCCAATCACGCGCTGCGGCGCGGCTACCGCGCCCTGATCCACACCTACAACCTGAACGTCTTCGACCCCAGCTGGTTCGAAGGCAAGCTCGCGGATTTGAGCGAGCGACTGCGAGCCCAGGCCGACGTCAAGGACGACGAGAAGCTCGCCGAAGCGACGAACGCGTACCTCGAGTTCCTTCGCCTCGGCGGCGAACTGACGATGGAGGATCTCACCCCCTCCCTCCTGCATCGCTGGATGGAGCGGGACCGTCCCATCTTGACGGGGCTCTCCGCGACCTTCCTCTACCGCAGCCCGCGCGAGACCGGGAGCGACACACTCACCGAGGACGACCTCCGCGGAGTTCCGACCGGGCACTTCGTCGTGCTGTGCGGCTGGGACGCCGAGGAGCGGAAGGTGCGGCTCGCCGACCCGCTCGAAAACACGCCGCGCATTCAAGAACACATCTACTGGCTTCCGGTCGAGCGTGTGATCAACGCGGTATTGCTCGGAATCCTGACCTACGACTCGAACCTGCTCATCCTCGACCCGCCGGACGATACTGCGTGAGGGCGATCATCGTCGTCGAGAACCCGAGCCGATGGCCGCTTCGACTCGAAGGCGCGGAGGTGATCGCTGCGCGGGAGTACCTGGTCGGCGAGGCCTGGGCCGGACGACGGGGGCTCCGCGTCTACAATCTCTGTCGGACCTTTCGATACCAGACACTCGGCTACTACGTATCCCTGCTCGCCGCTGCTCGGGGCCATCGCCCGATACCGACGGTGGAGACGCTGCAGGATCTGCGGCTCGCCCCGGTCGTCCGAATCGTCTCGGAGCAGCTCGAAGAGCGGATTCAGCGCGCTCTTGCACCTCTCAAGAGCTCCCGGTTCGAGCTTTCGATCTATTTCGGCCACAACCTCGCGAAGCGTTACGCCATGCTGGCGCGCGCGCTCCACAAGCAGTTTCCCGTGCCGCTTCTCCGGGCGAGCTTCGAAAAGCGAGGAAAGGACTGGCACCTCGCTTCGGTTCGTCCCATCGCGACCAGCGACATTCCCGACGATCACCGCGAGTTCGTGATCCAGCGGGCCGAAGAACACTTCGGCCGCAGGACGCGCGCGACCCGGGCAAAGCGCACGTTCCGGTACGACATGGCGATCCTGGCTGCGCCCGATGCGGTCGATTCCCCGTCGGATCCGAAGGCGCTGCGCCGTTTCATCCGCGCGGCTCGGGATCTCGCGATCGATGCGAGGATCATCGGCGACGACGATGCCTCCGACGTCGCCGAGTACGACGCCCTCTTCATCCGGGAGACCACGTACGTCGACCATCCGACCTACCGGATTTCCCGCCGGGCCGTGTCGGAAGGGCTCGTCGTGATCGACGATCCGCATTCGATCCTCTGCTGCACCAACAAGGTCTTCCTCGCAGAGCTCTTCTTCCGGCACGGAATTCCGCACCCGACCACCATCGTCGCCCATGCCGACAACGTCGACACGATCGCAGACAGCGTCGGACTGCCTTGCGTCCTCAAGCGACCCGACTCCTCGTTCTCGCGGGGCGTGATTCGGGTCGATTCCCTGCGAGAGCTCACGGTCCAGGCGGCGGATTTCCTGCACGACTCGGAGCTCGTGATCGCCCAGGCCTTCACCCCGTCGGACTTCGACTGGCGCGTCGGCGTGCTGGGCGGCGAGTCGATCTTCGCGTGCCGCTACCACATGGCGCGTGGACACTGGCAGATCGTGACCACCAGCTCCAGCGGCAAGCGCCAGTACGGCCGCGTGGAGGCCATGCGCCTCGAGCAAGTTCCCGCGGAGGCTCTCGAGATCGCCGCGAAAGCAGCGAAGCTCATCGGCGATGGATTCTACGGAGTCGACATCAAGGAGACGGACGGCCGATTCGTCGTCATCGAAATCAATGACAACCCGAACGTCGACGCGGGCTACGAGGACGCCGTCCTGGGCGATCGCCTCTACCTCAAGGTGATGGACTGGTTTCGCCACCGGCTCGACGCGCGCGGCCAAGATGCGGGATATGCACCGTGAGCGAAGTGCGACCTCTGGGCCTCTTCGGAGGCTACGGCGTCGAGCTCGAGTACATGATCGTCGACTCGGAGACACTCGACGTGCGGCCCATCGCCGACCAGCTGATCTGCGAGGAGCACGGCCGACTCGAGAACGAGATCGAGCGCGGAGCCTTCGCCTGGTCGAACGAACTCGCCCGTCACGTGATCGAGATCAAGACGAACGGTCCGGTACGATCCCTCGCGGGGCTCGGAGCGGGGTTTGCCGGCGAAGTGGCGCGTGCAAACGAACTCCTGGCGCCCGTCGGCGCCCGGTTGCTTCCGACCGCGATGCATCCCTGGATGAATCCCGCTCGCGAATTCGAGATCTGGCCGCACGGGGACCGGGAAATCTACCGGACGTTCGATCGGATCTTCGATTGCACCGGTCACGGCTGGGCGAACCTCCAGAGTGCTCACCTGAATCTGCCCTTCGCGAACGACGACGAGTTCGGCAGGCTCCACGCAGCCATTCGATCGCTGCTCCCGATTCTGCCGGCGCTCTCGGCTTCGTCGCCTTTCGTCGAGGGCCGCCATCCGGGCACGCTCGACACTCGGCTCGAGGTCTACCGCACGAATGCGCGGCGGGTCCCGTCGGTCGCCGGCGCCGTGATACCGGAACCCCTGTTCACGCGCGAATGCTATGAAGCGATGCTCGAGACGATCTACACCGATCTGGCTCGCTTCGATCACGCGGGCAGACTGCAGCACGAGTGGGTGAACGCGCGCGGATGCATCGCACGATTCGACCGCATGGCGCTCGAGATCCGTCTTCTCGACGTTCAGGAGTGCCCGCAGGCGGACCTGGCGATCGCGGCAATCGTGAGCCGCATCGTCCGCAGCCTGTGCGATCCCGACGCGGCGACCCAGGCGCGACTGAGAGGTCTCGAGACGGGGCGCCTCGCATCGCTGCTGTGGCGGACCGCCGCCGACGGCGACGGCGCGAAGATCGAAGATCGGGACTACCTCGCCGCCCTCGGCTTCGACGGCGCGGCGCGAACCGCACGAGACGTCTGGCGCGGGCTGATCGAAAAGGAGATCGCCGGCGACCCGATGGCTGCAGAGCATCGACCCGCGATCGAACTCCTGCTCGCGGAAGGCCCCCTCGCCCGCCGCATCCTGCGTCGATCGGGTCCGAAGCCGACGCGTGACGCGCTGGCCTCGGTCTACCGCGACCTGGCTGCCTGCCTGAGCGAGGGGAGGCTCTTCGGTGTCGACGCCTGAGACGCGCCTCCTGTTCACATGCGAGCATGGCGGCAATCATGTCCCGCCGGAGTTCCGCGCGCTCTTTGCCGGGAAGCGGCGCCTCGTCGCCTCCCACCGCGGCTGGGATCGCGGCGCCCTGCCCGTCGCCCGACAGCTTTCGCGTTCGATGGCGGTTCCGCTCCTCTACGCGACCACGACTCGGCTGCTCGTCGACCTGAACCGCTCGCCGCGCAATCCGCGCGTCTTCTCCGAAGCGACACGAGAGCTCACGAGCGAGCAGCGTGCTCGCCTGCTCGACAGCCGTCACCAGCGACATTGGACCCGCGTGCGGACGCTGATCGCGGCGAACCCGGGAACGACGATTCACGTCGCGATCCACAGCTTCACGCCGATCCTCGACTCCGTGCCGCGTCGCTTCTCCGTCGGAATCCTCTACGACCCCAAGCGCTTGCGCGAGCGACGCCTCGCGATCACCTGGCAGCGACGGCTACGCGAGGATCTGCCGCGATCCCAGGTGCGTCGGAATGCTCCATATCGGGGAGACGCGGACGGGCTCACCGCGGCGATGCGCCGGGAGTTTTCGGCCGATCGCTACCTCGGGCTCGAGCTCGAGCTCAATCAGCGGGCGATCTCGCGTGTGCCGAATCGCCGCGCTCTGGTCGAATTGCTCGAGAACACGCTGCGGACGGCCATCGCAGACCGGCGCTGACCGGACGGGACGGACGGGGCCCGAGCTCGCGGAACCGCTCACAGAGTCGAGCGACGCCCGTCTACGGGCAAGCTCGGTCGCTTCCGTCAGTTTCCGACCCGCCAGACCAGATAGCCCAGATACGCCATCACCAGCGCGACGCCGTGCCAACGCGTGATGCGGGACATCGGCGAACGGAAGAGCGGAAGAAGCAGGGCGGCGAATACCGCAAGCGCGACGAGGTCGGCGGCGCCACCCGTGAGCGGCACCTCGACGGGCCGGATCACCGCAGTCGTACCCAGAACGAACAGGAGGTTGAAGATGTTCGACCCGACCACGTTGCCCACCGCCAGATTCGTCTGCCCCTTCCAAGTGGCGACGATGCTCGTAGCCAGCTCGGGCAGACTCGTGCCGAACGCGACGATGGTGAGGCCGATCACGGAGCGGGGAACATCGAGACTCACGGCGAGCGACACGGCGCGAGCAACCGTGAGTTCCGCGCCCGCGAGGAGGATGCCGAGGCCGACCAGCGCGACCATCCCGGCCTTGCCAGCCGTCCAGAAGGCGCTCAAAACCACCGATTCGGCTACGACTTTCACGAACGGGTCCCTGCTCCGCTTGGAGACGACTTCGGAGATCGAGTAGTGGAGAAACAGCGCGAAGAGCAGCAGGAACATCAGCCCGTCGGAACGATCGTACAGCTCGGTCTCGCCGCGGATCCGATCCAGGCCCAGGATCAGCGTGGCCGCGGTGGCGAGGAGCATCATCGGAATCTCGCGCGACACGATCGCGCTTTCGATCTTCAGAGGACGCACGAGCGCGGCGATTCCGAGCACGAGCGTGACATTGGCGATGTTCGAGCCGACGATGTTCCCGAAGGCGATCGCGGAGCTCCCTTCCACGGCAGCGAGCGTGTTGACCGCGAGTTCGGGGGCACTGGTGCCGAACGCCACCACCGTGAGGCCGATGGTCAGCTCCGAGACTCCGAGCGAATCGGCGAGCTGCGAAGCTCCTTTGACGAGCGCGTGTCCGCCCGCGATCAGCAGCGAAAAACCGACGGTCAGCAGGACGACATCGAGAACCATCCCCCGCCTCCGCGATCAATCGAGGCCGGGCAGCAGCAACGCCGCGAAGCCGAGGAAGGACGCGAACCCGATGATGTCGGTCACCGTCGTGAGAAAGATCGACGATGACTGCGCCGGATCGCGCCCGAGCGAGCGGAGCGCGAGCGGAATGATCGCTCCGGCGAGTCCGGCGGCGGTCATGTTCACCAGCATCGAAATCCCGATGATCGCCGCCAGCGCCCAGCGACCGTCCCAGATGAAGACCGCGAGTCCGGTGCCCACGGCGACCGCGGCGCCGTTCAGGAAGGCCGCGCAGCCCTCCTTGACCAGCAGGCGCCGCGTCGATCCGGGCAGGAGTTCGCGCAGGGCCATGCCACGCATCACGACGACGAGCGACTGGGCGCCCGTGTTCCCACCCTGACCGGCCACGACGGGCAACAGGACGGCGAGCGCCGTGACCTTCTCGATCGTGCCCTCGAAGAGACCGACCACCGCCGCTGCGAGGAACGCCGTCCCGAGATTGACGTAGAGCCACGGAAGCCGCTTCCTGACGACGAGCGAAATCGGCGACAACGCCCGCTCGTCGTCGCCCGCACCGACCATCTTCTGGAGATCGCCGAACGCCTCCTGCTCGATCAGATCCATGATCTCGTCGGATTTGACGACACCGAGCAGGAAACCATCGGAGTCGACGACCGGCAGCGCCACGAAGCGCCGCTCGCGCAGCAGATCGGCGAGCTCTTCGCGAGTCAGCGTGGCCGGGACCGTGACGACTTCGCGACGCACCAGCGGCTCGATCCGATCGCGGGGAGAGGCGAGAAGCAGCTCGCGAATATTGAGCACCCCCGCCAGCTTGCCTTCTCGGTCCGTGACGTACAGATAGAAGAGGGACGTCCGGGGGGCGCGTCGAAGTCTCGCGACGGCCTGCGCGACGGTCAGATCGATGGGCAACGACGTGATGCGCGTCTTCATCATTCCGCCGGCCGTGTCCGCCGGATACTGGAGCAGCGTGCGAATCCGCCGCGCGCGTTCCGCCCCGAGGTTCGACAGCATTGCGTCGCGCGCCGCGTCTTCGAGATGATGCAGGATCGCCGCCGCGTGCCGCGACTCCATCGGGGCGAGCAGCTCGCGCATGACGTCGGGCCCCAGCACGGTGAGCAGCTCCGCAGCGGCGTCCGGATTCAGCCGTTCCAGGACCGGACCGACGAGCCCCGACGGCAGCCCGTGCAGGAGCGGTGCGGCCTCCCGCGCCGGCAGCGCTTCGAGTGCGCGGGCGGCATCGACCGGATGCTCGGCCACGTAGGCTCGAAACACCGACTCGAGTGCGGAACGGGCCATCGGAACCTCCTTTCTCGCTTCGGATCACCCGGGCAGCATGGCCCCGACGATCCGCGATCGCGAATCCGAAAGTCGGTGTGCGCCCCGGCTCCACCGCCCAGCGGTTCGAAAACGCCGCCAGTCCGGAATCTTTGCTGCTACGGATCTTTCGGCTCGTCGTCCGACTCGAAGTCCGGGGGCGGTGGGACACCGATCCAACCGCGTCGACGGAAGAAGACCGTCATCCCGATGGCGAGAACGGACATCACTCCCAACACCAGGAAGTAGCCGTGGCGGGGGTGCAGTTCGGGCATGTGTTCGAAGTTCATGCCGTAGATACCCGCCACGAAGGTCAGCGGAATGAAGATGCTCGCCATCAGCGTCAGCACCTTCATGATCTCGTTCGTTCGGTGGCTCACGTTCGAGAGGTAGGCCTCCGCGAGATCCGAGGCCATCTCCCTGGACGAATCGATCAGCTCGACGATCTGCGCGATGTGATCATGCGTATCGCGCAGGAAGACCTTCACCCGATCGCTGAAGAAGGGAGTCTGCTCGCGAAGCATCGAGTTGATGGCTTCGCGCTGCGGCCAGCCGATCCGCCGCAGGACCACCAGCTGGCGACGCAGGACGTGAATGCGCGCGAGCACGTCGGGATGCGGTTGATCGACGATGATGTCCTGCAGCTCTTCGAGCCGGTCGGAGAGGTGCTGAGCGACCGGGTAGTACCGGTCGACCATGGCGTCGATCATCGCGTACGCGAGGTAGTCGGCTCCCTCATTGCGAATCGCGCCCAATCCCGCCTGTATCCGCTCGCGCACCGGATCGAAGAACCCGAAGTAGCGCTCCTGAAAGGTGATCAGGTACCTCGGGCCGATGATGAAACAGACCTGGGGAGTTCTCACCACGCTTCCGTCCAGCACGGCGGTTCGGGCGATGGCGAGCTGATGCTGCTCGTAGAGTTCCGATTTGGCGCGCTGCGGCACGTTGACCGCATTCTCGAGCGCAACCGGATGCAGATCGAAAGCCTGTCCGATCGCGCGGATCAGCGGCTCGTCGCCGAGCCCTTGAACGTCCACCCAGGTGACGCGCTCCGCCCCCCGGATCTCCCGGAGCTCCGCCGGGTCGTTCACCTCACGGCGGTCGACTCCCGCCTCGTCGTATTGGACGACGGTGATCTTCGGCGGCGGCGATCCGGGCGGAATCGCGAGCGTCCCGGGACGCGATCCGATCTTCGGATTGTTCTTCGAGAACACCCTCACTCCTTTCTCGCCGGCTCCCGAAGGGTCTTCGGAGTCAAGCGAGTGCCCGTATTCAGCGGGCAGCCCTCCCGTCGCGCAATCTGCTACTCAGTCGCTCTCCGCGTTCGTCCGCACCGTCGCGGCGAAACGACTCGTGGCGTTTTCACGTCTCCTCTACACCCCCGGGATGTGGCGATGTTCGTTCGGCGACTCGGGGGGCTAGGAGTATGCCATGCGGCGAGGCTACGCAACGGTCCGTCGCACGCTCGGACCACGACGGACCGAGCGGACCACCTCCCCGAATCACCACGCACCGGAGGCTTGGCGTTCCGGCCGATTTCTGCTCTTATCTGGTTCGGGAGAGCGTCGTCGCACCGGCGGACGTCGATGCGACTGAGGAAGAATCGAATGCCCGAAAGCGCCAAGGGGTCCCGTCCAGCAGGCGAGCCGGATTTTCCATCCGTAGCGCGCGGATGGGCCGCTGAGCCGTGAGCGACCCCCACGTTTCCCTCGACTTCTTCGGCGTTGCCTGGCGACTCGGCGCAACCCTCTTCTTCGTCGCGCTGAACGGCTTCTTCGTCGCGGCCGAGTTCGCGCTGGTCAAGGTGCGCGAGTCCCGAATCGCCCAACTGGAGCGGGACGGCAGTCGCGCAGCGCCGACCGTTCGACACATCCTCGGCCACCTGGATCGCTATCTGTCGGCCTGCCAACTCGGCATCACGCTCGCGAGCCTGATCCTCGGCGCGCTGGGCGAGCCCGCCGTATCCGTCCTGTTGATCGCCGCGGCCGAAGCCGTGGGACTCCACGTTGCGTCCAACTCGGGCTGGGTGCCGATCGTCTCGATCGGAATCGCCTTCGCCGTGATCACGACGCTCCACATGACGGTGGGCGAGCAGGCTCCGAAGATGTGGGCGCTCCGTCGCGCCGAGGGAGTGACGCTGGCCACGGGACCGTCGCTGCGAATCTTCGCGTGGATCTTCGGCCCCTTCATCGACGTGATCAATCGTCTTTCGAACGGGCTGTTGCGGCTCATCGGCCTGCCCGTCGAAATGGGCCACGAAGCCAGCCACAACGCCGAGGAGATCCGGAGCATCCTGACGCTGTCGGCACGCGCGGGCAACATCTCGGAGCACGAGTACGAACTCGCCGAGAACGTCTTCCGCATGATCGAACTCGAAGTGCGTCACATCGTATTCCCGCGGGTCGAGCTCGATTTCCTCACGCTCCAGCACTCGCTCGAGGAGAACCTCGAACGGATCCGAGCGAGCGGTCACTCGCGCTTCGCGTTGTGTGAACTGGGACTCGACACGATCGTCGGAATCGTGCATGCCAAGGACGTGCTCGACGCCACGCTCCGCGGCGAGACACCCGATCTTCGCAGCATTGCGCGGGAGCCCCTCTTCGTTCCCGATACGATGCCGCTCTCGAACTTCCTGCGTGAGCTCCAGACGAGCCGACAACATTGCGCCGTGGTCATCGACGAGCACGGAACCGCCATCGGCCTCGCGTTCCGCGAAGACGCGCTCGAGGAGATCGTGGGACCGCTCGGCGACGAGTTCGACGACGAGGAGAACGACTTCTTCGAGCGGACTGCCGGCGTCTTCGAGATCCGGGGCCGCATCCCCCTCCCCGAAGTCGAAGACCGCCTCGATTTCGAGCTGAGCGAGGAAGAGCGCGAGGAAGAGGATACCATCGGCGGACACGTGACGGCTCGACTCGGCCGGATGCCCAGGAAGGGCGACACGGTTCGGGTGGGCCCCTACGACGCGATCGTGCTCGACGCCTCGCACCGGCGG
>Ga0055476_10000138_pt1 | contig 17112 bp, 19 predicted proteins | sample Muzzi_CordC_D2_FD_57682 | JGI IMG/M metagenome (GOLD analysis project Ga0055476, IMG submission 57682) | Wetland microbial communities from San Francisco Bay, California, USA, that impact long-term carbon sequestration - Muzzi_CordC_D2 | ecosystem: Environmental > Aquatic > Marine > Wetlands ... | reverse complement strand
CCCCCGCGGTCGTGATCGACGCCGCTTGCGGCGTTGCCGCCGCTACCCCCCGAGCCCCCATCGCCGCCGTCTGCGATTCCGCCGCCGCCGCCCCGACCGCCTTCACCGCCGGCTCCCCCGCGGCCGCCGGTTGCGGTGGCGTTCGAGATCACGTCGTGGATGGCGACGTTCTCGATGGTGACGCTCGAGGTCCCGAACACGGCAATCCCGGTCGCCGTTGCCGCCGCAGTCGCGTCGCCGCCGGTGAGGCCGCTGTCGCCGACGCCGGCGCTGTCCGGAGCGTCGGCCGCGACCCCCGCGTCGCCGCCGTTTCCGCCGTCGCCGCCGTCGGCACCGTCCTGGCCGTCGGCCCCATTCGTTCCCGTCCCACCGGGCAGGCCGTTGGATCCGCTGCCGTTCGCGCCGTCCGAACCGTCGGTTCCGTTCGCGCCGCTTCCGCCGTCGGGGGGAGAGCTGCCGGTCGCTCCGTCGCTTCCGAGGGTCCCCCAGGCGGTCAGGCCGTTGCCGGCGCCGGCTGCGGTGCCGCGGTCGCCCGCGGCGCCACCGGTCGCCGTGGCGGCGGCGCTGATGGAATGAATCTCGCTGTCGCGGATAGGATGTCGAGCGAGTCCTCCACGTGGATTCCGGTGGCGCCGGCGGTGGCGGCGACCGATTCGCCCGCAAGCCCGAAGCCGCCGTCGCTGCCGCTGGTGCTGACGACGTGCGACATCTCGCTGACCGTGACGCCCACGATCTGGGCGTGGTTGACGTTCTGGACCACGATGCCGCGGCGACCGTTCCGCACTCCGACGCCGAGCGCCTGGGTGTCGTCCGCCAGGGCCACCACGTCCTCGACGCCGCCGCCGCTGATGGTCCCGGGGCCCGCGGGAGCGAGGTAGTCCGCCGTCCAGCCGCTGGTCGTGCCGGTCAGCGGGATGCTGCTGCCGCCGGCCAGCAGGATCTCGTCGGGCAGCAGCGCCACGCCGCCGGTCGTGGTGAGGCCATCGCCCGCGCCCGTGTCCATGACGACGATGAGGTCGCCGTCGCCGAGGATCGCTTGGCTCTGGGCTCCCGCGACGGCGGCGTCGACGCTGGTGGGATCGGTTTCGGTTCCGGCCTCGCTACCGGTTCCGGAGTCGTCGGCGAACCAGACCGAGTCGATCACCGCGTTGCTGCGGGAGAATTCACTGAAGACGGTCTCGACGCCGGTGTGCTCCGGGATCTCGCGCCGCGCCCAGACCATCGGGTGTCGGTTGACACGCTGGACCATGCGGCGATCCAGGCGGGAGCGTTCGCCCTGCTTGGAGTGCCCGCCGATGGCGCCGAACGGTATCCGGACCCGCAGGGAGCCCCGCCCTCGTGGCCGCGCTGGTCGTCCCAGCGGGCCTCGCCGCGAAGGGTCAGCTGGGCCCCGCCGAGGATGCCCAGATCGTACAATTTCGCTTCGAAGCCGTATTTGGGACCGATGATGTTGTCGAAGTCGGGGCCGGGAAGCGCGAAGCCCGCCGCTCCCACGTCTTTGGAATCGTTGCTCGGGAAGTAGCCGAAGCCGCCGACGAAGAGGCGGACTTCCAGCGTCGATGGGTCGCCGAAGGGCAGGTAGTAGCCGAACTCTCCCTCGAGTCCCGACGCAGCTCGCTCGGAGCGCGAGCCGGAGAGCGGCGTCAGCATGCGGATGTCGTGGCCGTCGACCTCGATCGAGCTGGGCCCGATCGGCCGTCCCGCCCGGGCGCCGATGTAGCTCTCGTCGTCGTCGATGACGTAACCCTCGAGGACCACGTCCCAGCTCTCGCTCAGGACTTCGCTGCCGAAGGATCCGCGGATCCGGGTGTGACCGTGATGGCTCTGCCCGAATCCGACGAGTGCGTTGGCGCCGAGGATCAGGCCATCGCCGATGCGCATGCGGTAGCCGAGCCCGCCGTCGACCATGGCGAGGCCGTCGAGGTCGCCGAGCGCGTCGCCCCATCCGAAGACGAGGGAGTCTTCGGTCTGGTAGACCGGGATCAGCGTTTCGACTCCGGCGTGGAGGCCGCTCCAGGAATCGGGCCCCAGGACGGCTTCGATCCAGCCTTCGTACGGTCCGCTCGCGAGCGCCGCATTCGGCGCTACGAGCAGGCCGAGCAGCGCGACGATCGAAACAATATAGTGTCGAATGAAGGGTCGGCGAAGTCGGGGAACGTTCATCTCCTCCTCCGGTGCGCGCAACGGGATCCAGCTCAGCGCGCGTCGTACTCAATGCGCCGCGTGCTGCCTACAGGCGAAGACGTACCCCGGAACGGGTTCGATCGGCAGCGCCTTCCACCGGAACGCGAAACCTGCTTCGATGATTGCGAGCCCCTGAATTCCGTCGCGTCCGCTCGTGCGCGGCGGCAGCGGAGTGATCCTTCAGGAGTCGGCGCGCTTTCGGGAACGCCGGTAGCGGTTACGAGCGGCCTCGAGTTCCGCGATGACTTCCCGGCGGAGGGAGTCGGGCTCGAGGACTTCGGCGCCCGCGCCGAAGGAGAGCACCCAGGAGCGGAGTTCGGAGGCGCCGCCGACCTCCATGCTGAGGACTACGCCGTCGCCGCGCTCGCTCTCCAGCTTCTGGCTCGGGTGCCAGTTGCGCTCGCGGATGTAGGTCGCCCAGTTCTCGTCGAAGCGGATCCGGACGGGGATCGCGGGCTCGGCGATCACGCCGAACGACGAGCCGATGTAGGCGTCGAAGTCGAAGTCGTCGGGTGCGTCGAATCGCGCTCCCGAGGTCTCGATCTCGCGGATTCGCTCGATCGCGAAGGTGCGGACCTCGCCGGACTTGTGGTCGAGTCCGACGACGTAGAGCCCGCCGCTCCGATACCAGACGCGATACGGGTCGAGCTCGCGGCTGGCGACCGCGCCGGTCCGGCCGGTCCGGTAGAGCATGCGCACGGTCGCCCGTTCGAGGACTGCTTCGTTCAGGGTCCGGATGGTGTCGCGGAAGCGGCTGTAGTCCTTGTGGGGCCCCGGCAGGACGCGGAACGATCCGGCCAGCCGCGCGAGGTACTCGCTCAACTCGGGGCCGAGACCCGCGCGAATCTTCGCGAGCGCCGATCGGATCGAATCGTGGAAGACCGTGCCCTCGAGGCTGCGCAGCAGGTCTTCGCTGAATGCGAGCGCGAGAATCTCGTCGGGCGTGAAGGGAACGTCGCCGAGTCGGAAGGAATCGAGAAAGCGGTAGTAGGCGCGTCCGTCGCGCTTCTCGGAGACGACCGGGAAGCCCGCGAACATCAGCGCGTCGAGGTCGCGGTAGATGGTGCGGCGCACGCAGCCGAGCTCGGCGGCGAGTTCGTCGAGCGCGATTCCGGACCGACTCCTGGCGAGCCGTTGGATCAATTGCCACTGCCGCGCCAGCTGGTCGCCCCGCACACCGGCATTGTAGCGGCGCCGCGGGGCGCGCTCCTCAGGGGTCGGTGAAGAACTCCACCAGCGATGCTTCCTGCGCGCGTGCATCCGCGAATCCGAGGTCGGTCAGCGGCGCGAGGAAGTTGCCGTCGAAGAGCAGATAGGAGAGCAGGTCCGACTCGGGAGTGCTGCTCGAGCGGTTGGTGAGGCTGCGCGCGGCGAGCTTGAGCAGCGGCGAGGTCATCTGATCGTCGCGCATGTTCACGAGCACCTGGCCGGCGAGCCGCCCGAGGTCGGCCGACGGCCGGATCACGAGGTCGTGGATGCGCTTGAAGGGGTTGCCGCGTTCGCGGTTCGCGACCGTGTTGATGCGCTGGAGGAATTCGGGGCCGTAGGCCTTCTCGCCGTCTTCGAGGATTTCGTTCATCAGGCGCATGCGCGCGAGGTCGGTGTCGATCGGGTCGAGCAGCAGCGCGTTCAAGACCTTGCCGAACAGGAAGACCGGGCTCGCATAGTCCTCGACGCGCTGTTCCGAGAGCGCGGCTTCGTGCGCCTGTCGGGGCTCCTGGCGCAGCGCGATCACCAGCACCCGGTCGGCGCCGAGCCGCAGCGCGGGCGAGAGCGGAGTATTGAGTCGAAGCCCGCCGTCGGCGTAGTAGCTGCTGCCGATCCGGACCGCCGGGAACAGCATCGGAATCGACGCGGAGGCGAGCGCGTGATGCGGCGTGAGCCGCGTCGCGCGTGCGACGATGGTCGGGTCGCGGGTCCAGCGCGAGACCTGTCGGTCGCGATTCTCGATGAAGATCGCGACCTGCCCGGTCGAGATCTGGGTGGCTGCGATACAGACGGCTTCGACCCTGCCGGCCCGGACGTTGCTGCGAATGTGCTTCCACGGAACCGCGCGGACCACGAATTGTTCGAGCGCCTGGGTGTTGAGCAGCCCGTACAGGCGTTCGGGCGGCTCTCCGCCGCGGAGCTTCTCGGCGACCTTGCGCAGGCCGAGCAGGCGGCGGGGGATTCGGAACAGGTCGCGCGCCGAGAGCGGCAGCACCTCGTCGATCTTCATCGACTTCCAGAGATCGACGAGCCGGGCACCGCGCTGGTCGTCTTCGTGAGCGGTGGCGGCGAGGTAGCAGGCGTGGATCGCACCGACCGAGGTGCCGCAGACGATGTCGATGTCGACCGGGCGGCCGAGCCGACGCGGCAGCTCGTGGGTCAGGTAGCGGATGACGCCGGCTTCGTAGGCACCGCGCGCGCCGCCGCCCGACAACACCACGGCACGCCGGGGCGAGCCGGCGCGGGCAGGGAGTCGGCTGGGGAGCGGATCAGCCAACCCGCTCGACGTATTCACCGGATCGCGTGTCCACCCGGAGCTTCTCGCCCTCCTTGATGAACAGCGGTACCTGGACGACGGCACCGGTCTCGAGGGTGGCGGGTTTGGTCGCGCCCTGGGCGGTGTCGCCCTTCATGCCCGGGTCGCATTTCGTCACCGCGGCGACGATGAACGCGGGCAGCTCGATGTTGATCGGGTTGTTCTTCCAGAACAACACGTCGACTTCGAGGTTCTCGAGCAGGTACTTCTTCGCCTCTCCGATCTGCTCCTCGCTGAAGGGGAGCTGGTCGTAGGATTCGGTATCCATGAACACGAACGAGCTGCCGTCGTGATAGAGGTACTGCATCGTCCGGTCTTCGACGTCCGCCGCGTCGAACTTCTCGCCCGCGCGGAAGGTCCTCTCGACGATCTTGCCGTTGCGGAGATTCTTGATCTTGGTGCGAACGAAGGCGCCGCCCTTGCCGGGCTTCACGTGCTGAAAGTAGAGAACCGTGAACGGTTCGCCGTCCAGTTCGATGCGCAGTCCGTTCTTGAAATCCGAGGTATCCACGGGACGATGCTCCTGGTGGTCGCCGTTCGCGAGAATAGCCGATGCGCTTGGCGGGTCGACCGAGGCTGCCGGGAGAGCTTTGGAAGCGCTGTACCCGGATCGTGGCGAGGTGAGGCGTGGCGGAGGGCGACCGGTCGGGGATCGAGGTTCGTCGACTCCCCGACCGGTCGCCCGAATCAGCCCTTCGCCGCCTTGACGGCTTCCGTCAGCGCCGGGATGACTTCGTGCAGATCGCCGACGACGCCGAGGTCGGCGACTTCGAAGATCGGCGCATCGGGATCCTTGTTGATCGCAATGATGAAGTTCGATCCCTTCATGCCGACGAGGTGTTGGATCGCGCCCGAGATGCCGGCCGCGACGTAGAGCTTCGGCGTGACGACCTGACCCGAAGAACCCACCTGGTACTCGTGCGGAAGCCAGCCCGCATCGACCACCGGTCGCGAGGCGCCCATGGCGCCGCCGAGAGCGTCGGCGAGCGGCTTGATGACCTCCTCGAACTTCTCGGGTGCGCCGACGCCGCGGCCGCCCGAGACGATCACGTCCGCCTTGGTGAGGTCGACGCCCTTCGACTCCGCGACCTTGGTCTCGACGAATTTCGTCTTCATGTCGCCGACGTTGACGTCGAGCTTCGAGACGCTGCCGTCGGTCGAGCCCTCGAACGCAGCGGTTGCGCCCGGCTGGACCGTCGCGACGACGATGCCGCCGCTGCTGGTGATGTGCGCGTCGAGCTTGCCGTTGAATACGCGCCGGTGGAAGCCGATGCCGTCGCCTTCCGCTTCGATCTTGAAGCAGTCGCTGACGAAGCCGGCGTCGAGGCCCGCGGCCACCCGCGGCGCGGAATCCCAGCCCGAGGGCGTGTTGGACATCAGCACCAGGTCGGCGCCCGAGGCTTCGACGGCGGCCTTGATCGCGGCCGTCACGGCTTCGGCGTTGTAGTTCTCGAAGACATCGCCTTCGACGAGGTGGACCGTGCCACCGCCCTTCTTGGAGAATGCGTCGGCCAGGGTCTCGGCGCTTCCGCCGATTACCAGACTGTGGACATCCCGCCCAGTGGCGGAACCGACTGCGTTCGCGAACGACGCGAGCTCGAAGCTCGCTTCACGGATCTGGCCGCCTTGGATCTCTGCGACGATGAGAATGCTGCCCATCGGTGTTTCCTCTCTGTGTGCTTAAAGGAGCCCGAGCTCTTTGATTTTGCCCATCAGACCGGCGACGATTTCGTCGTTCGATCCCGTGAGGATCTCGGCGGTGTCGCCCTTGACCGGCGGCGCGATCTTGGCGATCTGCACCTTTGCGGCGCCGGCGCCCACCTGGCCTTCGACACCGAGATCGGCCGCGGTCTTGACGTCGAGCGGCTTCTTCTTCGCCGCCATGATGCCCTTGAGCGACGCGTAGCGGACCTGATTCAGGCCACTCTGAACCGCGACCAGACACGGGGTCTGTAGTTCGACGACCTCGTTGGCGCCGCCTTCGATCTCACGATCGACGACGAGGCTGCCGGCCGATCGCTCGATCTTGACCGCCGCAGTGGTGTGCGGAATTCCGAGCAGCTCGGCCAGCATGGGAGCCACCGCGGCGAAGTTGCCGTCGTCGGACATCAGCCCCATGTAGATGAGATCGGGGTTCTCTTGCTTGGCGACGGCGGCGAGCGTCTTCGCGATGCCGAGGGCATCGGAGCCGTTCGTAGCGGCGTCGTTCACGTGGACGGCCCGATCGGCTCCCATGCCGAGCGCCGTGCGCAGCGACTGCGTGACGCGATCGGGACCGATCGAAACGACTACGACCTCCGCCTCCTCGGCGTCCTTCACCTGGAGAGCTTCCTCCAGCGCGTAGGTGTCGTAACTGTTGATCTCGAATTTGATGCCGTCCTCTTTGATCCAGGTGCCGTTTCCGTCGATATCCAGACGCGCATCCTGGTGCGGTACCTGCTTGAGGCAAACCATGATCTTCACGGGCGGTACGAGCCTCCGAAATTGATTCCGATTTTGAAAGGCCGGAGCAAGGAAGCTCCGAGTGTCGGAAAGGAGCGAGCAATCTAACCGACGCGGATGTCGATTTCAACCTTCCGCGAAACATCCGAGGCGCAGAAAATGACTGCGATTCAGTGCCTTACGCCGGAATGGCCGCACCGCCGCGGCCGACCGCGCGGTATCCGGTGCGGGGTCGACACCTCGCCGCCGGCGACGAATCGCGCGGAGCCCATGCCGTGTCTGGGGTACACTGCACCACGGTCCGCGGGGCTCGGATCGGCGTGCTGGAGCGCGTGGAGCAACAGCTGAAAATCACCGTGAGCGTGAGGGGGCTCGAATTTCCCATGTCGAATTTCATCGCTGATTTCCGGTCGAAAGGCGGCTTGCAGGCGCTGTTGATCGCGGCCTTCGCGGTCTGCCTGGTCGGCCCCGCATCGGCCGAAGACGATCGACCGCAGGAGATACCGTACGACACACCGGGCGAGTTTCCGCAGCTCAGCCCCGACTACAGCATGACGAGCCACAAAGTCGTGCTGGTGACCGACAAGGGACTGAACCCGCGTCTCGCGACCCTCGACGAGGGGCAGCTGGTGGCCTGGATCAGCTACTCGCAACAGCCGTCGACCGTCGTGTTCGAGCGTGAGGTGGCGCGCTCGATGATCTGCCACAGCCTGGTCAACTTCTCGATCGTGGAGGACGAGCTTCGCAGCGCTCCGATCAACGCCGGAGAATTCGCGAGCTTCTGCCAGCTGAAACCGGGTCGCTACAAGTACAAGATCTTGCGGACGGGCGTGGTGCCGAGCGGGAGCGACCCGGCGCGGACGCTCGAGGGCGAGATCGTCGTGGGCAATCCGCGGGAAAAATGATCCCACTCGCGGTCGCGACGTCGGATCCCTGGGGCTAAACGCCCCGGTCGATTCACGTCGAGGGGGCTGCGCCGGGCGTCAGCCGCTCATGAACATGAGGAACTGCTCGAGGTTGGCCACGCGCAGGAACGGGTTCATGCGCTTCTGCTCGCCCATCGTGCCGACGGGCTCGGGTGAGTAGAGGTGGCCGGGGTAGAGCAGGGTGTCGTCCGGCAGCGCCTTCAGCGTGTGGTTCAGGCTTCGATACATGTCTTCGGGGTTTGCGCCGGGCAGATCGACCCGGCCACAGCTGCCCAGGAACAGGGTATCGCCCGACACCAGCGCGCCGGGGTGACCGGCTGATTCGACCAGGAAGCACTGCGATCCGGGCGTGTGGCCCGGTGTGTGGAGCAGCCGGATGCGGATCTGACCGAGCTCGATCGAATTTCCGCCCTCCTGACGTACCAGGTCGGATTCCGACACGTGGGTCACCTGGATCAGGCCGTCCGCCTCGTGCTCGTTCACGTGGATCGGCACCGGCTGGCGGGCGAGCAGACGCGGCAGCCCCTCGATGTTCATGCCGAAGATCGAGCCGCCGACGTGGTCCTGGTGGTAGTGGGTGACGAGCGCCCCCACGACCTCGACTCCGTCCGCTTCGGCCTGATCGAGCAATGCATCGACGCTCCAGGCCGGGTCGACGACCAGCGCCTGCCGCGTCGAGCGGCTGCCGATCAGGTAGCTCAGGTTGGCCATCTCTCCGACGGGGATCTGATGGAAGTACAGGTCGCTGGCTGCAGTCATGGGCATGTGTCGGCCGGAGACGCCGCAGGGCGGGGCGCCGGCTTCATCCTTCGAGAATCTTGGTGATCCATCCGTCGAGTCCGTTGAGGACCTCGGCCTGGACCTCTTCTTCCGTGCGTTCGCTCTTCTTCAGAACCTTGAAGTGGTTGTCGGCTTCCTGCACCACCTGAAGCGTCGTCGGCGCGCCGACGCGGGTCAGCGTCTGGCGCAGCGCGTCGAGATCGCAGGTGCGGTCGCGCGTGCCCTGCACGAAATGCATCGGGGCGATCAGTCGGTAGAGCTGGTCCGCCTGGGCCGCGTCGGCCTTGCCCGCCGGGTGCAGCGGGTAGCCGAGAAAGAACAGGCCATCGACCCGCAGACGTGAGTTGGCAAGATCGGCGGCGACCGTACCTCCGAGGCCTTTGCCGCCCAGGAAGAGGTGCGCGGGGGCGGCCGTCGGGTCGCGCGCGAGTACCCCGACGGCGGCTCGAAGCGTTCGGCGCAGCACCTGAACCGAATCGGGGCGGCGCTTCTTCGCCTCGGCGAACGGAAAGTTGAAGCGCAGCGTCAGGTAGCGTCGCTCGGTCAGCTCGCGCATCACGTGCTCGATCACCGGGTCGTTCATGTCGCGACCCGCTCCGTGGGCGAGGACCACGCTCACGCGCGCGCCCGTCGGCCACCAGCGCGGAATGCCGATCACGGCTGAAACCGAGTCGAGGCCGTGGACGGGCTCCTGAAGCGGAATCTGGATCTCTTCGAAACGCGCGGAAGGTTCTACCACTGACTCCCTCTGGGGGGCTACTTTATACCATGGAAGTCGCGAAAGGGGTCGTGCGCGAACCCCGGAGCGATCCAGAGTTGGTACTGTAACCCCTCGGAGCTGCAATGGAAAAAGTCCTCATCACAGGGATAGCAGGGGGGCAGGGCCGGCTGGTCGCCAAGCGGCTGATCGACCGTTACGAGGTCTGCGGAGTCGATCGCGTGGATTGGGCCGGACGCCCCGAGGGGGTGAAGGTTCACGTCGTCGATTTGACCCGCAAGAAGTTCGAGGACGTGATTCGCACCGAGCTTCCGGACCACGTCATTCACATGGGATTCATCCGGCACTTTCGCAGCGACGAGCAGACCCGTTACGACGTCAACGTTCGCGGGACCCGCAAGCTGCTCGACCACTGCGTCCACCACGGAGTTCGGAGTCTGGTGGTGATGTCGAGCAGCTACGTCTACGGCGCGTTTCCCGAGAACCCGTACTACATGGACGAAGACTCGCCGCTCTCCGCGAGCCGCTCCTATCCCGAGATTCGCGATCTCGTGGAGGTCGACGCGCTCGCGACGGCGTTTCTGTGGCGCTATCCGCACATCCGGACGACCGTGCTGCGACCCGTGAACGTGATCGGCTACTACGTGCACTCCATGATCGGGCAGTATCTCCGCGAGCGCCGCGTGCCGACGGTGATGGGCTTCGACCCGATGATGCAGTTCATTCACGAAGACGATTGCGCGACCGCGATCGCGATCGCCGTCGAACGCCAGCTGCAGGGAGTCTTCAACGTCACCGGTCCGGGCGAGGTGCCGCTCCATACCGCGATTCGCGAATCCGGCGGCATCGCGATCCCGGTGCCCGAGTTCCTGCTGCGGCCGGCGCTCGCGCGTCTGTTCGACTTCGGCTTGTTCCCGTACCCGCCCGGGGCGCTCGACTATCTGAAGTATCCGATCACCGTCTCGGGCGAGCGCTTCATGGACGCCGCGAACTTCCAGCCCGACCACAGCCTTCGCGAGACCCTGGAGAGCGTGCACATCTGATGGCAGACGAAGCCCCGGGAATGCTCGACGCGCTGATGGATTTCGTCGTCCGCTACCTGCCGGACGACGTCCGCGACCTCGAATCCGAGCTCGAAGACCGTCTCCACAAGGTGCCGAATCAGGTGAACGAGTTCGGCTTCGACCCCTACGGGCTGAGCCTCGAGGCGGCGCGCCGGATGTTCTTGCCGACGGCGCTGATGTACCGCTTCTATTTTCGCGTCGAGCACCGCGATATCGATCGCGTTCCCGAGGGACGCGTGATGCTGATCGCCAACCACGCCGGCCAGCTGCCCTTCGACGGCGCGATGCTCACCATGGCGATGCTGCTCGACGCCGATCCGCCGCGCATCTGTCGTTCGATGGGAGAGTATTTCCTGCCGCGCCTGCCGTGGCTGGGCACCGCGATGGCGCGCGGCGGCGCGATGGTGGGAACTCCCGAAAACTGCGTCCACATGCTCGACAATGAAGAGTGCGTGCTGGCCTTTCCCGAGGGTGCCCGGGGCATGAACAAGCCCTATACCGAGCGCTATCGGCTGCAACGCATGGGGCTCGGCTTCATGCGGCTCGCGCTCGAGACCTCGACACCGATCGTTCCGGTGGCGATCGTCGGCTCGGACGACCAGCAGCCGGGTATCGCGAATTTCGAGGCGCTGGGGCGACGCCTGGGGCTGCCCGCGTTGCCGATCACGCTCGGCTTTCCGTTGCTCGGGCCGTTGGGAATGCTTCCGCTGCCGGTCAAGTACCACATCTATTTCGGCGAACCGATGGTCTTTGCGGGCGACTCCGCGGATGACGACGTCACGATCCAGCAGAATGTGGATGCGGTGAAGGAAACGATCGAGGCGATGCTCGCGCGGGGCGTTCACGAACGGAAGGGGATCTTCACGTAGTGGGAACTCGCAAGCGCCGAAGCCTCGACCCGCGCATCCGGTGGTTCGTCGCGGCGGTCTTGGCCTGTGGAGTCGCCTGTGCGGGCCGGGAAGCGCCCGCGCCGTCGCAGCCGCCGCCTGCAACGCCGGTAGCGGCGTTTCCCGAACGCGTCGTGCTGGTTTCAGTGGCCGGAATGACTCCGGCCGCCTATCGGGGCGACCGCATGCGACCGCCCGTGATGCCGACCGTGGCTGCGCTCGGGCGCTCGGGCGCCGCGGCCGACGCCGTGACGCTCGTAACGCCGGCGGCGCGCTATCCCGCGCACGCGACCCTCGTTACCGGCCAGCGGCCCGCCGTGCACGGAATCGTCGCGGATCGCCTGATCGGGGAGCGGGGAGTGCGTCGAGCACGCTACTGGCATGCGAGCCGGCTCGAGTCGCCGACGCTATGGGGCATCGCTGGGCGCGAGAAGCGATCCGTGGCTGCGTTGGGTTGGCCCACCACGGTGGGTGCGTCGATTCCGCTGCTGATTCCGGATCTGGTGCCGGTCAGCCGCGGAGAGACCTGGATCGGGATCATCGAGGACGCCTCGACCCCGGCGCTGTTCGCGCGCATCGACGACGCGGACCGCTCCGACCCTGCGCTCGAAGACGAAGGCGCCGCGCGCGACGCCCTGCTCACCGGGCTCGCGTGCGAGCTGCTCGAATCGCCGCAGCCGCCCGTGCTGACCCTGTTGCTGCTCGCCCAGGCCGCACCCGCGCAGGCGGGCTACGGCCCGGGCAGCGAGGCCGAAGACGCGGCGCTCGCGAACGCCGACGGCCAGATCCGGCGGCTCCTCGACTGCCTGACGGCGAGCGGTCGCGCGGGCGACAGCGTTCTCGTGATCGTGGGGGACCGCGGGGTGTTGCCCGTGCACACGCTGGTCGCCCCCAATGCGATGCTGGTGGAGTCGGGGCTCGTGGTCGCGAGCGCGCGGTCACGCGAGACCGTCGCGAGCTGGTCGGCGCTGTCGCGGTCGAACGGCGGCAGTGCGTTCATCTACGCGAAGAGCGACGAGGCGGCGGTGAAGGCACGGCACGTGCTCGAGGCCGAGGCGAATCGAACGCGGGCGTTCCGGGTCGTGAGTGCGGAACGGATGCTCGCTCTCGGCGCCGATTCCGAGGCCTGGTTCGGTCTCGAGGCGGAACCCGGCTTCAGCTTCGGCAATCAGATCGTACCGCCGTTGCTGCAACCGGGAGCGCGTCGCGGTGTCGGGGGGTACCTTTCCGGACAGCCCGGTTCGGAGGCAGGTTTCGTGGCCTGGGGACGCGGGATCCGGCCGGGCGTCAGGATTCCGAGAATGCGCCAGACCGACGTGGCTCCGACGATCGCGCGCCTGCTGGGGCTCGACCTCGGCGCTGTCGACGGGCGGCCGCTGATCGGGATCCTGTCGGTCCCCGCAACGGGACGTACTCCCGCATCGGACGGAGCGGGCGCGCGCTGACGCGCCGACTGGGCGGATGGAACGAAAGCGGATGGCGGACGGGAAGGTCACGATCGAGCTCAACCCGCGGGAACAACGGCTCTACGATCGCTTGCGGGCCCAGGTGGTGAAGCCGGTTCCGGGTTCGGCGTCCGGCGTTCGCGACCTGCTGCTGCTGCTGCCCGACCTGACCGTCTGTCTGGTGCGGCTGTTGCGCGACGACCGCGTTCCGCTCGGGTCGAAGGCGATCGCGGTCGCGGGTCTCGGTTACGTGATCTCGCCGATCGATTTCATTCCCGGTCTGTTGTTCGGCCCGCTGGGCCTGCTCGACGACCTGGTGATCGTGTCCGCCACCCTGTCGAGGATGCTCAATTACGTGCACCCGGACGTCGTCCGATCGCAGTGGTCGGGCAAGGGCGACGTGCTCGACGCGATTCAGAGCGTGACGAGCTGGTCCGAGTCGCTGTTCACGGTGCGGCTGCGCGGATTGATAAGCGGCTTGCTCCGCGGAAGATAGCGGCCCGAACGACGCGCCGTGCTGCGGCGGCTTTCAAGGCCGAAGCGTGCGCGTCGACCGGCGAAACGCGAAGCATCGCGCCGTTCCAGAACCGGTCCCATCGACCCCTCGGGCGCCCGACCCGGTCGGGGTTCACGAGAGAGATGGACTCTAGAAATTGTCCTTGTGACTGCGGATGCGCCCGAGTTCCTCGGCGTCCGCGGCCCGTACGAACGGGTTGGTCGCACGTTCTTCGGCCATGGTGCTCGGAATCGTCATTTCCGCGGGCGTGGCATCGTGCCAATCGGGTGCGGCCGCGGCGCGAGTTTCGCGCACCCGGGACAGCCGGGTCTTGATGGCGTCGTTTTCGGGCTCCGAAACCGCTGCGAACACCAGGTTGCTTTCCGTGTACTCGTGCCCGCAGTAGATCCTCACGGCGTCGGGCAGGCTGCCGAGTTTGTCGTGCAACGCGCGGAACATCATCTCCGGCGTGCCTTCGAACAGGCGCCCGCAGCCGCCAGCGAACAGTGTGTCACCCGTGAATGCGGCTCCGGCTTGCTCGAAGTAGTAGGCGATGTGTCCGCTGGTGTGAGCGGGGATGAACAGGATCTTCGCCGTCTGCCGGCCGACCGAGACGGTGTCGCCCTCGTCGAGACCATCGGTGAAGCCCGGCAGGCGCTCCGCATCGGATACGTGGCCGTAGACCGGGGCTCCGTAGTGCTGCGCGAGTTGCGGATTCGCGGCGGAGTGATCGGGGTGATGGTGGGTCGAGAGGATCTTCGTCACCCGCACGCCCAGCGCGTCGGCGCGCGCGACCACGGGGTCGAATTCCGGCGCGTCGACGATCGCCGCCTCGCCGGTCTCGTCGCAGGCGATCACGTAGCTGTAGTTGTCACCCAAGGTGGGTACGCGTTCGATCTGGAGTCCCATGGCGCTGAAGCTAGCCCGCATTTCGTTGCACGTCGCGCGTCCCGCGCCGGAGGCGCCGGTCAGAGCAGCGGGAGCTGATCTCGCCCGTCGGCGCCGGATTCCCCGCCGGCTTCGGACGCGGCTTGCGGAGTCGCCTTCGCTCGCGAGTGTGACGGGGCGGGGCGGTCGCCCGTCGCGACGGCCGGGCAGATGTCGTTGTATTCGCACCAGCCGCAGAGGGTGCTCGTCCTGGGTTCGAAGCGGGTGGCTGCGTGGATCCGATCGATCAGCCGAATCGTCTCGGCCCGCAGGGCTTCGAGCTGCTCGGGCGTGCGCGTGGAGGTGCGGGTCTGGTTGCGGAGCACGTAGTGCCAGACCAGGCGAATCGCGCTGTCGGCGCCGAATCTTTCCGCGATGCCGATCTGATAGAAGGCGAGCTGCCGGTCCGCGTCGATCTGGGCCTGGTTTGGGACCCAGCGGCCCGTCTTGTAGTCGTGGATTTCGATGGTTCCGTCGCGCGCGCGCGAGATCCGGTCGACATAGCCCTGGATGCCGTAGCGCCCCGCTTCGTCGAGTTCGAAGACGACGTGCTCCTCGATGCCGAGGGTTTCGTCGGCGTCGAACGGATAGTGACGCCGGTAGTAGTTCGACAGGCTTCGCTCGCCGTTTGCACGGTAATCGTCGGGCGAATTCTCGCTCTTCACGATCCGCACACGCTCTGCGTCGTAATGCTCGTCGAACAGCGCGTTGTAGCGGTGGATCACCTGGGGCAGCGTCGGGACGTGCCCCTTGCCGACGGCGATGTAGAGTCGTTCGAGCACTTCATGGACACGCTTGCCGACGAAGCCTTCGATCGACTCGACGTCGCGCGGGATCTTCAGCAGGTAGCGGTACTCGTACTTCTTGGCGCAGTCTTCGAAGCTCGAAAGCCGGGAATGGCTGAACAGTACGGGCGGGCGGTCTTCCGTCACGGAATCGCCCGGTTCGGCTCCGACGCGATTGCCTGCTGCGCGCGCTCGGCGATGCGTCGTTCGGTGTCGAAGGTCAGCTCCGCCACCGCGGTTTCGATCGGGCTCCAGTAGACGCTCTGCATTTCACCGTCCAATTCGCGGCTTTCCTCGGAGACGAGCCGCATCAGGAAGAAGTGCACGGTCTTCTCGATCCGGGTCTGCTGCTCGACAAAGGAGTACTCCACGCTGCCGAGCGGAGCCACGATTTCGGCCGGCAGGCCGATCTCTTCGTGGACTTCGCGGAGCGCCGCCGCCTCGAGGGTTTCGCCGTCCTCGACGTGCCCCTTGGCGAGGCGGACGTTTCGAACGCCGCGCAATCGGTCGCGCTCGACCGCGACGGCGATCTCGACCCGGTGATTCACGCGTCGGTAGACCACGCCGCCGGCACAGGTGTCGATTCGGGTCTGATGCTCGGCCATTCGGGGACGCTTCTCGAGGAGGCACGGGATCGCGGGGGTTCCCGCACCGTATCACAGCCCCGTGGGGGGGCAATCGGGATCGCGCTACACTCCGTGATTGGATTCACAGGAGAGGCCGATGAGCAGATTCGACCGGAACGCGGCTCTCGAGAACGCCATCACCGCACTTTCGCGGAGCGTCGACGCGGCCTTGTCGAAAGCCGCCGGCCAGGGGCTGCCCGATCGCGCCGCGGTGGTCGAATGGATCGATCGCGCCAAGCGGCTGGTGTTGATGGAGCGCGATCGCTCGGCCCTGCGCTCCGAAGTTCCGCAGCTGGCCGACCGCCTGGACGCACTGATGGACGGATTGACGTTGCCCGACGGCATCACGCGAGAAGGCGTGATCGTGCGTTTCCTCGAACGGCTCGCGGGCATCCGGACACTGCTGTCCGAGGACGTCGAGGCCGCATTCGAAGGCGATCCCGCGGCGAAGAGCTTTGCCGAGATCGTGGTCGCCTATCCGTCGATCCGCGCAATCGCCGTCTACCGCATCGCCCACGAACTCCACCTGCTCGGCCTGCCCATCCTGCCGCGGATGATGACCGAATACGCTCACGACCGGACGGGAATCGACATCCATCCCGGCGCGCAGATCGGGCGGCGCTTCTTCATCGACCACGGAACCGGCGTCGTGATCGGCGAGACCACTACGATCGGCGACAACGTGCGGCTGTACCAGGGCGTCACGCTCGGGGCGAAGTCTCCGCGCGGGGGCGCGACGATGCGCGGCAAGAAGCGCCACCCGACGATCGAGAACGGCGTGACGATCTACGCCGGCGCGACGATTCTCGGCGGCGAGACCATCATCGGCGAAGGCACCGTGATCGGCGGCAACGTCTGGTTGATCGAGTCCGTTGCCCCGTTCTCCAAGGTGATCGCCGAGCCACCGACACACCTCGTTCGTCAGCGCCGCCGGCTCGAAGACGACATCCGTCAGCTCTATTGGGACATCTGAAATGTTCGCGCGTTCGTCGATCGTCGTTTCGCTCGCTCTGGCGCTGGTCGCTCCCGCGGCGTTCGCCGAGCCCCCGGAGAACGAGGGCTGGGCCTGGTCGTACTTCAACGAGGTGATGAGCCCGTTCTGCCCGGGCCGTACGCTGTCGGCATGTACGAGCAGCCAGGCCGACACGCTGCGGATGTGGATCCTGGTCCAGGAAGCGGCCGGTCGCAGCCAGGAAGACGTCCACGCAGAACTCGTCGAGAAGTACGGCGACGTGCTGCTGTCGGCACCGCGGCCCGTGGGCTTCGGCGTGACCGCCTATGCGCTGCCCGCCCTCTTCTTCCTCGGCG
>Ga0055476_10000137_pt1 | contig 17138 bp, 10 predicted proteins | sample Muzzi_CordC_D2_FD_57682 | JGI IMG/M metagenome (GOLD analysis project Ga0055476, IMG submission 57682) | Wetland microbial communities from San Francisco Bay, California, USA, that impact long-term carbon sequestration - Muzzi_CordC_D2 | ecosystem: Environmental > Aquatic > Marine > Wetlands ... | reverse complement strand
CGTAACACGCTGGCAACGCGGGCGTGTGCATACTGGATATAATAGATTGGATTGTCGCTGGACTGGGATTTTGCCAGGTCCAGGTCAAAATCCATATGCTGTTCGCACTTGCGCATCACATAGAAGAAACGCGCGGCATCGTTACCGACTTCATGGCGCAGCTCGCGTAAAGTAACAAAATCTCCCGAGCGGGTGGACATTTGTACTTTCTCGCCACCACGATAGAGGACGGCGAACTGTACCAGCAGGACATCGAGCTTTTTGACGTCATCACCGATGGCTGCGAGTGCCGCTTTAACGCGTGGCACGTAACCGTGGTGATCCGCACCCCATACATCGATCACCCGGTCATAGCCGCGTTCCAGCTTGTGCATGTGATAGGCGATATCGGAGGCAAAATACGTAGTCTGGCCGTTGTCTCGCACCACCACCCGGTCTTTTTCATCGCCAAACTCTGTGGAACGGAACCACAGCGCACCTTCCTTTTGGTAGATATGGCCGGACTCTTTCAGGCGCTGGATGACGAACTGGACAGAACCGTTAGCTGTCAACGTGCGTTCCGAAAACCATTCGTCGTAACGCACGCCGAACTCTTCCAGGTCACGGCGGATATTATCCAGAATGGAATTAAGTCCTATGTCGAAGGCTTGCTGGTAATGCGACTCGCCCAGTAACTCCTTGGTTCGCCTGATCAGGGCATCGATATGCACTTCCTTGTCGCCGCCATACGGTTCATCCACAGGAATATCATTGAACAACTCGTTTTGCGTATGGTGCAGGCTGTCGCCATATTTACGGTGCAGACTGGCGCCGATATCCCAGACGTAGTCGCCCTTGTAGCCATTAGAGGGGAAGGTCAGTTGTTCGCCGCACAGGTCCAGGTAGCGCAGGTACACACTGGTGGCCAGTATATCCATCTGGCGTCCCGCATCGTTGACATAGTATTCCCGGTGCACCCTGTAGCCGACCGCATCGAGCAGATCGGCAACCGTGGCTCCGTAGGCGGCACCACGGCCGTGTCCAACGTGCAATGGCCCAGTCGGATTAGCAGAAACGAATTCGACCTGTACCGATTTGCCCTGTCCGATATCACTGAGGCCGTAATGATCACCCTGCTCCAGTACCTGTGTTATGGTCGCATGGTAGGCTGACGGACTGAGAAAGAAATTAATAAAACCGGGGCCGGCAATTTCGACTTTGCTCACCTGTTCGGACTCAGGCAGTGCGGAGACCAGTTTTTCAGCCAGATCGCGGGGTTTGCTGTGTGTGACCTTGCACAGCACCATGGCAAGGTTACAGGCGAAATCGCCGTGCTTGCGGTCACGGGTGCGCTCGAGATTGATTTCAATGTGCTGTTCGTCAGGCAGAATCCCCCGGGATTTCAGGGTTTGGATCGAGTGTGACAGTAACTGGGACAGGTGATGTTTCATTGATCTAAGGTCAGCTTGAAAGGCGCCTATTATCCGGGCTGCGGGTTTGTATTCAACAAGACTGTTGCTGATTCAGACAGTCGGGAGAAAGCCATGAAGTTGAAAAGCGTGGTTGCCGCGACTCTGTGCTGGTTTTATTCCATGTGCTGTCAGGCCGAGGGCTGGTATCTGGGAGCTTCCCTGGGTGCTATGAATGCCGACAGCGATGGCTTTGATGATGCCGCCAACGCCGGTTTTCTGGCCGGCTATGATGTGTTTAGCAAAGAGTTTTTAGCTGCCTCGATCGAAACGGAATTTACCACCACCGTTTCAGATGGGGACGTCAAAAACTCCGGCATCAACGGGGACTGGGATATAGATACACGGGCGGTCTACGTCGTCAGTCGTCTGGGCAACAGGTTTTATGGCAAGGTCCGTTACGGATTTCTGTGGGAAGACATATCGGTTGATATAGCCGGAAACTCGCAGAGTGATTCGGATTCGTCGATATCCTGGGGTGCCGCAATGGGCTGGATGTTCGCTGACCACCTGGGTGTTCAGGCTGACGCGACCCGGATCGAGTCTGCTATCCACTACTGGAATCTTGGGCTTGTCTATCGGTTCTGAGAAATACGGCTTAAAACATGTCGACCGGGTCAACGTCGATCGACCAGCGAACCCGTCTTGCCTGTTTCAGTGTTTCAAGCTGCGGAACCCAGTGTTTGAGTAATTGCTGCAACTCGGACCTGTTGCCGGTCTGGAGCAGAAGCTGGGCGCGGTAGCGTCCAGCGCGGCGTTCCATGGGCGCCGCCACCGGGCCCCACAGCTGCAAGCTGACGCTCACCAGTGGTTCGGCCAGTTCACGTGCCGTCTCGAGGAATTCCCGCGGGTGCCCGGCGTTTGTTGCTTCAGCGCGCAACAGCGCCATGCTGGCATAGGGTGGCAGCATCGTATCCTGCCTTTCCCGCAGCGCCGCTTCGGCAAAGGCCGGGTAACCCTGCTCGACCAGCTGGCGTAACAGCGGGTGGTCCGGGTGGTGGGTCTGAATAAGGACTTCGCCCGGCTTATCAGCGCGCCCGGCGCGCCCGGCAACCTGTATGATCAGCTGAGCCATGCGTTCGCTGGCGCGGAAATCGCCACTGAACAGACCCTGGTCGGCATCCAGTATGGCTGCCAGGGTGACGTCGGGGAAATGGTGGCCTTTGGCCAGCATCTGCGTGCCGAGCAGAATACGCGCCTTGCCGGCCAGGGCATCGGACAGCGCACCTTCCAGCTGGCCCTTGCGTCGCGTGGTGTCACGATCAATACGCAGCACAGGGTGGTTGGGAAAACGCTCCAGCAGAGCCTGTTCGACGCGTTCTGTGCCTTCGCCGATACCGAGTAATTCGCTGCTGCCACAGGCGGGACAAAAGGCATCCACGCGGCGCTGGCTGCCACAGTGATGACAGCGCAGCTCGCCACGGCGCTGGTGCAGGGTCATGCGAGCATCGCAGCGCCGACATTCGGAGACCCAGCCACAGGCATGACATAACAGTACCGGTGCAAAACCTCGCCGGTTCAGGAACAGCAGAATCTGTCCGCCACGTTTCAGGTGCGCGTCCATGGCATCCAGCAACATTGCGCTGAGCAGATCACGCATCGGCTGACCGCGAAGATCGAGCAGGTGCATTTCCGGCGCCAGCGCCTGGCCGGCGCGTTCGGGAAGCAGCAGCAGCTGATAGCGTCCCTGTCGCACGTTATACAGGCTTTCCAGCGACGGTGTAGCGGAACCCAGAATGACCGGCATATTCAGCTGGTGGGCGCGCCAGACCGCCAGATCGCGAGCCGAATAGCGTAAACCCTCCTGTTGTTTGAATGAGCTGTCGTGTTCTTCATCGACAATGATCAGGCCCGGATTTTTCAGCGGCGTGAAAATCGCCGAGCGGGTTCCCAGAATCAGCCTGGCTGCGCCGCTGGACGCCTGTTGCCAGGCGCGCAGCCGCTGGCTGTCGTTCAATCCGGAGTGCAGCACGGCGACATCGACCATAAAGCGTTGCCGGAAGCGGTCAATCAGCTGCGGGGTTAAGCCGATTTCCGGTACCAGCACCAGCACCTGCTGATTGTTTTGCAGCAGCGGCTCGATCAGTTGCAGATAGACCTCGGTTTTGCCACTGCCGGTGACGCCTTCCAGTAAGAAAGCGCGGAAACTGTCAAACGCTGTCTGCACGGCCTGGACGGCTTTTTTCTGCGGCTCAGTCAGTGAATGCAACGCTTGCGATGAATTGAGGATATCCTGCACCTGCCCATGGGCGGCTTCAAGGCAACAGATCCAGCCTTTCTGTTGCAGATTTTTCAGCACGGCAAGCGGTACTGAAAGTGTTTCGCGTGCCAGACCCTGTGGATGTGCCTTGAGTTCGTTCAATACAGACAGCTGGCGCGGTGCATGGTTCAGACCCCGCTCCAGCTGTTGATGACCGGCATCGCTTAATCGCCAGACCTTGACACCCATGTCGGGTGTCTTGCCAGGCTTGCGCAGCAGAACGGGCAACGCCGTAGCCAGTGTTTCTCCGATAGGATGGTGGTAGTAGGCTGCTGCCCAGCTCAGTAGCTGCAGCAGGTCGGTTGAAAATACGGGTTCGGTGTCGAGAATCTGCAGTGCGCTTTTCAGTTTTCCCGCCGCAACATCCGTATGCGGTTTGCTCGCCAGCAGGATACCAACACGCTGTTGGTGCCCGAATGGGACAAGTACACGCACACCGGGTACAGCCTGCCTGCTGTGGATGCCCTTCGGTGCGTAGTAGTCAAAACTTCGCAACAGCGGTGAGGGAACCGCAACTTCAAGGATCAGCGTACTGCTAGCGCCGGATTGTTTCAGAGCTGTTTGAGCTCGGCAATGAGTTTTCCGGCTACGTCCTGGCCGTCACCGTACAGCATGCGGGTATTGTCCAGAAAGAACAGTGCGTTTTCGACGCCCGAAAAGCCCTTGCCCTTACCGCGTTTGACGCAGATGACGTTCCTGGCTTTGTCGGCATCGAGGATGGGCATGCCATAGATGGGACTGTCCGGGTTGCTGCGCGCCACCGGGTTGACGACGTCGTTGGCACCAATCACCAGGGCGACATCAGCCTGAGGGAATTCGTTGTTGATCTCGTCCAGATCGTAGATTTTGTCGTAGGGAACACCCGCTTCGGCCAGCAGTACGTTCATGTGTCCGGGCATACGGCCAGCCACCGGGTGAATGGCGAATTTAACCGTGACACCGCGCTCTTCGAGAAAACGGGCGAATTCCCAGACCTTGTGCTGAGCCTGGGCAACGGCCATACCGTAACCCGGCACGATAATGACTTTATTGGCGTAGGCCATCATGACGGCGGCGTCGCTGGCATCGATTTCCTTCATAATGCCTTCGCTGCCCTGTTCAGCACTGCCTGCTGCACCGGAGCCAAAACCGGAGAACAGCACATTGGACAGCGAGCGGTTCATGGCCCTGGCCATCAACTGGGTCAGCAGGGTACCTGCAGAACCGACCACGGTACCGGCGATAATCATGGCAGCGTTGCTCAGTACGAAACCCTCAAAGGCAACCGCCAGTCCGGTCAGGGCGTTGTACAGGGAAATGACGACCGGCATATCGGCGCCACCGATGGGCAGGGTCATCAGGATGCCGAACAGCAATGCCAGGCCGAAGAATACAAGAATGCTTATATTATCCGGTTGCTCAGCGCCCATCAACATGAAGCCGAAGATCAGTGCGCCACCAAATGCCAGCAGATTGAACAGTTGTTGCCCGGGAAAAACCAGTGACCGTTTCATCAGACCCTGCAGTTTCGCGAAAGCAACCATGGAACCGGAAAAGGCGACCGAACCGATCAGGGCGCCGATAACAGCAAGCACCTGGAAAGTCGATGAGTGAAATTCACCTCCCATCAGTTCAACAGCGGCAATGGCGGCCGCTGCACCGCCACCCATGCCGTTGTAGATGGCGATCATCTGCGGCATATCGGTCATGGCGACCTTCTTGCCGGAGTACCAGGCCAGACCACCGCCAATGGCGATTGCCAGTGTCATCCAGCCATAATTGTGCATACCCGGGGTCAGGAAGGTGATCAGGGTGGCGACTACCATACCGGCACCGGCCCAGACAATACCAGCGCGCGCCGTCACCGGCGAACTCATACGTTTCAGGCCAAGGATAAACAGTGCGGCGGCGAGGAAATAACTGACATCAATTGCGAGGCTCATCTATTTGGCCTCCTTGCTGCTCTTGAACATTTCCAGCATGCGTTCCGTGACCACATAACCGCCGACTGCGTTACCTGCACCCAGCAATACGCCGATAAAACCAATCACTATTTCCATATCCGTTTCTGCGTGCCCCAGGGCCACCATGGCGCCCACCAGTACAATGCCGTGCACAAAGTTTGAGCCTGACATCAGCGGGGTGTGCAGGATAACCGGTACCCGGGAGATGACCTCGTATCCGGTGAAGCCGGCCAGCATAAAAATATATAATGCGGTAAAACCTTCGATCATGGTTGCTATTTCCAGATTTATCCTTCGATTTGTTCGCGTGTCGAAGCATGCTTGATTTCGCCATCACGGGTCAGGGTGCTGCCGGCGATGACCTCATCTTCCCAGTCAGGTTCGAATTCACCGTCCTTGATCATCGGCGTGAGGAAGTTGAGCAGGTTCCTGGAGTACATTTCCGAGGCGTGTACCGGCAGCTCGCTGGCTACGTTGAGTGGACCGTAGACAATCACATCGTTAAAAATAACCTGTTCGCCAGGTTCGGTGACTTCGCAGTTGCCACCGCCTTCGGCCGCCAGGTCGATGATGACGGCCCCCGGTTTCATTCGCTCGACTGCGTCCCTGCGGATGATTTTCGGTGATGGTTTGCCCGGAATGGCGGCTGTGGTGATCACCGCATCTGCTGCTGCGATGTGTGTGTTCAGTACTTCCTGCTGGGTCTGTTTTTCTTCCTCGGTCAATTCACGTGCATAGCCGCCGCTGCCTTCGGCGGAAACGCCGGTATCGACGAATTTCGCACCCAGTGATTCCACCTGCTCTCTGGTGGCGCTACGCACATCATAGCCCTCCACCATGGCGCCCAGGCGCTTGGCGGTGGCGATGGCCTGCAGGCCTGCGACACCGGCGCCGATGACCAGCACTTTTGCCGGACGGATAGTGCCGGCCGCGGTGGTCAGCATGGGGAAGAAACCGCCGAAGCGGTTGGCGGCTATCAATACCGCTTTGTAACCGGCGATCGAGGCCTGCGAAGACAGCACATCCATACTCTGGGCCCGCGAAATGCGCGGAACCAGTTCCATGGCAAAACTGAGGATCCTGCGGTCACGCATTTTTTTGACCCGTTCCGGGAAGCGATACGGCTGCATTATCCCGGCTACAACCGTGCCTTCCTTCATGAGTTCGATTTCGGCTTCAGTCGGTGGCTGGATTTTCAAAATCAGGTCGGATTGCCGGTACAGCTCGCCGGCACTGTTGACGATGGTCGCGCTGTCATACGCTTTGTCAGGGTAATAACTGTCTGTACCGGCGCCGCTTTCCAGCAGAACCTCCACCCCCATCTTTTTGAAGCGTTCGGCGACCGAGGGTACCAGGGCAACCCGCCGCTCACCTTGTTCGGCTTCTTTGGGGACGCCCAAGCAAATTGGCATCTGTACATACTCCAAAGGCAGACCGACCGGTTAGTTATGAGACCGGTCGATGGTTTTTGTTGCGAAAAGATATAAATTGGCCCATAAAGGGACCGAAACCCGCAAAAAGCGGCATGATAGCGGATTCCAGTCACCGATGAAATGTCCACGAGAGGTGACAGGGCCGCGAATGCCGTAGCCTGACGGTTTACAACATACGGATTATTTGGGATAAAGGTATAAACTCCGCAATTGAGAGGTACAGCGTGTACGACTTGCACCATCAAGTCCTGCGAACCGATGTATCTGGCATGCCGCTGGAATGGGTCAATTACCAGGAGGCAGTGCGGATGTATCACCTGGGGCAAGTGGCGTACAGCTGTGGCGTTCTACTGTACCGCGTGCACGGTGGTGTTTGTGCCCTCACCGGCTGTCAAAGCCGGATAGACGTCAATTCCATTATCGCTACCTGCGGCAGCAACAAGGTGCTGATCAAGATTCGCGACAGCTATGTTCCGCCTCTGAATAATCCCGCCCTGTTCAAACGTGATGCCTATCTGTGTATGTATTGCGGCGAACGCTTCCAGGCGCGTGATTTGTCACGCGATCATGTCACACCCATCAGTCAGAACGGTCTGGATATCTGGACCAATGTAGTCACGGCCTGTCGTCGCTGCAACAATCACAAGGCCGGTCGCCGACCCGAAGAGGCCGCTATGGAGTTGATGGCGGTGCCGTTTCTGCCAACGCATGCGGAGTACATCTATCTGCAGGGTAAACGCGTTCTGGCCGATCAGATGGAGTTTCTCAAAGCCCATTTTCCGCGCAGCAGCCTTATGCATGAACGCCTGAAAATGTGAAGGGATCTGTCCCTTCTCCCGACGTTCCACTAAAAAGGAAAGAAAACAATGGCTTTCTGGCAAGAAGTCGAGCAGTCGCTTTCAGCAACTCTGGGTAGCAGGGTGCGTCTGGACGTGCCCAGCGCTGTCGCTGGAGGCAGCATCAATCAGGCGTTCCGTGTTGAGTCGAATAAGGGGCCATTCTTTGCCAAAGTAAATACTGCCGATGGTCTGGACATGTTCACAGCTGAGGCTGAAGGTCTGGAGGAGTTACAGCAGTCAGTATCGTTACGTGTTCCCAATCCGCTCGCCTGGGGGCTTGCAGGGCAACACGCCTTTCTGGTGCTCGAATACCTGGAGTTGGGTGGTTCCGGATCATCGGCTGCGCTGGGAGAAGGTCTGGCAGCGATGCATCGGGTCACCTCCGACCAGTTTGGCTGGTATCGCGACAATACCATCGGTTCGACCGAGCAACACAACCGGCATGAGCCTGACTGGTTAATCTTCTTTGGTGAATACCGGTTGAAATTTCAGCTCGATCTTGCTGTTGCGCGCGGTGCGGGTAGCCGTTCAACGGATCAGGGTTACCGCTTGATTGAATGTCTGGCGGATTTGATGGACGGGCATGAACCGGAGCCCTCTCTGTTGCACGGTGACCTCTGGTCAGGAAACTACGCTTTCACACGTGCAGGGGAACCGACAATATTTGATCCGGCGGTCTACTACGGCGATCGAGAAGCCGATCTTGCGATGACAGAACTGTTCGGTGGTTTTAGTCGTGAATTTTACGCAGCCTACAGACAGGCGTGGCCGCTGGAGGCAGGCTATTCAATCCGTAAAAACCTGTACAATCTGTACCACGTTCTCAACCACTTTAATCTGTTTGGCGGCGGCTATCTCGCACAGGCGCAAGACATGATTGATTCGCTGTTGAGCGAGATACGCTAACCTGGTTTTCCCTCAATTTTTGTGGTGATGAATGCGGACTAAGTGGCTAATGCCCTCTCAAATGCCGTGGTAGGCCGGGCTTAGCTCCTGGACGGCCTCGATCATGGCAGCCGCGTGCTCCGGGGGTATGCCGGGATGGATGCCGTGTCCCAGGTTGAACACGTGACCATCACCTTTACCGAAACTGGCCAGCACTTTGGCGACTTGTTCACGAATATGCTGAGGTGAGGCATAAAGCACGGATGGATCGAGATTACCCTGCAATGCGACCTGATTACCGACGCGACGGCGTGCATCTGCCAGATCGGTGGTCCAGTCCAGACCCAGGGCATCGGCGCCGGTATCGGTCATGGCTTCCAGCCATTGCCCGCCGTTTTTGGTAAATAGTATGACCGGCACTTTGCGGCCATTGTTTTCCCGTATCAGTGAATGGATGATACGTTCCATCGGTTTCAGTGAGAAACGGCAGTAATCACTGGGGGTTAGCGCGCCGCCCCAGGTATCAAAAATCATCACCGTCTGGGCGCCGGCTGTAATCTGTGCATTGAGATAAAGCGTTACCGACTCGGCGACAGTATCCAGCAGCTGATCCAGCAGTTCCGGCCGTTCGTACATCATGGCCTTGATGATACGGAAATCTTTACTGGAAGCGCCTTCCACCATGTAAGTCGCCAGGGTCCACGGACTGCCGGAAAAGCCGATCAGCGGAACACGGCCGTCAAGTTCACGACGAATGGTGCGCACGGCATCCATCACGTAACGAAGCTCTGTTTCCGGATCAGGGACGCCGAGAGCCTGAATCTGCTTCTCGTCGCGCACCGGGTTTTTGAACCGTGGGCCTTCGCCCTCGGTGAAATACAGGCCCAGGCCCATGGCGTCCGGGACAGTGAGGATATCCGAGAACAGGATCGCAGCGTCCAGTGGAAAGCGTTGCAGCGGTTGCAGGGTGACTTCACAGGCCAGCTCCGGGTTGGTGCACAGCTTCATAAAGCTGCCGGCTTTTTTTCTGGTTTCGCGGTATTCAGGCAGGTAACGCCCGGCCTGGCGCATCATCCATACCGGTGTGACGTTTACCGGTTGACGTAGCAGCGCGCGTAGCAGGCGATCGTTTTTCAGTTCGCTCATAAGTCCGACATGTTCCTGGTGACGGGATACACTAGCGTGGCAATTCAGATGATCCCATCAGAAATTCATCAATCGCCCGTGCACATTGCCGGCCTTCCCGGATGGCCCAGACTACCAGTGATTGCCCGCGCCGCATGTCACCGGCGGCAAATACCTTGTCGATTGACGTCTTGTAGGCATCCGCACCTTCGGTATCGCCTTTGACGTTGCCTCGGCCATCGTAGCTGACGCCCAGATCATTCAGCATGCCTTCGTGCACGGGATGGATAAAGCCCATGGCGAGCAGCACCAGTTCGGCATCGAGTTCGAATTTGCTGCCTTCGATTTCATTCATTTGCCAGGCACCCTGACCATCCTTTTTCCATTCGACACGAATGCAGCGGATTTTGCTGACCTTGCCGTTTTCGCCAATGAATTCTTTGCTGGCAACACACCAGTCACGCATGGTGCCTTCTTCCTGGGAAGATGAGGTGCGCAGCTTGTTGGGCCAGTCAGGCCAGGTCAGGCCCTTATCTTCTCTGTCCGGCGGTTTAGGCAGGATTTCCAGCTGGGTGACGGACTTGCAAGCTTGACGGATGGAGGTGCCGATACAGTCGGAACCTGTGTCACCGCCACCGATGACGATGACGTGTTTGTCCTTGGCCGTAATGGACAGATCAGCCGCTACGGTATCGCCGGCTTCGCGCCGGTTCTGCTGAGGCAGAAACTGCATGGCGAAGTGAACGCCCTCCAGTTCACGGCCTGTGACGGAAAGATCACGCGGCTGTTCAGAACCACCGGTTAACGCCACGGCGTCGAACTCGTTCATCAATTGTTCTGTTGTGATGTCGGAACCGACATGAGTGCCGGGTCTGAAGGTGACGCCTTCCGCCTGCATTTGTTCAACGCGACGGTCAATCAGGCGTTTTTCCATTTTGAAATCGGGGATGCCGTAGCGCAGCAAGCCGCCGATGCGATCGTTCTTTTCAAACAGGGAGACATCGTGTCCGGCGCGTGCCAGTTGTTGCGCACAGGCCATGCCGGCCGGGCCGGAACCCACGATGGCGACCTTTTTGCCGGTTTTGTGTTCAGCAGTTAGAGGTTTGATCCAGCCGTTGTCCCAGGCCTTGTCGACGATGGCGCACTCGATGGTTTTAATGCTGACCGGTTCGTCGGTCAGGTTCAGCGTGCAGGCTTCCTGGCAGGGGGCCGGACAGATACGTCCGGTAAATTCGGGGAAGTTGTTGGTGGAGTGCAGGACATTGATGGCGCGTTGCCATTCACCTTTCCATACCAGATCATTCCAGTCCGGTATGATGTTGTTGACCGGGCAGCCCTGGTGACAGAACGGGATGCCACAGTCCATGCAGCGCGCACCCTGCTTTTTCAGCTCCTGATCACTTAACGGAATGACGAATTCCTCGAAGTGCTTGGTGCGTTCTTCAACAGGTTTGTAGTCACGGTCCTGCCGCGTGTATTCCATGAATCCGGTTGGTTTGCCCATAGCTATATATTCGATTCGTATGATATTCAGTTGTAAACTCGAAGCTGACGAAGGACGCAAAGCGCAATCAACAGATTGGCTGCCTGTCCGTCGCAGGGATTAATCAATCATTCCGATCAGCCACTCGCAGCCGCCGCCAGCTCATCGGCCTGCGCCCGCTTCATGTCTTCCAGGGCGCGACGGTAGTCGACGGGCATTACTTTTACAAATTTCGGCAGCGTCTCATTCCAGTTGTCGAGAACAGCCTGTGCCACGCTACTGCCGGTGTAGTGTGCGTGTTTCTCGATCAGGCGGCGCAGTCGCAAGGCATCGTAGCGGGTCATGTCGGACCTGAGGTCCACTTTTCCGTGGGTTTCCAGATCGCCGCCCTGATGATCCAGGGTTTCCAGTGCGTCGTCTTCTTCAGGAATCGGTTCCAATTCCACCATGGCAAGATTGCAGCGCTCACTGAAGAGGCCATTTTCATCGAGTACGTAAGCGATACCCCCACTCATGCCGGCGGCGAAATTACGTCCGGTTTCACCGAGCACAACCACCACGCCGCCGGTCATGTATTCGCAGCCGTGGTCACCAACACCTTCTATCACTGCGCTGGCGCCGGAGTTGCGTACAGCAAAGCGTTCACCGGCCACTCCGCGAAAATAGCATTCGCCGGAAATTGCACCGTACAACACGGTGTTGCCGACGATAATGTTCTGCTCCGGAATAATAGGACAGTCAGCGGGTGGATAGACCACCAAGCGACCACCGGACAGACCTTTGCCGACGTAGTCGTTACCTTCACCTTCCAGTTCCAGGGTAACGCCGTGCGTGACCCAGGCGCCGAAACTTTGACCGGCTACGCCCTTGAGTTTGATCTGGATGGTGTCCTCGGGGAGACCTTCGAGGCCATAACGTTCGGCAATACGGCCGGACAGCATAGCGCCTACGGTACGGTTGACGTTTGTGATCGGTGTTTCGATTCTTACTGCCTCACCGCGGTCCAGCGCTGGTTTGGCCTGTTCAATCAACTTGTTGTCGAGGGCTTTTTCCAGGCCGTGGTCCTGAGTTTCACAATTGAAGATAGCGACGCCGGGACCAGCTTCCGGTTTGTGCAGAATGCGGGTGTAATCCAGGCCCTTGGCTTTCCAGTGGTCGATGGCGCTACGCATGTCCAGCTTGTCCATACGTCCAATCATGTCGCTGAATTTGCGGAAGCCGAGTTTAGCCATCAGTTGGCGAATCTCTTCGGCAACAAAGAAGAAGTAGTTTACCAGGTGTTCCGGTTTTCCGGTAAAGCGCTTGCGCAATTCTTCGTCCTGGGTGGCGACACCCACCGGGCAGGTGTTGAGGTGGCATTTGCGCATCATGATGCAGCCTGCGACGATCAAAGGTGCGGTGGCGAAACCGAATTCGTCGGCGCCCAGCAATGCACCGATCACCACGTCACGGCCCGTACGCATACCACCGTCGACCTGAACGGCAATACGGCCGCGCAACCTGTTCAGCACAAGTGTCTGATGGGTTTCCGCCAGTCCCAGCTCCCACGGGCTGCCGGCGTGGCGGATGGATGTCAGCGGTGAAGCGCCGGTACCACCATCGTAACCGGCGATGGTGACGTGATCCGCGTGCGCCTTGGAGACACCGGCGGCTACAGTGCCGACACCGACTTCCGATACCAGTTTTACGCTGATACGGGCTTTCGGGTTCACATTCTTCAGATCATGGATCAGTTGGGCAAGATCCTCAATCGAATAGATGTCATGATGGGGTGGCGGTGAAATCAGGCCGACGCCAGGCGTCGAGTGACGTACTTTGGCGATCCATTCGCTGACCTTATGGCCGGGTAACTGTCCGCCTTCGCCCGGTTTGGCACCTTGTGCCATCTTGATCTGGATATCGTCGGCGTTCACCAGGTATTCAGTGGTGACACCGAAACGTCCGGACGCCACCTGTTTGATGGCGGAACGCATGGAATCGCCGTTTTCCATGGCCTTGAAGCGGCTGCGTTCTTCACCACCCTCTCCGGTGTTGGATTTTCCGCCCAGGCGGTTCATGGCAATCGCCAGCGTGGTATGGGCTTCCCAGGAAATCGAGCCGAAAGACATGGCGCCGGTGGCGAATCGCTTAACGATTTCACTGGCCGGTTCGACTTCGTCCAGTGGTACGGCTTCACTGGCAAACTTCAGCTCGAACAGGCCGCGCAGGGTGCGCAGGTTTTCGTTCTGTTCATTCACCAGACGCGAGTACTCATCATATGTCCTGGCGTCATTGGCACGGGTAGCGTGCTGTAACCTGGATATGGTATCCGCTGCCCACATATGGTCTTCACCGCGAACACGGAAGGCGTAATCACCACCGACATCCAGCGCTTCGGCATAGATCGGGTTGTCACCGTAGGCATCGTGGTGCCAGCGTACGGCTTCTTCGGCGATTTCCTCGATACCGACGCCTTCTATCATGCTTGCGGTACCCGTGAAGTATTTTTCAACAAAGTCGCTCTTCAAACCGACGGCGTCGAAAATCTGTGCGCCACAGTAGGACTGATAGGTGGAGATACCCATCTTGGAAAATACTTTCAGCAGGCCCTTGCCAATGGCTTTTATGTAGCGTTTGTTGATCTCGGCGTCGTCGAGAGCGTCCGGCAGATCGTCTTTCATCGATACCAGTGTTTCGAAGGCAAGGTAGGGGTTGATGGCTTCGGCACCGTAACCGGCCAGTACGGCAAACTGGTGGACTTCGCGCGCAGCGCCGGTTTCCACCACCAGACCCGACTCGGTGCGCAGGCCGGCATCAACCAGGTGATGGTGGACCGCTGAAGTGGCCAGCAGGGCCGGTAGCGGTATGCGCTGCGCCGATACGGAACGGTCGGACAGAATCAGGATATTAAAGCCTTCGTGCACCGCCGTTTCAGCCTGTTCACAGACTGCAGCCAGCGCATCTTCCATACCGGCAGCGCCTTGCGCAGCGGCATAGCAGATGTCGATCGTACTGGTGCGGAAAGCTCCTTCAGTCGTCTTTTCGATGTTACGGATACGTTCCAGATCCTTGTTGGTCAGGATCGGCTGACTGACTTCCAGGCGCATGTTTTTGCCGCCGCTGTGCAGATCCAGCAGGTTGGGGCGCGGACCGATCAGTGATACCAGTGACATCACCAGCTCTTCGCGAATGGGGTCGATCGGTGGGTTAGTGACCTGGGCGAAATTCTGCTTGAAGTAATTAAACAGCGGTTTGGCCCTGTTCGACAGCACAGCAATCGGGCTATCGGTGCCCATGGAACCAATGGCTTCCTGGCCAGTGACCGCCATCGGCGTCATCAGTATCTTGAGATCTTCCTGGGTATAGCCAAAGGCCTGCTGACGATCCAGCAGTGTTTCCGGGTCGCCACCCGTGCCGTCGACGTTGGCGGGCAGGTTCTTCAGATGGATCTGGCTTTTGTCCAGCCACGCCTGGTAGGGGTGGCTGGCGGACAGCTCGTTCTTCAGCTCGGCATCGTCGATGATACGGCCCTGTTCCAGGTCAATAAGGAACATCTTGCCGGGCTGCAGACGCCATTTTTTGACGACCTTGCTGTCTGGAATAGCGAGAACGCCCATTTCCGAGGCCATGACAACCAGATCATCGTCGGTGATCAGATAACGCGCCGGACGCAGGCCGTTGCGGTCCAGGGTTGCACCGATCTGGCGGCCGTCGGTAAAAGCCACCGCAGCCGGGCCGTCCCAGGGTTCCATGAGGGCAGCGTGATATTGGTAGAATGCCTTGCGGCTTTTGTCCATCAGCGGGTTGCCGGTCCAGGCTTCCGGTATCAGCATCATCATGGCGTGTGCCAGGGAGTAACCACCGGCGACCAGCAGTTCCAGCGCATTATCGAAGCTGGCAGAGTCAGAACGACCCTCGCGGATCAGCGGCCAGACTTTTTCCAGGTCGGCACCGAATAGCTCGGAAGCCATGGAACGACGGCGTGCGCGCATCCAGTTGACATTGCCGCGCAGGGTGTTGATCTCGCCATTGTGCGCAATCATGCGGAACGGATGCGCCAGTTCCCACGAGGGGAAGGTATTGGTGGAGAAGCGCTGGTGCACCAGGGCCAGGGCGGATACCACCCGCTCATCTTTCAGATCCTGGTAATAGGTGTCAACCTGATTTGCCAGCAGCATACCCTTGTACAGCAGGGTGCGGCTGGACAGTGAGGGAATGTAGAAATTTTCGCGGCCTTCCCAGTCTGAATCGCGGATCTGGTGTTCGATCCGCTTGCGGATGATAAAAAGCCTGCGCTCGAATTCATCCTGCGTCTGGCAGGTCTCGCCACAGCTGATAAACAGCTGGCGAACCACAGGTTCAACGTCTTTGACGCTCTGGCCCAGGCCGCTGTTGTCGGTGGGTACATCGCGCCAAGCAAGCGCCAGCTGCCCCTCCTCCCCGGTGATACGTTCGATCACGGCTTCACATTCAGTGCGGGTCTGGTGCTGTTGTGGCAGGAAAATCATGCCGACTGCGTAATGGCCGGGAGCCGGTAGTTCAATTCCGAGTGCCGCAGTCTCTGTACGCAGAAAGCTGTCCGGAATCTGAAGCAGGATGCCGGCGCCGTCGCCCGCCAGAGGATCAGCGCCGACTGCACCGCGGTGGGTCAGGTTTTCCAGAATCTGCAGGCCTTGACGCACAATCGCATGACTCTGCATACCTTTGATATGTGCGATGAAGCCGACCCCGCAGGCATCGTGCTCGTTGCCGGGATCATACAGGCCCTGTTTTTTCGGGAATGCCCTGTGACTCATAGCCGACCTCTGTAACATTTTGAATCCATAAGGTTTTAAGGCGTTTAACGCGCGCAACACCAACCCTCCCTAGCGGGGTGGTGGAAAACCCTTCGGTGAAATTCGGGCCGGAAAGAATAATGGAGAAGGGGATTTTTAGCCAGTATTTTAGATTTAAACCTTGTTTGTCATGTGGGAAGCCGGTGCTGGCCAGTCACCCCGTCTCTCGCCAGGCTCCGGCTCGTCGCCTACTGTGCTTCGCGAATTGAGCGATGCACGGATTTGAGACTGCGCAGCCAGGGCTTGGCTTTGCGGATTTTAGCGGGCAGTGTGTCTCGTCCCTCGAGGGCGGCTTTCTGGGTTGGATAGACGCCGTACATAAGCACATACCAGGCAGATCCTCGGTAGTGGCCGCGGTAGTAGGCGGCTTGATGCTCGTCGAGTTTATGGCGTCGAATGTAGTCGGCAATCGATTTTTCGTTCCGTGACCCCACCAGTTGCAGACTGAAAAATGCTTCGGGCTGTTCCAGCAGCCAGGGTTCCCGGTGGGGGAGTGTTTCTTTCGGCTGGCCCTGTTCGACCGCAGCAGTTTGCGCAGTCGTTGCGGACTTTTCCGGTTTCACTGTTTCGAGGCTGGCCGGTTCAGGGGCAGGCGATTGCTCTGATGGAGGCACGGGCGGGCCTGCTTTTTCCTGCGCTTCATTGTCGGGCGGGGCGGTTTCTGCAGGTACCGGAATCGCTGCGACGATTTCGTCTTTTCTGATCTCGGGCTCGGACGGTGCAGCAGAGTCAGGCCGGGGCGGCTCAGCGGGGGGGGCTTGCTGAGATTCCCGGCTGGCTTCGATCCCGGCTAACTCCCCCACCGTTTCAATGACTGACGGTTTGGCTTGCGCGGGTATGTTTACCGATCGGGGAGGTGGCATGGATGTCGGCAACGGGGTTGGCTCAGGCAGTGCCAGAGGGAGTTC
>Ga0055476_10000136_pt1 | contig 17141 bp, 35 predicted proteins | sample Muzzi_CordC_D2_FD_57682 | JGI IMG/M metagenome (GOLD analysis project Ga0055476, IMG submission 57682) | Wetland microbial communities from San Francisco Bay, California, USA, that impact long-term carbon sequestration - Muzzi_CordC_D2 | ecosystem: Environmental > Aquatic > Marine > Wetlands ... | reverse complement strand
TTTTTTTTTGTGTTTCACCACCTGCTACTAGGCGCAAAGTAGCGTAAAGTGCACTAAAGCTATAGAATTGTAGAATCTGCCATTTCAAGCCTAGTGTAAGCCAAGCCAACCCGACCCGACCCGACCCGACCTGCCACCAGCCAAGCCGCCTATTTTTATAGCTACCGCGCGGCCCAATCGCAAATTTGCAATTTCGCCCGACATTTTAGTTTCGTTTACTATGTATAGTAGTAGCAAGCCGACGAGCCAAGCCCAAGTAGCAGGCCTGCCCCTGGGGGGCGCGGGGCGCAAAATGGCCGTCTAAAATTAGCCCGCCTAAATCTACCACTTCAAACCAAGTAGTTGGTTTGAGCCAAGCCGAGCCAAGCCCAACCCTACTACTATAGCAACAAAGTAACAGTAAGTGGACTTGCATTTTAAGCAATTTTGTGGTATAATACTATTGTAGTCGAATTGGCTACAACTTACAGGAAGTGCAGAAAGTGGCACAACATACACTAAGGAGCAGAATAGCAACATGAACACCTACGTAGTAGTAGCAGAATTAGTCCTGCCGGGTAGCGTCAACGATACTTCACCTGACGTTGAGTACATAGACAGCTACCAGGTGCAAGCGTCGCATAAGCACGACGCTATTACCAAGGTAGCAGAATCGCACCCACACCTCAGCTTCGCCAATGTTCGACTAACAGTTGAAAGCTAGTTGTGGCCCAGTTAGCCCTAGTCACGGAAACGTGACTGGGGCTGCCCGGTTCACAACCGAGTCATTTATCGGCAGGTAGCGCATAGGCGAACTACCCAAGGGGTTCACAAACCCGCCACTGAGACGGTAAATCGCAACCACACTACGGTAGCGACGAAGTGGCTAAGGCTGTAGCCCATCTTCCAAGTAGCAACGCTGTGAACAGCCGAGCACAGTAGCGCGAACGGTCGTAGCACCTTACAATTCACCGATGCGCCAATGGGGCGCTAGGCCACATTATGTGACCCCATCTCTGAGGAGCAAGTGGGGTATCACAGGATAGAGTGTCAGACTAGCGATTTGGTGATGTGTATAGGCAGGTGTTGCACTGGAGTCAAGGCAGTAGTCGCTGCTACTTCTGGTAGCAGTTGCAACATGAATCACCGCTCCCATCTAATGGCAGGAAGTACAGCCTCGCCAGCTAGTCGCCCAACCGGGAAAAGACCTCGAAATAGCAAGTTGGCCACGTAGCCGCGAAACAGCAACATTGTGACTTCAGCCCTAATAGGCGGGTTTAAGACTTGTCCCCCACAGTGTCGGAGCGGTGACTTGATCCCGAGCAGCATTAAAGCTACTGTGACCTAAGTGCGAGACTTGCTATGCACTCCACCGAAGTGACGTATCTGCCATCAAACCCCCTCAAGGCTCAAATCGAGTACAGGCAAGGCTGTTGGCAGATATGTTACCAGGTCAGCAGTTCACTCAGGTGGACTTCTGACATGGTGACATATCAAACACTTACAACATAAGGAGCAAACAATGAATTACACAAATGACGATAGAAACCGCGACTACGCCCTCTCAAACGCAAAATATGAACTACAGATGCAAGAGGCAGCAGAGCGACGGCTACAGCAAGTGATACTTAGTGTAGCGTTCTTCCTAATCGTAGTAGCTGCACTCTACCTGTTTTTCGAGAGCGTGCTACCTGACCTGGCCTGGTGTCACGAAAACTACGCTATCGACCGGATTCCCCATTGCTACTTCTACGAGAATAGCATCTGGGGTCGTTTCATCAACCCGGCGGGAATTACACTTCCCTGGTAAGTAGCTAAACCGCCAAATAGGGCGCTGGTGGCTGTCACCACACCAGCGTCCACTTTTGTTGGTTTAACACTATTAAGGAGTAGTAAAATGAACAACCATGTTAAGGTAGTGGCAGAAGAGCGTACTGGCGGCACGTCGTACGACTTCTACCAGGACGGAGAGTACGTAGCGTACTACTCTGGCCGAAATCGCGCTTTTGCTTCTCGAAAGCTGAGTATTAAGCGCCTTACCTCGATCTCGCCGTATATCATCCAATACTTCGACAACGAGGATAGGATGGTGGCCTGGGCAGATGATATTCGATTCTTCACCACATCCCCAAGTAGCCCATACGTCACTCTGGCCAAATTCGTCGATAAGGCAATTCGTGGCCGGTTGCACCAGGATGTGACCTACTGCTGTGAGGTGGCAAAATGAACTACCAACTACCGAAGTCTATGCCGGTCTACGACATAGGCCAATTCCACCTTTATACACAGAACAGCACACGGCACGACTTCGCTATAGCGGAGCGCATGTACGCGACTGTGGAAAGGCAGCCCCAGTTTATTGTTCTTCACCAGATGGGCGAGTATACCGTTATGGAATACAGCCCAGGGTCAACCAACTACTATATTCCAAACTCAATTAGCAGCAACTTCACACTGGAATTAGCTCCGCGTTATCACACCAGGAACACCGCGATAGAACGCTACACCAAAAACGAGTGGGAGCGTTTGGTGTGGATTCGGCCAAGTGGCAGAGTTGACACCCTGGCGGCCAGGTGGCGAGGTGAGGACTGGGAGCAGGTTAGTAGCGATATGTCGAAAGACTACGCTACGGCGCTCTTTGAACACCATACCGTCGGGTCGAGTCCCGACGAATACCCCTACTTAAAGCAGAACCGCGACTTGTTCCCTGGCGACCTGGAACTGCTACAACAGGAGAAATAGCAGATGGACAAATACTACTACCTGGTCAAGTATCCCGGATGTCGATGGCAAGTGAAACAACTGACACGTCGTGAGTGGGAGTTTACTCGCCGCGATGGGGCCGAAGTTAGCACTAACGGTTACACGTCCCGTAGGACACCAGATAAGATTTGCAAACGGCGAAACGAGAGCCGCTACTTGATGGACTAGAGGCCAAACCTAGCCTGGTGGAGCATTTCGCAGATGTTCCACCATGCTGGTTTGTTGTTTAGTCTATGCTACACAAAGGAGGTAGTAAAAGATGTACACTTTCCTAGGTACAGACCTCTACACCACCAAGAAGCGCGATATTGCTGCACTGGTGGACAAGGAGTCAAAACTGGTATTGGCCCGCTATCGTAACGGACGATGCACCGAAGTCACTGGTGGCATTACGAAGATTTGGGCGAACATATTGTACGACCGCCACATCTTCGCGAGCTGGTACGAGATGTCCCGCAGCTACGTTCGCAACATCGCCAAGCAGGTCGGCCAGGTGCGAGAATAGACACCAAACCCAAGCTAGTTCACCTGCGTGGACTAGCCTGGTTTGTTGGTTATTCATACAGCACACAAAGGAGTAAGCAATGTATGAACTAGATGACGGAATCGCTGTAACGCTAAATGCGGCCCTAGGCCACATTAAGCAAGCAGAGGCTCTAATGGCAAGTGTGGTAACAGAGCTGCCAAGCGAAGACCTTAGCCTGGTCCACCGTGTTGCAGCTGCCGGTAGTAGCCTTGACCGGATAGCAGAAATGCTAGAGAGCTTCATGGAGTCGCCAATCGTGCAATTGGGCACGAACGAGACGAAGCTATACCACTGGAAAGGTATGGAACGTGCCAATCTGGAGCTAGTCACAGGTGGGCAACTGGCCAGCGCAAGAGTAGACCCAACTATACACGCAGGCAAGGTCATCATCAGCGACCTGCAAATGGACGTGTCGAATATGCACCCAAGCCAGGCCCAGGCGCACATTCTCTTCTGGTTAGAGGATGTGTACGAAGGTGAACGAGTAGTGGAGTGGTGGCTCAAGGACGAAAGCGTCCAGAGGTTAATCGACAAATTGGAGGGTCGAATCTAATGGATAACAACACACGCAAGGAAATGGTAAAAGCGCGAAACGCTTTGGAAGAAGCAATTCGTGCCTTTAGCGACCTGGGTCGCAATCATCATACTGGCCTACGTGGGGAGATGCAAGACGACTTCCTGAACATGGCAGACGACATGCGACGCAACGAGCTGCGACAGCTTGTACTAACTGCACAGGCTATGGGCGAACCTGGTTACGACCAACTCAATACCGCAAGCAACTACGACGTAGGAAGTCGTAAAACTGTGCTTTGGTATCTCCATAATCATCCCGACGGAGAGGTCATTTATACCAGAATCGCCACTAAGTACCCAAATGGCGAGATTGTTCTCTCCGACGACTATCCCGCCATTACCACCCAAATGGCTATCGACCTAATCTTCCACCATCAAGGAGGACACTTCTAATGCTACCAGAACAATCTAAATCGCACAAACTGGTTCAGGCGCTTGTAGTCGCCGAAGATCAACTATTCGCAGTAGTCCAAGGTCATACACCTGGCGAGAAGGTAGACAGAGCTATCGCAGAGAATCTGCGTATCGAAGTCTATCTTTTGGCTCAGAAGATGCGCCATTACTACTTTCCCGATGAGGAGCCGACCTGGGACTATGACTGCAACAACACTTACGTGGAATCGGCCCACAATTCGCGCAACGGCTTCAACTTGTGCCATAGTGACGGAGCTGTGATTGCTTCGTTCGATTTGCGAGGATTGTCCCAGGGCTACGAAGTGGAGAATGTACGATTCCATCTCCCGTTCCCGAATATGCACCCACGGATTGTGGCGCTGTTGGTGCACCAGCATGTCAAAGACGTAATCGCGCCACCAATAGAGTAGGAGGTAACTTATGGCAACTGCACTCGAAGTAGCACAACATCTACGTGGCCTGAAACTGGACATCGTGGAACACGACCAAGTGACGGTAGTCAACAGCAACACTGGCGAGGTGATGGTGAACCTATCACTAATGCTAGATGGCTACAATCTGATCTGGCACGCTCCGTCGCTGACCGAGGAAGAGGCCATCTCAATGGCAGTTATGATGCTACTCAAGGAAATCCACACAGTAGCATACAACGACCTGATGTCGTAATTGGTAAACTAAGGGCTGGAGGTGCAGCGGGCGCTACTCTCCAGCCCCTAGGTTTGTTAATTACACTTAACGCTAAAGGAGCAGATTATGAAGTATCACCAAAATAACACGAAGTTAGACTACAAGCATAGTGGTGAGCGTGCTTGCTTGGAAAGCCTAGAAGGTACGCTACTAGCTATGTCAGTAGTCACAACCGACACCCAAGGCAATCCAGTGTCGTGTTGTGAACCAACGATGTTTGTGGCAGATTTAGAACCCTGGCAGGGGCATCGTCTTATTGTGAAGCACTTGTGGAGTGCTGGGTATGACACCCGAGTAGCTTAAGGAGCAGAATGATGAATAAGATAGAAGTAGCAGAAATGCTCGAACAAGCCCATGACAATTTCGGACACAATGAGCTAATTAACATTGTTGACCCTTTGATGTCCGTAGTGGTAAATGAGCCAGTTGAGCACAATGGTAGCTGTTTGTACGTCAACTACTATGATGGCAGTATGATTGCCAGATTCGAGTATGGCAAGTTGACGCACTTCGGCCTGAAAGGCGATGATGAGCTATTTAGGGTTGTAGAGAACATACATCGCAACTTGTGGAACGTGTTAACGAAACCTGACGACCCAGAGCTAGTAGAGCTTGTGGTAGATGGCGAACGTTATGTCGTATCTAAGAAGCACCCGAACAAGGAAACTGTGGAATACTTCACAGCCGGTGGCCGCCCCATGCTACTGGTATCTATAAGTAACGGAACCGTCACTGACGTGATTGGTGGCCTTTCTGTGAACATCTTGACCGCGATTATGTCCGACTATACAAAGGAGAGTGTATAATGGAGTACGACACCGATAATACTGGTTCTGTCACCCTGGTCAATGGCACAAGGGTGCTACTCAACGAGTGGGGTGGCTCTATTGCCGAGCAGCAAGTTAGTAACAATCGTGTCACTTGGACACACAAGTCCATCGACGTGGAAACGGCTAAGTGGTTGTTCAAGTACCACGATGAACAGCTACGACTGTATGGAATACCCACCAGTCGAAATAGCATGTACATCTCCTACCACTACAAAAGCCTATTCCATGCACTTGAAGCCGCCTATGAGCAGTCCAGCGACTTGATGAAGTGGAACGGCATCTTCTTCCACAACAGCACGGTTCAGTTGACGATTGGCGACCACATCCAGCATTGTGTTGATATGGCTATTCAGGGTGGACATGTAGGAGCTTGTCCTAACTGCAAAGAATTAGTTTTTCTAAAATCGGTTGCAGGGTGGCAGGTTAGCGTCCCCGTTGACCCAGAGGTAATTCGGATACATAAACGCTACGGTGAGCCGTCCGTCGCCTTGAATCCGATTTGCGATAAGTGCTACGACGAGAAGATGTTCAACAAGTAGTACCCGATAAACCCAGTCCACAACCTTACACTGGTTGTGGCCTGGCGTTTATTGGTTACTAGACGAAAAGGAGTAGCGAAAATGAGAACCTACATTTATATAGACGACCGGCTACAAGTGGTGCAAGTGGAAGGTCTTAATCCGCATCACGGAAGGGCAGAATTTCGATTTGATGGCACACGTGTCACAATCGCTAATTTCGAGCATGGTCGATGCCTGTACATCGCGCCGCAGTATCCGAACTTCTCCGAGCTGGTCAAGTTGTACCATCAGTACGAGTATCCCGACGGACACGATGATGAATTCTACCGTATGGTAGTAGATGATGAAAATGGCAGACAGCGCTATTGGATTCGCTACCGAGAAGTAGAGGACACATTCGCTATTAGGGTTATCGAGTATTACAACGACAACGTGGCCAGTGGCCAGGAGCTTCTGCTACAAGCTGACACGTATGGGCTAATTCAGCACGTGCGTCCTAGTGAACCGTTGTGGCTGGTTCAGTATTTAGTGTCACATGCTAGAAAGTGGTTCAACGTGTAGCCGATGATACAAACAGATGCACTTCGCAGAATTGCCAAAAACAACGCCGATGCACAACGTAACCCCGGCGCTACGGCGTACATAATCGACTCCCGCGAGAGGTTAGTGTACGGTCCGACACAGAAGCACAATGGTCACGCTATTTACATCGAGCTGAACGGTACGACACGTGCCATTTATCGGGATAGTGTAGACACTACTCGAACGTGGGGTAGTGACTCTATTCATACGTGGCTGGACGCAGTTCACGAAAGACTACGAGCCTAGGAGTAGCAGACAATGGACTACGATGAAGATAGACATTTGTTGACACACAACACGTTTGGTGACAGATTTGAGCTTTGGCATGACGGTGACAGAATCGTCACTACCGACTTAGACGGTGAAGAACTGTTCACTACTGTAAACAAGTTGCCAAGCGTGGAAGCCGGTCAAGAGTTGCTAATTCGCGCCTTGGCCCATGAGGTTATGTTGTTGGAGAGGGTTGCCGAGTCGCTGAGAGAGGAAATCGCCAGCCTAGACGCAAATTTGCTCTCAGCCAAGGAGTAGTCGAACATGAAAGAAAACGAGATAATGGCATTTGATAAAGTGGATATTGCAGACCTAGAAAGTGTCCATGCGCAGCTAGTGGAAGAAGGTAAAATGCTGGCCAAAGTGAAGCAAGGGCCACATTTGACCGAAGCCCACATTAAGCTACTTGAAGCCTGGGAGAAGAAAGTCAAGAAATTGGCTTTTGAAATGGTAACTCAGCTACCGTTTATCTTGATGTACGACGAACACGACTACGAAGTCAAAGAGCTATAAATGAAATACTACGTGAAAGTGACACGAACTGACATTGAAGTCGTCAAGGAGAAGGATGTTGACATTGAGGAGTTTCGCCAACATCTGCAACTGGTGGACAAGTTGACGGACATCTACATTGACGATGATGCGGTAGATGTGGTCGCAACTGTCCAAGAGCATAGGATTATACTATGGGACACGATTCTGACCCGCTCCCAGATGCGCTGGTTGCAGAAGCGACATCAGAACCTGGAAGTCGTAGGATATAGCGATACTACTCCTGCGCGACTGACAACGATATTAGAGGCCGAGTAACAGGCCGGCTACTCTTTAGCATGGGCGCATTGTCTACACGATGATGCGCCCTATTTTATATAATACCAAAAAATAAAATCGCCAATTTGCGTTTTTCCCCGGTGGTAGGTAACACTTTCCAGACCTGTGCAGAGTGTACAAACGTCTACTTCTTGTACGTTCTGCATAGTGGTGGAAAGCCTACTCGCCACTGTCGATACATATAATATCGGATACTATGTAGCAAACCTGATTTGCTTCCAGCATAGTAGCGTGGACTATTCTCTACTACAAAGTGACAGGTTTACAACAGTTCATTTTGTTGCACTAGCCCACGAAGTAAACATTAGAGCCAGATGAGTGACAGCCCGCTACTATTGCATTTTGTGTAGTATCTGGTATAATCCCTATGTATCGTTTATTCTTGTTCTTGCTACTGCAAGCCAGCAAGTAGCACTAAATTTACTAGCCACACAAGTGGCGAAGGAGACACAAAATGGCTCAAGGAGATTTTGTACAAACAGTGGAAGGTGAGGACGTTCAGGTACTGCCAATCAACGGTGTTGACTATGTGAGTGTCACCGACGCGGTAGCAATCAGTGACTTCAGCAGGGCGTACATCAACAAACTGCTAAACTCTGACAAAATCGCAGGTATGCAACTCCCCGGCCTTGGGTGGCTGGTTAGCATCGACAGCCTGAAGGAATTTGCTTCTACTAACCGGCGTGCTCCCGGCAAGCAGACTATGCTCGATCAGGCGCTGAAGCTCTACTTGGAAGGCCTGGGCGACGGTGTGTTCCAAGGATGGGAAGCTGTCAAGGAACAAACACTGGCGGCCTACAAGCAGCAGAAAGCGGAATCTGGCAACGGTGACGACGACGACACCGAGGAGGACGAGGAGTAGTCATGCTACTAGCCCCAACCGGGCGCAGCTAAGACACTGACCAAAAGGGTGACTGTGAAAGCAGTCGCCCTTTTGGCGTTTCTACTACCAGTAGCAGTAACGCTACAATCGAAGGAGCATACTTACCATGACATTCTCAAAAAGTAGAATTAAGACTATTCAGAGGAGTAGTTACAAGAAGTACACCAATGCTCTAGAAGTGGAGTATGTGCCAGAAGCTCTGCAAAGGATAGCAGAATTGAAGCCGCTACAGGGTGGCAACAAGCTCATTGACACAGACAATCGCATCGAGTACACCGCACTTCTCAGTCTCGTACATGACATTACAGAGGGCCGGCGCAAGACTGTCAATGTACAAGCTTTGTATATTTGGTTGGAATTTCGTGAACTAGCTCTCACATCCATCACTTTCAATCCTGATGGCTATTCTGAGCATCCAGAGATGGAACACGAAGAAACATTTAAGAGATTAGTGCGAGGTTATGCAGAACGTTCCGCCCGTCGCAAGGATGCGCTTTTGATGAAGATGGCGCAACATCTAGCAGCCGAAGGCAGACTAGAAGATAAGGCAGTTTACAAGCCCAGGAGCGAACAGTTCACTGCATACCTGGAGTCGCAGAAGCCGCCCGACGTTGCCGCAATTGTAAACCGCGTACTTGGAAAGGAGGTGGCGGATGCTATACCTGTTGCACAAGAGTAAGCAGCTACTAGGGGCCGCAGCTATCGCGGTGGTGCTACTTACATCTGGAGCAGCAGCACAGCAAGTACCACACTCAGTAGAATTTCATCTACAATGTTATCCTGAACGATACGTTCCTTGGTCTAAAGTGCAGAAATGGGCAAGAGAGAATTGTACCCCATTTCCTGCTACTTTCATCAGAATGTACTACGACAACAACAGAGACGAAATATTCGTTCTGCGAATTGACGGAAGGTTGGAGCGAGTACGACCCAGGCGACTACGAACGTTTCAGCCACTAGACCAGTGGGAATACGGTGATGAACTAGAGGTGGAATTCGAGGGTTATTTCCAAGACAAGTCAGTCCGACATCTAGTACAATACTGGGGACTAGACAAAGCTACAGATGAGGACTTTATGCTACAAGTGCTATCTTGGGATACCAGGTATCTACACTTGGTCAGAGCAGAGGAGTGGCAATAGTGTTCAATTCAATGTATAAGTATAGACACGTCCACGCCCATAGCCCAAACCCCGATTGGCTAATGTCGGTTCCCTGGATTAGATATGCCACCTACATCGGTGATATAGAAACATTGATTATCTGGCCTAGGAACGATAAAGACATTCAAACGTTCAAAAATGTATCTATGGAAACTATCGTTCAAATACGAACACAGCTACGTCAGGTCAATGGGTGGTACATCGAGGCCCAGGTTGATGATTCGCTGGTTTGGAACTTTCTTGGAGTATACGATGAAAAGCTACAACGTAAATGACTTCTCTGATATGTCACCACATAAACGAGACGTTCATATGACACTTCCAGATTTAATGCCAAATCAGGGAGTCATTCTGCACTACCATATCTACAACGTCCCTACTCAAGATGTGCTTATAACACCAGCCGACGAAGTGAAGCATACGTGCCACTGGCGTGTAGTGTTGCCAGATTACCCTATGCACAGTATGAAAGATGTCATCACCTTGTTTGCTGATGTCATTGACCGCTACCACTATTACGAAGAGCAGTATGCTGACATCATTAGCTTCATTACCTGTGAAGCTACTACGTGTACAAACTGTGGAGAACTAGACACCGTGTATCGTATGATACCATGTGAGCTATGCCAAGCCCCGTTGTGTCTAACCTGCCACGAAGGTCAAGGGTACTGCAATTCGCACAAAAACTAGAAAGGAGCAAAATATGTATAGATTGCACAAAGAAGCAATTGCGCTAGTTGAAGCCTACCCTAAACTATTTACCAGTTGCACCCGGCATAAAGACGGAACCGCTACTGTGCGCCTGGTACAGTTTCCTGATAACGGCCTATTGTTATCCATAATACGCTACTTGGAGCAGGATGGCGTAAATGTGATTCACTATCAGATGTCGCACCAGCCATTCAACATCAAGCTGTCTACACGTAGGACTGTGGTAGCAGAATCGTTCAAGGAGCTTTTAAAGCGAAGGTCGTTGTTTATCCCAGAGCAGTTGCATTTCGAAGACCCAATCTCCACAGTAGCCGCAGCTAAACTGGTAGGCATATCAGTAGTACATGCTCGAACCCTGGCCAGTAATGGCACGTTTGAAGCTTTGAAAGTAGGTGGCGTATTCTACGTTTCTAAGGCTAGTGTAATTGCCTATCGGACCAACCTAATCTCAGAAGCTATACAATATGAGTTTGGCTCAGGTTCTATACCGCTAATAGAGGAGTATCTAGCGCAACCACCTGAGAGCCTACCACTAAAGACACGTGTCAGGTCGAAGATTATCAGACACTTCGAGCTGTGGTGTCAGAATCAACTAGACGAGGAGCAGTAGCATGAAAATCAATTTATCAGAGATTGGCAAAGATGACAAGATACCAGAAGGTGTGTACTCAATTGCTACTCGCGACCTGGGTGCACAATACTTCATGGTACGCAGGCAGCATAAACGCGCCCACTTCGCACCCGGTCAACTATGCGTCTATAAAGTGGAAGTAGTAAAGTCTCCACATGAGGAGATTATGTTCCGCGATGCCAACTGGAACATCTGGTACTCTGAAACCATGGAGCAGACATTAGCCTATAAGATGTTTGCGTTCGCCAGCAACCAGGGCGTGTATGTGTGGAAGAAATACCAGGACAGGCGGTATCCTCTTGGCAACGCTAAGACAATCCGTGACACGCCTGCTACATTAGAGATAACTATGGACGACATTAACAAAGTAGCAAAAGGTGGCACAGCTGAAGATGGTCTGCCACCTGGCGATGTGAAGTTGTGGATGGCATATGCTAAAGTATTGTGGGAATTTGTCATAGGTGCTCCTAATAGTGACATCTCACAAACTACCACTCACACTATCTGTAAGAATATATCAGCCCAGATTCCAGGCGGAGCAGTTAAGACACTAGAAGATGGAATGATGCAACGAAGCTACAAGCCCAACAGTAGAATAGTTGGTCGTAGACGAAGGAGATGGTAATGCCTAGCCCTAACAAGAAACGTGTAGACGAACGTCCACTATCAGAGCAAATGGGAGAAAAGGCACAATCTCCTAGCCTAATCAAGCCTGCTACTAGCGAGAACATCAAGGTTCGCTACGACCAGTATTATAGCGTTCGTGATATTGTGTCTGCTAGTATGCGACGTAAGCTCGCCGGAGAATTCCCATATAATATGCTGGAGCGCGAGATTACAGTGTCTACTACTTCATTCTGGATGGAGTTATGTCGCGCCGTTGTTGTAGATATGTACTACAACGAACACCCACGTAAGGTAAACGAAGATGAGCTACTAAGTTACTTAGAGAAGATCGGTAGCCACCCGTCAGCCTGGGATAAGTTTGTAGACGAGCAGCATGTACGCGACCACTATACTGAGTATTTTACGTGACACTCTCCTTAAAAGTAGCAGGTTCCTTATTAGCACTTTGAAGCCTGCTACTTCCCTCTCATATTATCATTTACCACTTCCCCGATTATCACCTCATAATTCATCAAATCTGACAGTCCACTAAGTGACACCCCACCTAAAGTCGGAGCCAAATCCCCCATCACATATTTCCAGTTGTTTAACTACTACTTCGATACACAAACTTATTTTGGTACTTACTTGGTATTGTGCTATAATATTCCCCTGTAAGTGTGATAGCATTACGTTTAACCGTCATGGACGTAGTGCTGCTGCTCCTTAGAAGTGGCGCACCTGCTACTCTATTCGCGGAATCCGGTCTGCTTGAACAACAGGCCCGTCCCCGTATATGGCACTCCGCAAGAATTAGCAGGTCCGCCACTTCGTATTTGTATCTCCCCTACTACCATCCCACAAATCAGTTAAATAATAATCTAGTTGTCTAGTCAGTCACCATTTTTACAGGACTTCTATAGAAGCATACATAACAATAACAGATTAGACTTGCTATTTGTTATTGTTATTTACCATACGTACAGCCTGTTTTAATGACGCATGATTATACAACTACATTTTTATTTTACTATTTTATTCTAGCTTGTAGTAGTAACGCTACTTGCTTTAAGCTCAGTTTATGGTATAATTGCTTCGTGATTGGTTGTTAGTAGAAGGAGCAACAGTGACAACTACAATAGATGCTATACTACAACAGAAGATACTAGATGCGTTTCAGATAATAGAGCTGATACGTCACACTGGTACTACTCCAGAAGTTAGGTGCGTTTGTATGTACTGTAACGTGGAGCAGATCAAACCCTACACTGCGTTTTACCAGTATTACATGGGCAAACGCAGACGTATTGCTTGCACTACTAAGACCTGCAACGCTTATCGCAAAAGCGGTGCTGACATGACGTATGAGCAATACAAAAAATTGTATGAAAGTGGCTGTAGAGCTTGTGGACAGCAAGTTATTGAGCCTGGTATGTTATGCCAAAGATGCAGGTTGATAGTAAACCGAGTTGGTGGCGAACTTGCCTTTAAGAGGTACGTAGCCAGAGTGCTAGAGCATACCAAAGATTTTACTGTAGACTGGGAGCAAGAGGGTCAAGATGGCGACTGAAGAACGAAAGATAGGTAATGCTACCTACATAACTGTAGATACAGAAGAATACTCTTACATGGTGCTAAAAGAAGAAGTAGCACCCCTGGCCGGAGAAGATGGAGAGCCACTACCAACGCCAGAAGAACTAGCTGAAGCTGCTATGGCCAAGAAGCCAGAACGCTACCACGGAGTACGAACTGCCGGAATGTATATCGGCATGTCTGCTAGGAGCGTAAGAGACAGATGCGAGCGTGGTGAGATAAAAGCTACAAAGCCTAATGGTATAAAATGGATAATTCCAGAAACAGAGCTGGACCGCTACTTGGATAAGGTAGCTGAGGGTAAGCCAACCACGATAGCAGCGAAGCGGAAGCTAGCCTTAATCAACCCTGAAGTAGACCCGATGACTGATGAAACAACTGGCTTGGTTACTACTCAACAAGCCGCTGATTACATGGGCTTCGGTGTAGAGTATGTTAGGAAGCTATACGCTGATGGTGTAATAACAGGTGTGAAAGTAGCGTCATCGTGGACTATGTTGGAAGCCGATTCAGTTAAAGAGTATGCTAAAGACATTGTAGATGGCGTGTATCTACCACTAGGATACTTGTACCTGATAGACCTCCCTGCTGAAGAAGCTGAAGATGCACTAAGGCTAATTGTAGAGCAGGCTAAAGAACTGGTCCGAATAGAAGTTCGGCTACGTGAAGATGGTATTAGCGCATTGACTGATGCCGGGATAGTCCCGTATCGTAAAGTGCCAGAAGCTAATAGACGAACCAGGAAAAACGAAAGCCCATTGGAGCTTCCTGAACAATATGCGGAACTATTAAAGAAGGTACGTGCTCCAGAGGAGCAGTAAGTGGATTTGCATTTGAGATCATTCTGTGGTAAAATAGTAGATAGGCTGGAAATGCTACTGGCGCACAACGTCAAATGTAGCAGACCTGTCGGCGTGGAGCTGTTGCGCTTCCCTCCCGTAGCGCAGCAGCTCCTCTGCTTTTGGAGGAGAGTTTATGCCAGAACACCAACCTCTTAGGAAGAAGCTGGTCGCCTTTGACCCTGGTGCTACTACAGGCGTATGTGTAGCAAACGTCACTATACACAAGAATCTAGTTACTGATCTAGATGTTGTAGAGTCTGCTGCTATACCATGGGACAGAAGATTCGAAGCGATAGAATTCTATTTGAATTGGTTGCCCTACGACTATTGTATAGTAGAAGATTTTCGACTATACAAAACGAAAGCAAAAGCGCAAGTCAACAATAGATTCCCTAGTAGTCAACTAATAGGCGTAATAGAATACTTGTGCTGGGAATTGGATATACCAATACAATTCCAAATGGCAGCAGAGCGTAAGCGTGTAAAGGTGGAGCCAATCTACTACGAAATTCTTGGTGGCGTAACCCGGAACAAAACCCCAGTAGTGCAGCATCGCTGGGACTCATTTCAGCATTTACGCTACTTCGCTGTAAAGAGAGCAGCAAGTTTCTGGCAAGCATACTTAGCAGATCAACCCAAGGAGTAAAAATGCTACTACAAACATCAATACCAAATAGTGTAGGTACACGTAACGTGTATAACCTCGACCACTTCATGACAATTGAAATAGCAGGTAAGAGTGTAAGCCCTAGGAACAATCAGTATTCTGGCGGCTATCAGGTGCAGATGCAAGACCCTACTGGTGATTGGATAGAAATACTGTTCATTGGCACTAAGACACAATGCGCCAATCAAGTAGATCAGCTATTGATGGAATGTGCAGACGGTGGATATGTTTATCTATTTGATGAATCGGAGCAAGCATGATGCTAGAACGTAAGGAGCCTTGGCCGCACCAACAAGAGATAGTAGACCTTGCGAAGCATACCAATGTCTTTCTAGCAGATGACACTGGGGCCGGCAAGACCATTTCTTCTATTGAAGCGATACGCTACCAGTGGAACGACGACCATGTGGCTGTGCGTCCTGCGCCAATCTTGGTGATATGTATCAAGCCTGCTATTCTACAATGGGTGGCAACAATTATACAACAGTATCCCGGCGATCCTGTGCATATCTTGAGGAAAGGCGACAAAGCTAAATTTATGGAGCTTAGGCGCACAAAGTGTTGGATTGTCACTCACTTTCATACGTTCCACGACACCCTATTATATCAGTATGTGCTACGTCAAGTCTTTGCTGGTATGATTATAGATGAAGCGCATCGTATCAAAGCATACAATACATTATGGGCTGTGCGTATCCGCAACCTGAAGGCACGTAGGAAAATAGCTGCCACCGCAACGCCGCAGGATAAGAGCGTTGCCGATATGTTCAACGTGTTACAATTCCTACGTGGTAAAAAGGAATACCCCAGCTACTGGATGTTTGTAGAACGCTACTGCTACGCCGAGGATAATCCATTTTCTGAGAATCCTACAGTCTTAGGAACTAATCCTAGCATGATGCCAGAATTAGCAGAAAAGATGGCTCCGTTCTATAGGCGCAGAATGAAAGCCGACATTAGAGACGACATGCCGCCACTAATCGAGGAAAATGTACCAGTAATGATGGAGAAGCCTCAAGAGCGGTTCTACGAATTGCTGGAAAGATCAGATGATATACTTGTGTGGAACGACGAGATGATGAGCGACCCTCTCATCATAGCAAACAAGCTAGCCCTGATCATCAGGTTATGGCAAGCCGCTACGTTTCCAAGTGCAGTACCTGGTAGTCGTGTAAAACGCTCAGGAAAGATGATCTGGTTGGAGGAGTTTATTAGCGACAACCCAAAAGAGAAGCTAATCATCTTCACTTACTTTCGTCCTACGGCTATCTACCTAGCTGAAAAGTTCTCAAAGCTGCCACCATACATGGGCGGCCACGACAATCCACTACCAACTCCAGATGATCAAGTTATTGTTGGAACCATTGGTAGCATGGGTGAGAGCTTAGACCTGCCTTGGATAGATACTGCTATCTTCGTAAATCGTAGCAGGTCCACAATCCAGATGAAGCAGGCTAAAGACCGCAACTATCGCATGAATATAGAGAATCCTAAACGGGCTATTTATCTAGAATCATATAAACAATCAGGAGCTACCACTATTGACAAAGTGATTAGGGAGAGCCTGGAGAAGAAGTGGTCTGATAGCGAATTTGTGGCAGCAGCGATTAAAGAACTCCAACAAGCAGTAACTTAACTTGCATTTCAGTCAGTTTGTGGTATAATTGACTATTGGAAGTTTAGTAACAATTTACACTTACACTAGGAGTAGCAAATCATGGACAGACGAGACTTAGTAGCATTGTTGTACATTATACTTATCGGACTGGTAGCATCGGGAATGGCCTGGCTATTGTACGCTGTTATCACATCATTCATTGGAGGTGGACAATGATTGACGATAAGTATGTACCAATAAATATACGTGTAGGGTCGCTGTTAGGCATGTCACTAGATGACGTAGTGTATGAGCTTCGCAAACGCGACCCTGCGTTCAAAGTGATACCTGAGCAGTTGGGATTATCTTTGCAACGTCAACAGATTGTGCGCGTTCCGGCTAACATAACGGTAGATTTCGTTCGTGATCTAGAGCAAGCAGTTCGCACACATGATGACATCGAACGAGG
>Ga0055476_10000135_pt1 | contig 17176 bp, 16 predicted proteins | sample Muzzi_CordC_D2_FD_57682 | JGI IMG/M metagenome (GOLD analysis project Ga0055476, IMG submission 57682) | Wetland microbial communities from San Francisco Bay, California, USA, that impact long-term carbon sequestration - Muzzi_CordC_D2 | ecosystem: Environmental > Aquatic > Marine > Wetlands ... | reverse complement strand
CCCGGGGAGTCGAGCGGCTCTCCCGGATCTCGATGCGGTCGCGGGCGCGTTTGACGAGATAGGCCATGGCAGTTCCGAATTTAGCATAGATAGTTACTTTCGACACTAATCCAACTCGACTGTACTCGCCGGGTGGCCCCGAGGGGAAAGCCGGCGTTCCCGCTCTCGTGACGGTTTGGGGTGGGCGGGGGGCGGGCGCTTGGGAGGTTCGAGTCCCGTAGTCACTCCTACGTCCGATGACCTCGACGACCGTGTCGAGTTCGACGGCAGCGGGCGACGCCCGTTCGCGGGCCTTGGAGCTCCTTCCGGGCCGGTGCGACGGGACCGCCTGCTCGCCGGCGAGCGAATCGTCAGAATCCGAAACGCGCGAGGGCAGTCGACACGCGCGCCCGGATCGACTCGGATTTCATCGGAAACGAACGGAAGAAATCCTGCTGGGTCAGGCTGGGGTTGCGCGAGCGGACATTGGCCGCCCACGCTGCGCCGCTGGCTTCATTGTCGGCCAAGCCATGAGCCGCGACGGCGATCATCGCGATCATCACATGCGAACCCGGCGAGCGCGCTGCGCGTTCGGCCCAGTCCGCCGCTTCGGAATCTTCGCGCAGCGCCATGTGGGTGAAGGAACGAGTTGCCAACATCGCGTAGTAGAGTGGATCGAGCGGGCTGAGTCTCATCGCGAAATCCACGTGTGCCCGTCCCTCGCGACCACGCCCCGCCAGCGTTTCGGTCCAGGCGCGGGCGTAGATGCCTTGCGCATAGTTCGGGCTGATCGACGTGGCGCGCCCGAGCCAACCAAGGCTGCCTTCGAGGTCGCCCTCGAGCCAGAACGTGCGCCCCATCGCGAAATTGACGAAGGGATCGAGCGGGTCGAGCTCGACTCCACGCTCGGCGAAGCGCCGGGACTCGGCACTCGTGCCGGAAACGTCGTCTGTCTGGCGCAGGAAGGCCGTCTGGAAACGCACGAATGACATACCCGCATGCGCGCGCGCGAAACCGGGATCCAGGGCGATCGCTCGTTCGAAGAGCGCCGCCGCCGCCGCATTGTCCTGGCGATTGAAGCGGTACATGTGCTGCAAGCCGACGTGATAGGCGGACCAGGCGTCGAGGTTCTCGGACACCGTCAGCCGCGCTCGAGTCGCCTCGTGGAGCGGGATCCAGATCTCGAGTGCGGTGAGCACGCGCGCACGAATCTCCCCGCGAATCCGGTGCACATCGTCGATCGCGGCCGAAAAGTGTTCCGCCCAGACGACGCCCGCATCTCGCGTATCGACGAGTTCTACGCTGACGTCGAGGTTCGTGTTCGTCGTCGTCACCGTCCCGGACAGGCAGTAGCGGACGCCCAGCAGCCGCCCGATCTCGCGCATGTCGGTATCCGCTTCGCGCAAGCGAAACGAGGAACCTCGCGCCGTGACGAAGAGCCAGCGCAACCGCGACAGCTCCGCGATCAGCTCATGTGGCAGCGCGTCCGCGATCGGCGCGTAGGACCCAGCGTCTCCGACGAGTCGGAATGGCATCACCGCAATCGACGGCCGTGAACTCGGCATCGCGGGATCTTCCTGGTGCTCGGCGGTATGCGCCTCGGTCCCGGGCGCTGCCCACCGGGCGCGCTCCACGCTCACGTCTGCGACGAACCGGAATCCCTGGCCGTGCACGGTCTTGATGAAGCGCTGCGACCTACCGTCGTCTCCGAGAGCCCTGCGCGCCGATTTGATCCGGCTGGCGACGGCCGAATCGGAAATGATTCGCCCGTCCCAGACCTTCTCGACGATTTCGCTCTTGGAGACGAGGCGCTCGCGGTTCTCGACCAGCAACGCGAGCAACGCGAATACCTGTGGTTCGACGTGGATGGCCTCAGCGTCGGCGAATAGCTCGAGTTTGTCCGTATTGAGCTCGAAGGGGCCGAACCGATAGATCACTCGAGCCAGGGTAACTCAGCGCTGCGGCATCTCCCGAGAACCTCCAGGCATTCTCCATGCGGTCTTCAAGCATGGGCCGGCGGCGGAGGGTATCTCTCCATCCATCGACGGCGGGCCGCCTCGTGGCGGTCGGAGCGAATCGAGAGGACACGCTGGAGCGTCGGCGCGGCGAATCGGGCCGACGGCACGGAAGATCCGTGCGTGCCGATGACGCCGAACGCGGCGAAGACTCTGCGGTGTTCTCGCAGGCAATGAGTGAACGACGCGACCGGATTCCGGCCGCACGCAAGGCCAATGGAGAAGAGACATGCCCCTGGTAACCATCGACGTGATCAAGGACGTATTCACCCCGGACCAGAAGCGCGACATCATCGACAAAGTCACCGAGGCCATGGTCGAGGTCGAAGGCGAGAACATGCGGGGTGTCACCTGGGTTCGAATCAACGAATTCGAAAGCGGGGACTGGGCGATCGGCGGCAAGGCGCTGACGGCATGCGACGTTCAGGCGATCGCCGCCGGCAAGGCGTAACCACCCCGCCGCCGCCCGCGAGGTCGAGCCCACTGCAGCCCGAACGTCGGCGGATCGAGACGACTGGAAGATGCGTCGTCCAGTGGTCGTGTGACTTTGATTCGCGTCACGTTCGACGGCACGGGCAGAACCCGTTTGCTGAGTCGCATCGCGGCCAACGCGCCGGAATGACTTCTAGGCGCGCGACGCCTTGAGCTTGGCCTTGCCGTCCTCGACGACCACGCGGAAACGGATCTCGGAATCGCCGTAGCGCGAGCGCAGGGTCTGTTCTTGCTTGCGCAGCACCGTCTGGAGCTTCGCGGGGGACAGGTTCGCCACTCCCTGGCCGCAGGCCTGGCGGGCCTCGATGTAGGCGTCGTAGATCGCGGGGTCGTCGAGCTTCGAGCCGCTCGGGCTGTCGGAGGCCGCGGGCGCGGTCCTCGCGTGGCGTCCGTGCAGATTCGCCTTGAACTGGTGCCGCTCGTAGGTGCCCTGCTCGATCTTTCGCAATGTCTCCTGCCACTGGCGATTGAAGGCCTGGTAGCGGGAGCAGATGCTCGAGAACTTGAACTTGAGGCCGGTGTTCAGGATCGCGGTGTTGGAGAGGCGGACGATGATCTTCCGGACTTCGCCCGCGAGCAGCACGGGCTCGCGGGGCCGGGTGCCGAGAAAGTACTGGTCGTACTCGCGTTTCAGCTGGCCGAGCTTGCGGTCGAGGACCTTGAGCTCTTCATCGATATCGGGGGTGGCGTCGGACACGGCGTCTCCTCGACTCGTCATCGGAGCGCCTCGTGGGTCGCTTGAGCGCCGGCCCGGACCGATCGACACGGCATCCGGATGGATCCCGGTAGCGATTTCACTACTGTGGATGCGACGCCGCGCGTGGTTCGGCGGCGCAGGTGGATGCGATGACGCGAACGCTGTTGACGGGCGGTGAGTTGCTCGATCCCGAGGCGAGAGCGCCGCGGAGAGCCGACCTGCTGCTCGATCGAGGTCGGATCGAGGCGCGACTCGGGCCGGATGACGCAAGCCCGGATGACGCGCGTCGAATCGACATTTCGGGTCTCCGCATCGCGCCCGGACTGATCGATCTACACGTCCATGGGGGTGCAATTTTTCAACCTGTTGATCTGATTGAGAATTCGATCCGCTCCGAAAGTGCGTCATCGACGCGTCATGGCGTTACCGCGAATCTGGTGACGACGGTGACGTGGGATATGACGCGCGTCAAAGGCTTCTTGTCGAAATTTGCGTCAATTGCGTCATGGGGCGAGGAGGGGGCCGTTCCGATCGGCGTGCATCTCGAGGGGCCGTGGATCTCCTCCGCGGCGGCAGGGGCGCAGCCGGCCGACGGCATCCGCGACTATCGCGAAGCGGAGGGCGCCGAACTGTTCGCGGCGGCCCCGGATGTGGTGAAGATGGTGACGCTGGCCCCCGAGATTCCGGGCGCCGCGGACCTGCTGGCCGAGCTCGACCGACGCGGGATCGTGGCGGCGCTCGGGCATAGCCTCGCCGACGAGGCCGCAATCGCGGCTGCGATCGATCGGGGTGCGCGCCACGTCACCCATCTCTTCAACGCGATGGGGCCGCTCCATCACCGCGAGCCGGGCCTCGCGGTCGCCGCGCTCGCGGACGACCGTCTGAGCTGCGACCTGATCTGCGACGGCGCGCACGTCCACCCCCGGATGGTCGCGGTCGCGGCGCGTGCGTGCGGCGAGCGACTGACACTGATCAGCGACCGTGTCTCGCCGCCGACTGCAGCCGAACCGGGCGGGACGCTCGTGGATTTCGGCGCCGGGGAGCTTCGCGACGACGGTGCGGCGTGGCGGCTGCCCGACGGCCGGCTTGCCGGCAGCCGCCTGACTCTCGATCGGGCGCTCAGGAACCTCATCGACTATGCGGGAGTGCCGCTGCTCCACGCGGTCGCGGCGTGCACCCTCCGACCGGCGCGCGTGCTCGGGATCGAGGCGGAGCGCGGCAGCTTGCGGGTGGGGGCGCGGGCCGACCTCGCGCTGTTCGACGCGACGCTCGCGCTGCGCGAGACCTGGATCGGCGGTCGGCGGGGGTACACCGGCTGAGCCCGTGCCTTCCAGCGGGTTCGCGCTGCGATCGCCGCAGCGGGTTCGCGCTGCGACCGCCGCAGCTTGGTCTCAACGCGGACCGATGCGGGCCCGTACGCGGGCGATTTCGATCGCGTCCGCGGGGACGTCGGAGGCGGATGCGAGCGGCGGGATCTCGCCGATCAGCCGATCGCCGAGTGCGTCTCGGAGCAGATCGAGGTTCGCGGCGTCGGCGACCGAGAGTGCGCCGTCGACGTGCGAGATCACCACTCCGAGCACGTCGAGGCCGCGCGACGTAGCGGCTTCGAGGGTGAGGAGGGTGTGGTTGATGGTGCCGAGCGCGGCGCGAGCGGCAATGATCAACGGCAGCTCGAAGCGAGCGGCGAGATCCGCCATCGCGACGCCCGGGGCGACGGGGACGAGCAGGCCGCCAGCCCCTTCCACGAGCACGAAATCGTGCCGTTCCGCGCAGCCGGCGAACGCGCGGTCGATCGCGCCGAGATCGACCGCGCGGCCCTCGTGCGCCGCGGCCGCGGTGGGAGCGGCGGCCAGCGCGAACTGTTGCGGACAGATCGCGTCGATGGTTTCGCGGCTCCCCGCGGCTTCGCGCAACGCGATCGCGTCGAGCGGGCCGGCCTCGCCGACGCCGGTCTCGATCGGCTTCAGCACGCCGACGTCGACGCCGCGGGCGCGCAGTGCGCGCGCGATCGCGCAGCCCACCACGGTCTTGCCCGCGCCCGTATCACTGCCGCTCACGAAGCAGCCGGGTGCGGTCATCGCAGCGCCGCAACCTCGTCCGCGATCGCGTCGACGAGCGCGCGAACTTCGGATTCCGAATGGGTTGCCATCGGAGTGACGCGCAACCGGGCGGTGCCTGCGGGAACGGAGGGATGGCGAATCCCTTGAGCGTAGAACCCGCATTCCAGCAGTCGCTCGCAGATCGCCATCGTGGGTTCGTTCTCGCCGATCGTCACCGGGACGATCTGCGTCGCGCTGGGCGCGGTCGAGATCGCCCGCTGCTCGAGCCCCTCGCGCAACACGCGGGCATTCCGAGCGAGTGCTTCGCGGCGCCACGGCTCACGCTCGGCCACACGCAGCGCCGCCGCCGCGGCGGCGACCTGGGGCGGCGCGAGCGCGCAGGTGAAGATGAAGCTGCGGGCGGTGTTGACGAGCAGATCGCGCAGCGCGTGGCTGCCGGCGACGAAAGCGCCGAACGAGCCGAGCGATTTGCCGAGGGTTCCGAGCTGAATGTCGATCTCGTCCGAGACACCGCAGAGCGCCGCGCTGCCGCGGCCGCCCGGGCCGATCGTCCCGGTGCCGTGCGCATCGTCGAGCAACACCATGGCGCCCCAGCGTTTCGCCAGAGGAACCATCTCGGCCAGCGGCGCGACATCCCCGTCCATGCTGTAGACGCCGTCGATTGCGAGCAACACGCGTCGATCGCGGCCCGCGACCTCGCGCAGGGTTTCCTCGAGCGCCCCGATATCGCCGTGCGGGAACACCCGCGTCTCGGCGCGCGAGAGCCGGCAGCCGTCGATGATCGAGGCGTGACTGAGGGCGTCGGAAACGACGACGTCACCGCTCCCGACGAGTGCGGAGATCACGCCGACGTTCGCCATGTAGCCGGTGCTGAACGTGAGCGAGGCCTCGACGCCGAGAAACTTCGCGAGATCTTCTTCCAGCGCTTCGTGAAGCGTCAGGTTGCCGTTGATCAGCCTCGAGCCGCCGGCCGCGCAGCCGTGGCTGAGTGCGGCTTGCCCCGCGGCGTCGACGACCTCGGGATGATGGGCGAGGTCGAGGTAGTTGCTGCCCGCGAACAGCAACACCTCACGGCCGTCGACCCGCATGCGCGGCGCCTGCGGGCCGTCGAGCACGCGCATCCGGCGATACGTTCCGCGCGAGCGCAGGATCGCGAGGGTTTCCGATGCGACGTCGTCGATGTGCACCGATCAGGCGTTCCGCACCACGTCGGGCCTGAGGATCGATTCGCTGCCTTCGAGCCGAAACGATCCTTCGGACTCCGGTGATTCGGCGTGGTAGAGGGCGTTGCCCGCGACTTCGAAGCCCGCATCTCGGATCAGCCGGTAGGTGTCCGAGACCGCATCGCCGCGGGTGGTGAGATAGCCCTCGACGAAGAGCGAGTTCGCCGGCCACAACGCGAGCGCGCCGAGCGAACGCAGGTGGCCCTCGCGTCCGCCCGCGGCGCGGATCTCGGCGCGCGGGTTGATGAGTCGCATGACCGCCAGCGCTCGCAGGCAGCGCTCCGGGGTGAGCGTCCCATCCGAGGTCACGCGGTTGCCGTCGATCGGGACCAGGAAGTTCACCGGGATGGAGGGCACCGCGAGCTCGCGCAGGCGGAAGCCGACGTCTACGAGGTCGTGCGACGCCTCCCCCATCCCCATGATGATGCCGCTACAGGTCTCGAGGCCGTGCCGTGTCGCGGTTTCGATCGTCGCGAGCCGATCGGCGTAGCTGTGCGTCGAGCAGATCTTGTCGTAGTGGCTTTCGCTGGTGTTCAGGTTGTGGTTCAGGCGGTCGAGCCCGGCTTCGGCGAGGATCTGCGCGTGCTCGTCCCCGATCAATCCCGCGGTCAGACAGACCTCGACCGGGTAGCGATCCTTCACCTGCCGGATGACGCTCGCGAGCTTGCGGGTGCGCTCGATGGTGGGACCGCGCCCCGATAGCGCCAGGCAGTAGCGGCTCGCTCCCGCGCGTGCGGCTTGCTCGGCCTCCTTCAGGATCTCTTCGTCGCTCTTCATCGGGTACTTGCGAATTCCCGAATCCGAGCCCTTGGCCTGCGAGCAGTAGCCGCAGTCCTCGGGGCAGAGTCCGTTCTGGACGTTGTTCAACACCTGGACCATGACCTTGCGGCCGAAGTATTTCTTGCGCGGTTCGAAGGCGGCCTGGAGCAGCGGAAGCAGCTCGACGTCGTCTCCGTCCAGCAGCCACAGCGCTTCGTCGGCGGACGGGGCCTCGTCGGCGAGGGCCTGCTCGGCCAGGCGGGCATAGGTCTCCAGCACGGGGGTTCCTCCTGGTCGGATGGCGGTGTGGTTCGGGGAGCCGCGCGAGCGTAGGGAGCCTCGCTTCGGCCTGTCAACCGCGCGAGAAATTCCGGTTTACAGGAATTTCCCGGTTACAATGGCGCGAATGGCGCGCGCTCGGTCCATCTACGCTTGCAGCAAGTGCGGCGCCCAGCAGGCCCAATGGCACGGGCGCTGTCCCGAGTGCGGCGCCTGGTCGACCCTCGTGGAGGAGCTCGTCGGCGGAAATGCGAACGCGAGCGCAAATATGCTCCAGATCGAAGACCGAGCCGCTGCGACCAAGCTGCGCCCCCTCCGCGAGATCTCCACCGACTCGACCCCTCGCTTCGCCACCGGAATTCCCGAACTCGACCGCGTTCTCGGAGGTGGCCTGGTGCCGGCCTCGGTGGTCTTGATCGGGGGTGAGCCCGGAGTCGGGAAGTCCACGCTGGCGCTGCAGCTCGCGGTGGGACTCGAACGACACGGCCCCTTTCTCTACGTCACCGGCGAGGAAAGTCCCGAGCAGGTGCGCCTTCGCGCGCAGCGATTGCCGCGGGTGCCCGAGGAGATGCTGGTCTTCGCGGAGACGCGCGTCGAGGAGATCGCGACGCCGTGGCGCGAGCGCGATCCGAAGGTGGTGCTGGTCGACTCGATCCAGACCATGCGCACCGATCGCGCCGAGTCGGCGCCGGGCTCGGTCGCGCAGGTGCGCGAGTGCGCCGCGATGTTGGCCGCCAGCGCGAAGTCGCACGGCGCCGCGCTGATCCTGATCGGCCATGTGACGAAGGATGGAAGTCTTGCGGGTCCGCGCGTGCTCGAACACCTCGTGGATGTCGTTCTGAACTTCGAGGGGGACCGCGGCCAGGCGTTCCGGTTGTTGCGCGCGTCGAAGAATCGCTTCGGCTCCACCGACGAGGTCGGCGTCTTCACGATGGGGGCGGCCGGGCTCGAAGGGGTCGCGAATCCGAGTGAAATGCTGCTGGCCGAGCGGCAGACCGGAACCGCGGGCTCCTGCATCGTGCCGATCGTCGAAGGTTCGCGGCCGATGCTGGTCGAGCTCCAGGCGCTGGTGGCGCCGGCCGGCTACGGGACCGCGCGGCGCACGAGCGTCGGAATCGACGACGGCCGCCTGGCGTTGCTGCTCGCGGCGCTCGATCGGCGCAGCGACATCGACCTGGTCGCGAACGACATCTACGTGAACGTCGCGGGTGGCGTCCGCATCGCCGAGCCCGGCGCCGATCTCGCACTCGCGTTGGCACTCGCATCGAGTCGGCTCGACATCCCCTTGCCTCCCGACGTGGCGGCTTGCGGCGAAGTCGGGCTGGGTGGCGAGATCCGACGGGTCTCCCGCATCGACCTGCGTCTGCGCGAAGCGGTTCGGCTCGGATTCCGTCGGGTGCTGATCCCGGCCGGCGCCGAGGAGGCGGCGCGCGCGCCCGACGACGCCCGCGTCATTCCGGTCGCGGACGTCGGGGCGGCGGTTTCCTGGCTGCGCGCGTCAGCCGCTGGAAACGTTCCGTGAACGGCAGTTAACCCAATGAATTTCCTCGCTTTTTTCGCATGATCGACTTTGACACCGCGGGCTCGGGCGGCTAGCTTTCGCCGCGATGACGCAGCTCCCTTCCCACTCGACGTTCAGCGAAGCGCTGAGCCGCATCAGCCCCGATCTGATGCTGGTCGAACAGGCAATGCGCGAACAGCTCGGCTCGGTGAGCGATGTCATCGGGCAGGTGGGCGACCACGTGCTCGGCTCGGGGGGCAAGCGAATGCGTCCGGCCCTGCTGCTGCTGGCCGCGGAGCTGTGCGGCTATGTCGGGCCGCGCGCGATCCAGATCTCGGCGGCGATCGAGCTGCTCCACACCGCGACGCTGCTGCACGACGACGTGGTCGACGTGTCGTCGCTGCGCCGCGGCAAGCCGTCCGCGAACGCGGTCTGGGGCAACCGCCGCGCGGTGCTCTCGGGCGATTTCTTCTACGCCCGCGCGTCCTCGATGATCGTCGAGGACGGCAACATCGACATCCTGTGGATCTTCGCGGATGCGATCCGCGGCATGTCGGAGGGCGAGCTGCTCCAGCTCGAGCGCAGCTACGATCCGTCGGTCACCGAGGCGGTCTACTACTCGGTGATCGAGCACAAGAGCGCGGTGCTGCTCGCGACCGCGACCGAATCGGGAGCGATCCTGGCCGGCGTGACGCGAGCCGAACGCCGCAAGGTCGCCGATTTCGGGCGCGAGCTCGGCCTCGCCTTCCAGCTTCGCGACGACGCGCTCGATTACGAGGCGCGCGAAGCCGAGCTCGGCAAACGGCCCTACACCGATATCCGCGAGGGCAAGGTCACGTTCCCGTTGCTGCTCACGCTGAAGCGCTGCACCAACAGCGAGCGCGAGACGGTCGCCGCGGTGTTGAAGAGCGCAGCGCTCTGCAACGCACTCGAAGGCACCCCGGACGCCCCCGAGCCGGCGTACGAGTCGTTCGATGTCTCACCCGTGATCGATTTGATCGAGCGCTATCACGGTGTGTCCGACACCGTGCGTCGAGCCGAGCAGCACGTCGAGCGCGCGATCGCCTCGATCGCCGCATTCCCGGACGGGCGCGCGAAGAGCGACCTGCTCGCCGCCGCCGAGCATTGCGTCAGCCGCGACCGCTAGCCGGTCGCCGGTCCACAGTTCGCCCCGACACGGTCCCCGGAGAAAACCATCATGAAGTTCGAAACGCGCTCGGCGCGAGCATCCCTGCTCGCGCTGCTGGCGGTGGTCGGCGTGCTGTTCGCCGCTTCGCCGCTCCACGCCGCTGCCGATGCGCAGCTCACCGGAGTCGTGAACATCAACACGGCCACGGCGGCGGAGCTGCAGCTGCTCCCCGGCATCGGCGAGTCGCGAGCACAGGCCGTGCTCGCGCTGCGGAAGCGGAACGGCGGATTCAAGTCCGTCGACGAGCTCGCGCAGGTGAAGGGCATCGGCGCGACCGCACTCGACCGCCTGCGGCCATACGTGCGCACGGAGGGCAAGACGACCGCGCGGAAGCAGTGAGGGAGCGGGCCGGCGGGCCGGTCCCGCCGGCCCCATAATCGCGCGACCCTGGCGCCGCCGGGCGAGGCGAAATACCAATAACCCCATGCTCCGGCCGGGCTCCACCCGAATCCTCCTCGTCACGCTTCTCGCGATCCCGCTCGCGGCCGTGACGCAGGCCGAACCGCCGGCCGGCGATCCGCCGGTCGCGGCGCGGCGGGTGGTGTCGATGAATCCATCGCTCACGTCGATTCTGGTCGCGCTCGAGGCGCGCGAAACGCTGGTCGGCGTCGAAGAGCACTCGGTCCGATTGCACCCCGAACTCGCCGGATTGCCGGTGGTCGGCGGCCTCTTCAATCCGAGCCTCGAAGCCGTCGTCGCGCTCGAACCGGACCTGGTGGTGTTGGTGCCGAGCGCGCAGCAGCGGGACTTTCGCGGGCGCCTCGAAGCCCTCGGGATCGAAGTCCTCGCGCTCCCCAACATCACGGTCGCCGAGATCCTGGCGTCGATCGAGACGCTCGGGGCACGCGTCGGTCGCGAAGCGCAGGCGCGGCTGCGCGTCGCGGAGATTCGCCGAGCCTTCGCCGAGGTCGCCGCTGCAGCGGCGACCCGCGATCCGGTGCCGCTCGTGGTCGTGCTGCAACGCGACCCGCTCTTCGTGGTCGGGGCCGGCAGCTTCGTCGACGAAATGCTCGTGGCCGCGGGCGCCCGCAACCTCGCAGCGGAATGGGCCGAGCCCTATCCCCGCGTCGCGGTCGAGTGGCTGATCGCCGCCGCTCCCGAGCTGATCCTCGATGCCTCCGACGATCCGCTCGCGGCCACGGAGTACTGGCGCCGCTGGCCGTCGATCCCCGCCGTAGCGAACCAGCGCACGCTGCCGCTGCCGCTCACGGCGACCTTCCCGGGCCCGTTCATCGACCGGGCGTTGCGCGCGTTGGCGCTGCAGATTCACGCTTCGCCCGAGCCGGTCGATCTCGGAGGCGCGCCGTGAAGGTCCTGACGAAGCGCGCGGTCGCGGGCACGCTCGCGGTCCTGCTGCTGCTGCTCGTCGCGGCCGCGCTGTTCGGACTCGGGGTGGGACCGGCGGGCCTGCCGCCGACCGACGTGCTGTCGCTGCTCGCGGGCGATGACGCGACGGGGTCGACGGCCGATATCGTGCTGCGAGTCCGCTGGCCGCGAGTGATGCTCGCGAGCCTGGTGGGAGCCTGCCTGGCGGTGTCGGGTGTGCTCTTCCAGGCCCTGCTGCGCAATCCGCTCGCCGACCCCTACGTGCTCGGGGTCTCGGGTGGAGCGGCTCTCGGCGGAATCGCCGTGTTGAGCTTCGGCTCGGCGCTCGGGCTGGGATCGAGCGCGGTGCCGCCGGCCGCGTTCGTCGGCGCGATCTTGACCACGCTGTTGCTGTACGCCATCGCGGGTTCGCGCGGTCGCGTGTCGGCGACCAATCTGCTCCTGACCGGTGTCGTCTTCAACGCGTTCGCGTCGGCGGCGATCGTCTTCATGGCGTCGATCGCGGGCTTGAGTGACGGGGCGAACATCTTCCTGTGGTTGATCGGCAGCCTCTCGGCAAGTCGCGCCGACGTTGCGCCGTGGGTCGCGACCTTCCTGGTCGCCGGCCTCGCGACCGCGCTTCCGATGGCGCGAAACCTGAACCTGCTCGCGCTCGGCGAGGAGGGTGCCGCGCAACTCGGCGTCGAAGTCGAACGGGTCAAACGCTGGCTGTTGGTATCGACGTCGCTCATGGTGGGCGCCGCGGTCTCGGTCGCCGGTCTGATCGGCTTCGTCGGCTTGATCATCCCGCACCTGCTGCGGTTGATTCTCGGTCCCGATCACCGGCTGCTGATTCCGGCCGCGGCGCTCGGCGGCGCCGTCTTCCTCGTGGTTTGCGACACGTTCGCGCGCTCGCTGCTCGGCGGGCGCGAGCTGCCGGTGGGAGCGATCACCGCGATCGCGGGCGGCCCGCTCTTTCTGTGGCTGCTCCGACGACACCATCTGCGAGGCCTTCGAGCATGAGCGAACCCGGCGCGCCGGCTCTCTCGTTCGAGGGAGTCGCAATCGCATTCGGCGAGCGCGAGATCCTGAGCGATGTGGACCTCGATTTGCGAACCGGCGAGGTGCTCGGCATCGCGGGCGGCAACGGCGCAGGCAAGACGACTTTGCTGCGGATCGCTTCGCGCGTCCTCGCCCCCAGCGCGGGTCGAGTCCGCATCGGCGGGCGCGACGTCACTTCGCTGTCGCGACGGGAGCTGGCACGGGAAATCGCGGTGGTACCGCAGGATGTGCAGGTGAGCTTCCCGTTCCGCGCGAGTGAGGTCGTCCTGATGGGCCGTTCCCCGCACCTCGGGGCGTTCGGCTACGAGTCGCCCGCAGACGTCGAGCGCGCGCGCACTGCGATGACGCGGGTCGCTGTGGATCACCTCGCCGATCGATCGATTCTGGAGCTGTCGGGCGGCGAGCGACAGCTGGTGCTGATCGCGCGCGCACTCGCGCAGGATGCGGAGATCCTGCTGCTCGATGAGCCGACCGCGCACCTCGACCTGCGCCACCGCATCCAGGTGCTCGTGCTGGTCCGGGAGTTCGTTGCGACCGGCCGCAGCGCGATCGTGGTTTCGCACGACCTCAGCCTGGCCGCGCGCTCCTGCGACCGGATGGCACTGCTCGGGAGTGGTCGACTGCTCGGCGTCGGCCGCCCCGTCGAGATCGTTACGAAGGCGAACCTGCGGGTCGCGTTCGGGATCGACGCCGATGTGCTCGCGGCGCCCGATGGTGCCCCGCTGGTCGTACCGCGGATCTGACGAGCGAACTCTCCGCGAGCGGGATTCCGTCCCTCCCATCACGCGACCTGGTGAGAAATGCGGGCTAGCTTCTGCGTGCCGGAAGCGGATGGTCCGGTCCCCGGCGGAGGCCGCGGACTCGGAGGCGACGCGCCCAAAGCCAGCGCGTCCAATCTTTGCATCCAGCGCATCCAATCTTTGCATGAGAGGAAGGCACGATGGCGAAAGTGACGATCGCGGCGGTTCGCGCCCGCGAGATCCTTGATTCGCGCGGAAACCCCACCATCGCAGTCGAGATCACCAGCTCCAACGGCGTCCGTCGCGAAGCGGCGGTTCCATCCGGAGCCTCGACGGGAACACGCGAGGCGCTGGAGCTGCGCGACGGCGACTCGAAGCGTTACGGCGGCAAGGGCGTGCTGGCCGCGGTTGCGAACGTGAACGGAGAGATCGCGGCCGCAGTCAACGGCCTCGCGCTCGGCGGTCTCGAGGAACAAGCCGCACTCGACCGCGTGATGATCGAGCTCGACGGCAGCGAGATGAAGTCCCGATTCGGTGCGAATGCGATTCTCGGCGTGTCGTTGGCGGCCGCGCACGTCGCGGCGGCGGAGCGTGACATCCCCCTCTATCGCTACATCGGCGGCGACGCGGCGACGTTGGTCCCCACTCCGATGATGAACGTGTTGAATGGCGGCGCGCATGCCGACAACACCGTCGACCTCCAGGAATTCATGATCTTTCCGATCGGTGCGCCGACGTTCTCGGAGGCGCTGCGCTGGGGAGCCGAGGTGTTTCACCAGCTGAAGGCGGTGTTGAAGCAGAAGGGGTTGTCCACCGCGGTCGGTGACGAGGGCGGCTTCGCGCCGGATCTCGCCAGCAATCGCGAGGCCATCGAGCTGGTGCTGACCGGTATCGAGAAGGCGGGCTATCGGCCCGGGGAAGACATCGCGATCGCCCTCGACCCCGCGGCATCGGAGTTCTATCGGGACGAACGCTACGTGCTCGAGGGCGAGGGAGCGACCCTGACCAGCGCCGAGATGATCGAGTTCTGGGAGGACTGGCTGACCCGCTATCCGATCGTGTCGATCGAGGACGGACTCTTCGAAGGCGACTGGGACGGCTGGACGGATCTCACCAAGAAGATGGGGGATCGCGTTCAGCTGGTCGGAGACGACATCTTCGTCACGAATCCGAAGATCCTCGAGCGCGGTATCGCCTCGAACGCCGCGAATGCGATCCTGATCAAGCTGAATCAGATCGGGACGCTCAGCGAAACTCTCGACGCGATCAAGATGGCGCGCGATGCGGGCTGGGCGGCGGTGGTTTCGCATCGGTCGGGCGAGACGGAGGACACCACGATTGCGGATCTCACGGTCGGCATCGGCTGCGGCCAGATCAAGACCGGCTCGTTGTGCCGTTCGGATCGGATCGCGAAATACAATCGTCTGCTCTATATCGAGTCCGAACTCGGCGAGCGTGCCGAGTTCGCCGGCGCGAGCCGGTTGTCCGGGAGCGGCCGACGTTGAACCCGCGATCGTCGATCGCGGCGGCCGTGGCCGCCGCGCTGATGCTTGCGGTGAGCGCGAGCGCGCTGGTTCCGCCGCCGCCGAAGGTCGCCAAAGCGGTCGCGGAGGCGAATCGCGCCGCCAGGCGAGGGCAGCCGCTTCTTCTCGAGATCTCCCTGACGATCGGCGAAGGCCAGCCGGCTGCGGCGACGGGTACGCTCGTCAGCCATCCGACCGGCCTCGCGCGGCTCGAACTCAAGAGCAAACGCGGCTTCGTCGAACGCCACCTGCTCCAGGGCACCGCATACACCGCGAGTCGTGACGGCCAGCCGATCGACGACCCGCGGCGCTTCCTGCCGCCCCTCTTCCTGCTGCAGGGGCTCTCGGGAGAAGCGCTGATCGCCGCGATGGAGAGCTTCGGCATCGCGACCGACGACGGCGTGCTCGGCCGGTTGGGGGATTACGACTGCTTCGTGTTCGGCGGACGGCTTCCGCAGAAGAGCGTGGACGCGGGTCGACGGCTGCCTTCCATGTGGATCGACCTCGACAGCTTCGATGTCGTTCAGGTCGACGTCGCGGACGGAGTCCGGTTCCGCTTCGGGCCCGTCCAGGACTTCTCCGGCATCCGGGCCCCGCGCTGGATCGAAATCGAGACTCCGGGCCGTGAGACCGCTCGACTCGATATTCTCGAAGTCTCGGTCGCGAACGCGCCTGCGGCCGCGTTCAACCGGGACTGGCTCACGGCCGCTGGAGCCCGTTGAGCGCTCCAGAGGGAATTTTTTTGCTTTCCTGAAATAAAGCCCTCATTCAACTCCGCACGAATACCGAAGAAGTCCCTGGAGATCGTCGCCGATCCCAATCCCCGTGGATTCGGGGGTTTGGGGCGGTGTCTTTCACACTCCTGGGGGGGCTTTCGCCACGGCGGCGGGCGCCTCGCCGGACGCAGAGTCAGGGGGGGTCGATGGCCACCAAACAGCGCCTCAACGTACTCGTCGTGGACCGGGACGAGGGCAGCAACATCGAAATCAAGGATTTTCTGACCGAGGAGGGCTACCAGGCTCACATCGTCACCGAGCCGAGCGAAGTCATCTCGGAAATCAAGCAGGGCCGGTTCCAGCTGGTGCTGCTCGACGTCTCGCCGATGGAGAGCGGTGAAGTCGATTTGCTTCAGCAGATCCGCAACGTCGACTCCGACATCTGCGTCATCGCGATGACGGGATTGGCGTCGGTCGAAGGGGCGGTCCACTCGCTCAAGAGCCAGGCGTTCGACTATCTCCAGAAGCCGCTCGAAATGGAAGAACTCCGCGCGGTCGTGAAGGCAGCGATTCGCGAGAAGGGTCTGCTCGTCGACCTCGAGACCCGGCTCAACCAGGTGGTCGGCGGTCGCCTGCGCGAACTCCGCACCGCGGCCGGTCTCACCCTCAAGCAGACCGCCAATCGGACCGGACTCTCGGTCAGCCTGATCTCGCAGATCGAACTCGGGAAGAGCGCGGCGTCGATGTCGACGCTCCACAAGCTCGCAACGGCTCTTCAGGTCAAGATGACCTACTTCTTCGAGACCCTCTAGGAGCACCGCTCGGGAATCGGGTCATCCGGCGACGCATCCGCTTTGGTCGCTTCGGCAACCAAAGCGCAGCAAACGGACCGAATCGACCGAAGACGAGAGGGGGTACGGCAGCAGCCGTGCCCCCCTCACCGGTTCCGCCCCGGCGGGTTTCGTTGCGTTTCGGCTCCGAATCAGTCCGAGTTGGTCTTGACCGTGAGCACCGCACACGGAGCCTTCTGAACCACGCGCTCGGCGATGCTTCCGAGCAGCAGGTGCTTCAGCCCCGACAGGCCGTGCGTGCCGATCACGATCAGGTCCACGTTCTTGTTCACGACCTCATCGATGATCGCGGTCGCTGCGTAGCCTTCGGCCACCACGGTTTCGACCGGAACGCCCTTCTGCCGCAGCTCTGCGGCGAAGCGCTCGAGCGTCTGTTCGGCCTCGGCCTTCACGTTCGTCCAGAAATCGGGCGGCAGGTACGCACCCTCGAGCTGCTGGAACTCCACGGGCAGGTGGTAGGCGTGAAAGAGCACCACCCGGCTCCCATGCTGCTTCGCAAGGTGCACGGCCCAGTCGAGCACCGCGGCGGCGTGTTCCGAGAAGTCCAGGGGCACCAGGATACAGTCGATCTTCACGTCCATGGCGCAATCGTGCCGCACCACCGGGCCACAAGTCCAGTGTATTCGTGGTGGGGGGCGTGCGTCCGTGCGGAGCCCGTGAAGCGGCCATTTGACGGAGGCCGATCGGGGGTTTACGGTCTGCGACCGATCCGGCGCTTCGCCGCATCGCGTGGGGCCGTAGCTCAATTGGGAGAGCGCCGCGTTCGCAACGCGGAGGTTGGCGGT
>Ga0055476_10000134_pt1 | contig 17210 bp, 10 predicted proteins | sample Muzzi_CordC_D2_FD_57682 | JGI IMG/M metagenome (GOLD analysis project Ga0055476, IMG submission 57682) | Wetland microbial communities from San Francisco Bay, California, USA, that impact long-term carbon sequestration - Muzzi_CordC_D2 | ecosystem: Environmental > Aquatic > Marine > Wetlands ... | reverse complement strand
CATCGAGCCGACCGCCACAGCAGAATTCGATTCGTCCCACCACGCACACCATTCCGCCGATTCTCCGTCCAAACCGGTTTCGATCGTCGAATGGCTCGGCCGGCTGCACCCGATGGCGATTCACTTCCCAATCGGCCTGTTCCTCGCCGCGTTCGTGGCCGAGGTCCTCTACGCCGGGACTCGTGAGGAGCTGTTTCGTCACGCACTTCGCTTCACTCTCTGGGGTGGGGCGATGAGCGCGGTCATCGCGGCGCCGCTCGGGTGGATGTTCGCGGCAACCGGCGCCACTGAGGAAGGCTGGCTGCTCGAGGCGCACCGCTGGGTGGGGACCGCCGCGGCGGGTCTCGGCGTCGCAGTCCTATGGATTGGTGAGCGCACGGAACGCGAGAATGGGAGCCGTACCTGCTTTCGTGTTTCGCTGGCGGTTCAAGCGTTGCTGATCGGCAGTGCGGGGTTTCTCGGAGGCTCCCTACTCTATGGATTCGATCATCTCTGGCGCGGAATCGAATGCTGTCTTCCATAGCACGGACGCTCTGGATTTCGCGTATGAGAGCAACGAAATCGCAGTTGAACCGCGATGACGAGAGCGGCCATTCGCTCGCTCGCGAAATCGATCAGCGGAGGAAATCATGCGAATGAGGTTTCGACGGTTCACGCATACGCTCATTCTGTCGACATTCCTGTGGCCGGTCGCCGCTGCGGGAGACGACCCGACCCTCGACTTGACTCTCCTGGTCGACGAAGCCATCGCGCAGAACCCGAATCTGGAGGCGATGCGAGACCGAACCCGGGAGCTGACCGAGCTGGCCGAGATCTCGAATGCCTGGCCGGACCCCTATGTATCCGTGGAGTACATGAACGCTCCCGTGGACTCGTTCTCGATCAGCGATCACCCGATGGGAGGCGTGCAATTCAAGCTGCAGCAACGCCTGCCGGAGTGGGGCTGGACGCGCGCGGCCAAGGAGGTTGCCGAGCACGGGGTGGAGCGAAGTCGCCACGCTCGCGCCGAAGCGGAAGTCCAGCTCCGCCGCAGCGTCGAGACACTCTATTGGAAGCTGGCGCTCTCGCGTCTGCTCGAAGGGGTGACCGAGGAGCACATTGCCCGCACGATCGAGCTGATTCGCGCCCTGCGAATCCGTTACGAGGTGGGCAACACCGGTCAAAACGCCCTGCTTCGCCTCGGCGTGCTGCGAGACCGGCTGCAAGACGATCTCGGGGACTTCAGGCGCGCCGAGCGAGAACTCTCGGCCGGCCTTGCCCGGGCGCTCGCTCGCGAGCCGAACCACCGATTCGACACGCCGAAGGTCGTCGAAGCGGTGTTGCCAGAAGGGGACGTCGAGGCCTGGATCGGATACGCCCAGCAGGATCGACCTGAACTGGCGGCGATTCGAGAGGAGATCAAGCAACAAGAAAAGGCGGCCGCTCTCGCGCGCATTCGCGTTCGACCGGAGGTCGATGTGTGGATGAAGTACCGACTTCGAACCGTCGCGACACCGACCGACGACGGCACCGACTTCTTCTCGGCAGGCGTATCGGTGCCCATACCGTGGGGCAGCCGGAAACGCGGCCTGGGAGGCGAAGCCGCCAGCCTCGCCGCTCGCGACGGTGCGAGTGCACGCCTCGCTGCAGCCCTCGATGAAATCGAAGCCGAGCTGATTGCAGTCGAAGCCAGCTGGAACCGCGCCGCAGAGAAGGCTGCCACCTACAGAGACACTCTGACTCCGGCGGCCCTCGCAGCGCTCGAAACCACCCTGTCCGACTTCTCGGTCGGCCGAGCGGAGTTTTCCACGCTTTACGAGGCGGAAGTCGACCTGCTCGTGCTCGAACGCTCCTACTTGTCGGCCACGGTCGAAACCCACCTCCAGCGCGCCGCCGCGCGTGCCATCACCGGTCGAAGAACTCTCGGAGGTTCACCGTGAACTACAAGACCCTCGCTAGGACCGTCAGCCTCGCGCCGCTCGTTCTGGCCTCGACGGTTGGTTTGTTGGTCGGATGCGCGGAAGAGCAACCTCCGGAGGCGACCCAGGCCGGCCGCAGCGGCGAAGAGCAGCTGTGGACGTGTGGCATGCACCCTCACGTATTGGAAGACGGGCCGGGGCAATGTCCGATCTGCGGCATGGACCTCACGCCGGTCGACGCGCCAGGCAACGAGCCGGCTGCCGAGGCGGCGACATCGTCCGGCGAGCGGAAGATCAAATACTGGACCGCACCAATGGACCCGACCTTCATCGCCGACGAGCCCGGCAAGTCGCCCATGGGGATGGACCTGGTCCCGGTGTACGAGGACGAGGTGGCTGACGCAGGTGGGAACACGATTTCCATAGACCCCGTCGTGGTGCAGAACATGGGCGTGCGGATCCAGCAGGTACAGAGAAAATCGCTGTTCCGGCACATTCGCACGATCGGCGAGGTCGAAGTCGGCGAAGACCTGGTGTCGGTGGTGAATCTCAGATTCTCCGGCTGGGTCGAGAAGATCCACGTCGACAGGACCGGCGATCTGATCGAAGCCGGCCAGCCTCTATTCGAAATCTACTCGCCCGACCTCGTTGCCGCCCAGGAGGAATACCTGCTTGCCGTGCGGTCGCAGGGACCGAAGAGCGAGCTGGCACGCTCTGCGCGCCGCAAGCTCGAGCTTTTCGATCTCGATCCCCGTGACATCGAAGCCGTTGCACGATCCGGAGAGGTGCGGCGAGCCGTCCCCATCCGAGCACCTCGTTCCGGATACGTATTGCACAAGAACATCGTCGACGGCGCCCGAATTTCGGCGGGGAGCGACCTCTATACGATTGGCGACCTTTCGAAGGTGTGGGTGAAGGCGGAGGTCTACGAACACGACGCGCCCTGGGTCGAAGTCGGGCAGCCGGCGCAGATGGAGCTCACCTACGAGAAAGGCAAGGTCATCGAAGGCAGCGTGGCGTACGTGTACCCGACGCTGAACGACGTCGCACGAACACTGACCGTCCGGCTCGAGTTTCCGAATCCCGACCTCCGCCTCAAACCAGGCATGTTCGCCACCGTCTACATCCAGTTTCGACGCGAGGACGACACGCTCGTGCTGCCCACGGAAGCCATCCTGCACTCGGGCACTCGCGAAATCGTATTCGTGGCCCTCGGCGACGGCCGCTTCGAGCCTCGAGAGATCACCACAGGCCTCGTAGGGGACCGCCACATGACGCAAGTGCTCTCCGGCCTGACTGCCGGAGAGGACATCGTGACGAGTGGTCAATTCCTGATCGACTCGGAGAGCCAACTGCAGGAAGCGATCGCGAAGATGTTGGCCCGTCGCTCGGGAGCGGCGAGCGACCATGCGGGCATGGAACACGACGAGAGGGTGTACGCGTGCCCGATGCATCCGGCGCAGTTGTCGAACGAGCCCGGTCGATGCCCGATCTGCGGAATGGACCTCGAAGAACGAACCGCAACTCCCGAGGAACTCACGCGATTGCGGACGAGCATGAGCGACGCCGAGCATGCTGAGCACGCTTCGACAGACTCCGTGCAGGAACCGCGATCCGACCACTACGTCTGCCCCGAGCATCCGGAGATCCACTCCGACACGCCGGGCCGTTGTCCAATCGACGGGACGTTCCTGGAGAAGCGCGAGTCCGGGTCGATGTCGCCGGAGGGCACGCAATGATCGATCGGATCATTCGGGCGAGCGTCCAGAACCGCTTCTTCGTGCTGATCGTGACGGTGATGATTGCGCTCGGCGGCTGGTGGTCCCTGCGCAGCATCGCAGTCGACGCAATTCCCGATCTGTCCGACGTGCAGGTGATCGTATTCACCGAATATTCGGGCCAGGCGCCTCAGGTGGTCGAGGATCAGGTGACCTACCCGCTCACCACGGCCATGCTCTCCGTACCGTTCGCGAGCGTGGTGCGCGGCTACTCCTTCTTCGGCTTCTCGATGGTCTACATCATCTTCGAAGACGGGACCGACCTCTACTGGGCGCGATCGCGAGTCCTGGAATACCTGAACTATGTGAGTGGGCGGCTGCCGAAGGGCACGACACCTCAGCTCGGGCCCGATGCCACCGGAGTCGGGTGGATCTACGAATACACGCTGACGGACTTCAGCCCCCGTGCGAGACGACTGCGGGAAACGCTCGATACGGACGGATCAGGCGACGTATCGGACGAGGAGTTGCCGACGGCCGGCGAGACCATCGTCGTCGGCGCCGAGGAACAGTGCCGTTGGGAGCTGCTGGGTGTGTGCCTGCGGTCGGACGAAACCGGCGGTGTCGAGCGCGCTGTCTACACGAGTGAACAACTCAGCGACCTCCTGCCCGAGCCGGAGGCGCGTGGCTTTCTGCTGGACGGCTTCGATCGCGATCGCGACGAGCACATCTCGCCCGCAGAACTTCGCCGCGCCTCGAACTTCGCGGGGATCGACCTGGCACAGCTGAGAAGCCTGCAGGACTGGTACCTCCGCTACGACCTCATGAGCCAGCAAGGCGTGGCCGAGGTGGCCTCCGTAGGGGGGTTCGTACGTCAGTATCAAGTCGAAGTGGATCCGGAAAAGCTGCGCGCCTATGGAATCCCGCTGTCCAAAATATCGCAAGCCATCCAACGAGCGAACATGGACACCGGCGGGCGACTGATCGAGATGGCCGAAACCGAATTCATGGTGCGCGGACAGGGCTACATCCAGTCGACAGACGACCTCGAAACGATCCCGATCGGAGTGGACCGGGATCGGCACGTTCCAATCCTGTTGAGGCAGGTCGCGCGCGTCCAGATCGGTCCCGAGGTGCGTCGTGGCCTCGTCGAGATGAACGGAGAGGGCGAAGTCGTAACCGGCATCGTCCTGCAGCGATTTGGGGGCAACGCGCTCGAAGTAATCGATCGTATCGAAAAGCGGCTCGCCGAGCTGAAGCGCGGCCTTCCGGAAGGCGTGGAGATCCACGTCTCCTACAACCGCGCGAACCTGATCAAGCGAGCCATCTCCACGCTGAGCACGAAGCTCATCGAGGAAATGGCCGTGGTCGCGCTGGTGTGCGTCGTGTTCCTCCTTCACGTGCGCTCGTCTCTCGTAGCGATCGTGACGTTGCCCGTGGGAATCCTGGCGGCGTTCATCGCGATGAATCTGATGGGCGTGAACGCCAACATCATGAGCCTCGGAGGCATCGCCATCGCGATCGGTGTGATGGTCGATGCCTCGGTCGTCATGGTCGAGAACCTGCACAAGCATCGCGAGAGAGCCCCGGATCGCTCGCAGCTGGATCTCGTCATCGAGTCGTCGATCGAGGTGGGCCCGGCGCTGTTCTTTTCGTTGCTCATCGTGACGGTGTCCTTCCTGCCGGTGTTCAGTCTCGAGCAGCAGGAGGGCCGGCTCTTCACCCCCCTTGCCTACACCAAGACCTTCGCGATGGGGGCGTCGTCGGTGTTGGCGATCACCCTGATCCCCGTCCTGATGTTCTATCTCGTTCGCGGCCGAATACGCCCCGAAAGTGACAATCCGGTCTCGAAGCTGCTGATCGCCGCCTATCGCCCCATCAACCGCGTGGCATTGCGTTTTCCGCGCTCCATCGTGGCGGCATCGTTCGCGATGGTGCTCCTGACCGCCCTGCCATACTCGCATCTGGGTAGCGAGTTCATGCCGCCGCTGAACGAGGGCGACTTGCTGTACATGCCGACGACCCCGCCGGGCATCTCGATTACGAAGGCGAAGGAGCTCTTGCAACAGACCGATCGTCTCATTGCCCGGCATCCGCAGGTGGAGCACGTGCTCGGGAAGATCGGGCGTGCCGAGACCGCAACCGACCCGGCACCGCTCAACATGATCGAAACGACGATCATTCTGCGGGACAAGGGCAGCTGGCCCGAAGGGAAGCAGATCGAGGACATCATTCGAGAGCTCGACGCGATGGTTCAGCTACCCGGCGTGACGAACGCGTGGACGATGCCGATCAAGACCCGCATCGACATGCTCGCGACGGGGATCAAGACCCCGATCGGGATCAAGCTCCTGGGAGACGATCTGAACCTGTTGTCCGAGGTGGGCGAGCAGATCGAAGCCGTTCTGGGACCCTTGCCCGGCACCGCGTCGGTCTACTCGGAGCGCGTCGTCGGAGGAAACTACATCGACATCCGCGTCTCGAGAAAAGATGCCGCGCGCTTCGGGCTCAACGTTGCCGACGTCCAGGAGGTGATCGCATCCGCGATCGGAGGGCGAAACGTCACGGAGACCGTCGAGGGCCTGGAGCGCTACCCCGTCAATCTGCGATTCCCACGCGAGCTGAGAAACGATCTGGTAGCCCTCGCGGGAGTCGCGGTTCCGACACCACTCGGGCACACCGTGCCCCTGGCAGAAGTCGCGGAGATCTCCATCAGCAAGGGGGCGCCCGCGATCAGGAGTGAGAATGCGAGGCGCACGGCGTGGATCTATGTGGATCTCACGACGAGTGACATTGGTGGCTACGTCGCCCGGGCCCAGGACGTCGTGTCGCGGCAGGTCGCGATGCCGCCCGGTGTCTCCATCGTCTGGTCGGGACAATACGAGTATATGGAGCGCGCCAACGCCCGCCTGCGGGTGGTGGTTCCGCTGACCCTGGGGATCATCTTCCTGCTCCTCTACATGCACTTCCGGCGCGTGACCGAGAGCGCCATCGTGATGGTGGGGACGATCCTCTTCGCTCCGATCGGCGGAATCTGGTTGCTCTATCTACTGGATTTCAACACTTCGATCGCCGTCGGTGTGGGCTTCATCGCGCTCGCGGGGCTGGCGACCGAGACCGGCGTCGTCATGCTCGTCTACCTCGACGAGCGCTTCGATCGAGCGAGACGCGAAGGCCAGCTGAGGAACCTCGACGATCTCAGGAGTGCGGTGGCCGGCGGAGCCGTCGAGCGCGTGAGACCGCTCCTGATGACCGTCGCGACGACGCTGATCGGCCTCCTGCCGATCATGTTCGGAACGGAGACCGGAACACGCGTCATGAAGAGGATCGCGGCGCCGATGATCGGCGGGCTGATCTCCTCCACCATTCTGACGCTCGTGGTGCTGCCCGCGGTCTACTTCATTTGGAAGTCGAGACAGATCGAGCAGCCGGAGCCGGAGGCGCAATGACGCGGCTCCCGGTCGCTGGATACGAGCGAGCCGGGGCAAGTTACAGCGTACGCGGGCCGGTACCCTTGCTGGCTCATGGAACTCCTCAGGTCGCCTCAATCCTAACCTCTGAGGTGTCCACGATTCCAGGGGAAGTCCAATCCAGCCGCCGCGGCGTCCACCATTCCGGGGGAAGTCCACCGCCCCCCTCTGCCGCTGACGGGTTACTAGAAGACCACCTTCCGACCCGCCCCCACGTTTCGTCCACCTTCTCGCTACGATTCGCCGTCGCCGATCCCTACGGATATCCCATCTCCTACTAGTCGGAGCGGGTTCCACCACGGATGGCACCCGCGTTCTCCTATTGGCGCGGGGTCCATCGCGGACGCGCCTTCCCCTACTGGCGTGGGTTTGACAGCGGGCCCGGCCACCCCTTCGAGCGGGCGCTTTCTACGCCGGCGCTAGAGGCCGCGTCGAAGACCGAGCGCTCGCATTTCAGCGCACCCGGCAGCGATCGCGGCGCCGAACACGAGCAGCAGTGCGCCCCCTGGAAGCGCCGGAATGCTCGGCGGGGCCAGCTCGGGGACCTCGGCGCGCCAGGCCTCCGGGTCGCCGCTCGGGTTGATTCCTCGGCCGACGATGACACTGCCGTCGGCCGACACGCCCGTCGCCGCAACGAGGGTCCAGCCGGCGAGATCGAGGCCCAGGGCGACGAGCTCGTCGCGGAGGTCGAACATGCCGCGCGCCTGGCTCCACGCGAAGGCGCGCTCGTCGTCCCAGCAGTTCGGCCACGGATCGCAGATCACCTCCAAGCTGCTGCCGACCACCAGGCGTCCATCCGCCGACGTGGCCAGCGCGCTGCTGTAGATCTGGGATCCGCCCGGGTTCAGGAATCCGAGTCCCACCGTCCCGGAGCCGGATCGCCAGCGAAAGGCCTGCCCTTCGCTCTGCCCGACGATCGTGCTGGCGTCGGCCGAGATCGCCTCCGGGGTGTCGCCGCAGTCACAGTAAACATCCGGCAGCGGGGGCAGCACCTGGCTCCCGCTCTCCGTGAAGCGCAGCGCCCAGGGGGCGTCGTACGGGCCGTGCCAGGCGGACATCACGAGGCCGTCGCCGGAGATCCCGGTGATCGAGCTCAACGCGGGAACCGTGTCCTCGAGATGGAGCGACGTTCCCCCGACCTGCCGCCAGACGAACACGCCGGTGGCGGCGCCCATGTACGGCGACCCGTAGTCGCCGACGACCGCGGAGCCATCGGCCGAGACAGCGTTGGCGCGGCTGTCGTCGGCTGCCGGGAGCGCGCCGCTCAGATCCTGCCAGCCAGCGCCCTCCACCCAGCGAGCCGCCTTCGAGCCGCTCGCCCCGGCGATGACGGAGCCGTCGTCCGAAACGGCGAGAGCCTCGCTCGTTGTGTCCCCGGAGAGGAAGCCGAGACCGACGATCCCGGTACCCTGCGTCCAGCGCCAGGCTTCGGAGCAGGAGGCGCTGTCGGGGCAGCTTCCCACGACGACCGTGCCACCGGTCGAGACGGCGGTCGCCGCGCTCCCCGGCACAGCCCCGGGCAGCGAGCCGAGACCTGAAAAATCCGCCGCCGCCGCAGTCTCGGGCAGCGCCGCCGCGCACGCCGCGAAGACCGTGACCAGGAGACGACGGCCACGAGCGAAGGCGCCCGAGTCGCTTCCCCACGCCGACGGAAGAATTGACCTGCGTGCGCCCTCCGGGCGAGGTACAGCCATCGGCCCTCCCATCGCGATGCTCCGATTCTACACGAAGCCGCACCGGCACTGGGGCCATCCGATTCGAAGAGCCGTTCACCTCGTGCTCTGCGCTGGGTACGCGCATCGGCGTCGGGTGAGCTTCCCCTTCTTCCGGCCCGGAGCGAAGCGAATGAGGAGATGCAAGCGAACTGCCCGGTGCCCCTTCGGGGGGCAGCAGCGCCGCGGGAATCGGAACCACCTTCGCCCGCAGGTACTCGCCGAGGCTCTTGGCCCGGGGATCGCTGCGCAGGGAGGCTCCGCCACCACCGCCGACGCCAGGCGGTCCCAGTCGTCCCGCGCCCATCCGAACTTCCGCGCCGCCGGACCCTCGGCGAGGGCGGCGTCGGTGACGCGCGGGCAGATGACGACATCGGGGCAGAGGGCGTTCAAGCTGGGTTTCAGCTCGGCTCCCGGCTATGGAGGTTTTGTCAGCTCCCTAGGGACCCCCGGGCGGGCCCGCCGTTCCGGTGGAAGTCCAACCTCGAAACCGATTCAGAGCCGGGAGGTTGTGGTAGGCCGCCGGGGAATCGAACCCCGAACCATCGGGTTAAAAGCCCGGTGCTCTACCAGTTGAGCTAACGGCCCGCCGGCCTCTGATTACCACACGTCCGTCCGATGTCGAGGCGAAGCCGCGGATTGTCGGCGGCTTCCCGCTCGGGCGGTTCGCCCGGTGAATTCACTGCGAAATCGCGCTTTGCTTGACTTTCGCTTTTTCATCGCCTACGGTTCGCAGCCTACCCCCCGGACTCTCCGGCACCTCGAGTGAGGCGGTTTGGAGAAAGGCGGGTGGGCGACTGCTTCCCCACCGGAGACCGCCCACCCGCCTCGTTCCAACCGAATGACCCGGGTCGCCCGGATCGGCCCGGGGTGTCGGCCGGGACAGCGAAGCGCCGGCGAACGCTGCCCGGCGAGCGACGAGGCACTTCCCCCCAAGAGGAGTGCGGCGATGGCCAAGCGGCAACTGATGCTGTTCGACGAGAGCGCGCTGAGTCCGCCGATGCGACGCCCGGACGTCCACGACCCCTGGCGCGCGGCGGCGGCCGATGAACACGGCGATGCGATGCTGGCGGTGCACCGCGGGGCCCGCCGGAGCGGTCGCCCGTCTCGCCGCGGCTGGCGGGCGTGGCTCCGCGCGCTGTCGAAGCAGGTCGCCGGGCGAGCGCGGCGCGAACGCGGGCGCCGATCGCGCTATCGCGGTCGAAAGGGCTCCGCGCGGCTGATCGTCGCGTCGCGGCCCGGGCCCACCGACAGGATCTCGACCGGCACACCCACCAGAGCCTCGATCCGCTCGACGTACGCGCGCGCGTTCCTCGGCAGGTCTTCGAAGTTCCGGCAGCCGCGCACGTCCTCGGTCCAGCCCGGCATCGTCTCGTAGACGGGCTCGGCCGCTTCGATCTCGTCGAGCGTCATCGGGAAATCTTCCGTGAGCTTGCCGTTCACCCGGTAGGCCGTCGCGATCTTCAGCTCGCCGATCTCCGGCAGCACGTCGAGCTTGTTCATCGCGAGCGACGTGAAACCGTTCACGATGGCGGCTTCGCGGAGCATTACCACGTCGAGCCAGCCGCAACGGCGCGGCCGCCCGGTCGTCGCGCCGAATTCCGAACCGGCCGCGCGCAGCGCCTCGCCGACCGCGCCCGTCTCTTCCGTCGGAAACGGCCCGCCGCCGACGCGCGTGGTGTAGGCCTTCGTGATGCCGAGCACGCGGTCGATCTTGGTCGGGCCGACTCCCGCGCCCGCACAGACCGCGCCGGCAACGCAGTTCGACGAGGTCACGTAGGGATAGGTGCCGTGGTCGATGTCGAGGAAGGTTCCCTGCGCGCCCTCGAAGAGCACGTTCTTGCCTTCGCGCAACGCGCAATCGAGGGTGCGGGTGGTGTGATCGACATAGGGCTCGAGCTGCTTGCCCCACTCGACCGCGTCGCGGAAGAGCGCATCCTTGTCGATCGGCTGCGACTTGTAGAACTCGACGAGTTCGAAATTCTTCTGCTCCGCGAGGCGATCGATCGCGTCGCGCAGCCGCTTCGGGTCGAGCAGGTCGGCGATCCGAATCCCGCGGCGGGTCACCTTGTCCTCGTAGGCGGGGCCGATGCCGCGCCCCGTGGTGCCGATCGCGCGCCCCTTCGCGGCCTGTTCCCGCGCCTTGTCGAGCGCCAGGTGCCATTCGAGGATCACGTGAGCACGGCCCGACACCCGCACCCGTGACGGATCCTTCAGCACGCCGCGCTGCTCGAGCGTCGTCAGCTCACCGAGCAGCGCGCCCGGATCCACCACCACGCCGGGCCCGATCAGGTTGATGGTGTCGGGGTTCAGCACCCCGGCGGGTACCACGTGCAGCACGGTCCGCTCCCCGTCGACGACGAGCGTGTGCCCCGCGTTGTTGCCGCCGTGAAAACGAACCACGAGCTGCGCCTGCGGCGCCAGCCAATCGACGATCTTGCCCTTGCCTTCGTCGCCCCACTGGGCTCCCATCGCGACCAGCGTCGTCATGAGCCCAGGTCCACGAGCTGGACCGAGATCATGTTGGCCACCGAACGCAGGCGCTCGAGGCTCGCCGCGTCGGGCGCGCGGTCGACGTTGACGAGCATTGCCGCCTCGCCGCGTTCGGGGATCAAACCGAGCTGCATGCGAGAGATGTTGATGCCGGCATCACCGAGCACGGAACCCACCGTGCCGACGACGCCCGGAGCATCTCGATTCAGGATGAACAGCGTCGGGCCCTCCGGGATCGCCTCGAGCATGAAGTCGTCGATGCGCACGATGCGCGGCTGGCTGCCGTGGAAGATCGCGCCCTCGATCAGGCGATTCTGGCAGCCGACGACGCGGGTGGTGATCGAACTCGCGAAGTCCTGCGAGCGACTGGACTTCGACTCGATCACCTTGATGCCGTGCTGCTGCGCGAGCACGGGCGCGTTGACCATGTTCACCTGGTCGGTGATCGACTCGAGCATGCCCTTCAACACCGCCACCGTGATCGGTGCGACGTCGATTTCGGCGGCCCCACCCGAGTACTCGATCTCGATCTGTGCGATCGAGCCGCCGCAGGTCTGGCCGTGAAAACGCCCGAGCTTCTCGCCGAGCACCACATACGGGCGGATCCGCTCGTAGAGCTCCTTCGAGATCGACGGCACATTGACCGCGTTGCCCACGATCCCATGCTGCAGGTAGTCGCGAACCTGCTCCGCCACCGCGATTGCGACGTTCACCTGCGCCTGATCGGTCGCCGCACCGAGGTGCGGCGTGCAGATCACCCGATCGTGCGCGATCAGCGGGTGGCCCGCCGCGGGCGGCTCCTCGACGAAGACATCGAGCGCCGCGCCGCCGACCTGCCCGCTCTCCAGCGCGTCGAGCAATTCGGCCTCGTCGACGATTCCGCCGCGCGCCGCGTTGATCACGAACACGCCCTTCTTCACCTTCGCAAACGCCTTCGCCCCGAGCAGACCGATGGTCTCCTTGGTCTTCGGCACGTGCACCGTGATGAAGTCGGCACGCGCGAGCAGGCCGTCGAACGAAACCAGTTCGAAATCGACCTGGCTCGACTGGGTCTCGGAGATGAATGGATCGTGTGCGATCACCTTCATTCCGAGCCCGCGCGCGCGATCGGCGACGATGCGGCCGATGTTGCCGAGGCCGATCACACCGAGGGTGCAGTTGTAGATCTCCTTGCCGGTGAAGGCCTTCTTGTTCCACTGGCCGGCCTTCATCGAAGCCGTCGCCTGCGGGATGTGACGCGCGAGCGAGACCATCAGCGCGATGGCGTGCTCGGCGGTGGTGATGGTGTTGCCCCCGGGCGTATTCATCACCACGATGCCGCGATTCGTCGCGGCGCCGACGTCGACGTTGTCGACCCCGATGCCGGCGCGACCGATCACCTTCAACCGCTTCGCCGCGGCGATCACGTCCTTGGTGACCTTGGTACCGCTGCGAATCACCAACGCATCGGCATCGGCGATCGCAACGGTCAACTCACCCGGGGACAGCCCCGGCGAATTCACCACGTCGATGCCGTCGGCCTTTTCGAGTATCTCGAGTCCCTGGGCCGCCAGGGAGTCGGTTACGAGAACCTTTGCCACGATTGCGCTCTCCATCGGGCGTCGTCGCCCTGCTTTCAGATCGCTCCCCGCGTCCGCGTATCGGGCGGCGACGAACCCCTGCGTCTCCGGGCTGGCGGAGCACTGTTACGACCCATTCGATCGGCGAATCGGCCCGCTCCCGCGCGTGGACTTCCCGGTTCGCCCGCGACGCGCGCGCACCGGTCGTTCACTCGCCACGTAACTCCTTGGATGGGTTACGAAAATGCGCTCCGGAAGGAGATTGTGACGGAGCCCACCCGGGGTGTCAACGGCGCTCGTCGACGCGCGACGCTCGCCGCGCGCGTTCGCTAGCCTCGCGCTCGCCAGGAGACCCGACCATTTTGTCGCAATCGCTCGATAGATTCGCCGTCGCTACCCGGGGGCCGCTGGACGCCGTCGTGCGGGTTCCGGGCTCGAAGAGCATCACCAATCGCGTGCTGCTGATCGCGGCGCTCGCCGACGGCTCGAGCGAGCTCACCGGGGCCCTCGCGAGCGACGACACCCGCGTGATGCGCGGAGCGCTCGCGAGCCTGGGGGTGCGAATCCGCGAAGAACCGGATGTTTGGCGCGTCGACGGAGTCGCGGGCGGGCTCTCGGCGCCCGCCGAGCCGCTCTTCGTCGGTAATTCGGGGACCAGCGCGCGCTTCCTCACGGCGGCCGCAGCACTGGCCGACGGGCCCGTCGTAATCGACGGCAACGAGCGGATGCGCGAACGACCGATCGTCGATCTCGTCGACGCGCTTCGGTCGTTGTCGGTGCCGGTCGAGATCCTCGGCGAGAACGGCTGTCCGCCCGTGCGCGTGGGCGGCGGCGGACTCCCCGGCGGCGAGGTCGTGGTGGATGCGAGTCGTTCCAGCCAGTACGTCTCGGCGCTCCTGCTCGCGGCGCCCTACGCCGCCCACGACCTCACGATTCGCTTCCGCGACGGCATCGTCGTCTCGCGCCCCTACATCGATCTCACGCTCCAGAACATGTGCGCATTCGGCGCGCAGGCCGAATGGATCGAAGGCCGCAGCGCGCTGCGGATACGCTCGGGGCGCCCATATGGCGCGCGACGCTTCGCGATCGAACCCGACGCCTCGGCGGCCGCCTACCCGTTCTGCGCGGCCGCGATCGCGGGCGGCCGGGTGCGCGTCGAGAACGTCTCACGCGACTCGATACAGGCCGACTTTGCGTTGCTCGGCGTGCTGGAACGGATGGGCTGCGGGGTGCGGCGCGGCGACGACTTCGCGGAAGTCACCGGACCCGCGGGCCGACTCGCTCCGGTCGACGTCGACATGAACGACTTCCCGGACGCCGTTCTGGCACTCGCGGTGGTCGCGCTGTTCGCAGACGGAGAGACGCGCATTCGCAACGTCGCGAACCTGCGGATCAAGGAGACCGATCGCCTCGCGGCACTCGAAACCGAGCTGCGCAAGCTCGGCGCCGACGCGAGCGCGAGCAGCGACTCCCTCACGATCCGTCCCGGGGCGCTGCGGGGCGCCGAAATCGCCACCTACGACGACCACCGGATGGCGATGGCCTTCGCGCTCGCCGGACTGCGCGTTCCCGGGGTCGTGATCCTCGATCCGGGTTGTGTCTCGAAGACCTGGCCGGAGTACTTTGCCGTCCTTCGAGATTGGTAGAGCTCGTAGACGCGAATCCGAAACCGTTGACCCGCATCGCAGCAACCGGCAGGCTGGTTCCAGACTCGAGTGACACGGTTCGACCGGCTGCGGCGGCGGAGCCGGCGGGAGACCCACGGAGAATGAAGAGCGAACCCACGGACGCCGGAACATCCGCCCGGGACGAGCCGGGCGGCATCGCGATCGTGGCACGAGGCCTGACGCGGCGCTTCGGGAAACACACCGCGCTCGCGGCCCTCGATCTCGACATCCCGGCGAATCAGACCTTCGGCCTGATGGGGGCGAACGGCGCCGGCAAGACCACCTTCATCCGCCTGGTCACGGGCTTCCTGCTGCCCGACGAAGGCAGCATCCGCGTCGGCGGCTTCTCCCCGACGAGCAACCCGCGCGCGGTCAAGCAACGTCTCGGCTTCGTGATGGAGACCTCGCGCCTGTACCCCGAGCTGCGGGTGCGCGGCTTCCTTCGCTTCATGGGCGGCGCGCGCGGACTCGAGGGCGCCGCGCTCGCGGCCGCGGTCGATCGTGCGATCGACCAGTTCCAGCTCCATCAGGCCGCAGGCAGGCAGATCGGAAACCTGTCGAAGGGTCTGCAACAGCGCGTCTCGCTCGCCCAGGCGTTCCTCCACGACCCGCCGCTCGTGATCGTCGACGAGCCGACCGGAGGCCTCGACCCGGTCCAGCGCGGATACGTTCAGGACGAGCTCGAGGCGTTGCGCGGCAATCGCACCGTGCTGCTCTGCACCCACGACCTCGACGAGGCACGACGGCTGACGTCGCAGGTGGCGGTGCTCGAAGCCGGCCGGCTGGTCGCGAGCGGCACGACCGACGAAGTGCTGCACGGTGACGATCCGCATGCACTGTTCCGGCCGCGCGAGGATGCCGCCTCGTGACCGCTCTGCGAGCACTGATCCGCAAGGAGTTTGCGAGCCTGTTCGGCTCGCCGACCGCCTACCTCACCCTCACGATGGTCGCGATCGTGACCGCGCTGATCTTCTTCGATCACCTGCGAGTCTACAACCAGATCCTCTTCGTCTACGCGTCCACGACCATGGGCGGCTTCGACACCGACACCATCCCCGACTACATCAACCTCTGGGACACCGTGTTCTTTCCGGTCATGGAGACCCTGGGACTCACCCTGATCGGAGCGGTCCCGCTCGTCACGATGCGGGTCTTTTCCGAGGAGCGCGCACGCGGCACCGACGAGCTGCTGGTCTCGACCCATCTCACGCCGAGCCTGATCGTGATCGGCAAATTCATCGTCACCTTCGCGTTCGTCCTGCTGATGATGCTCGTCGCCTTCATCTACCCCGCGACGGCAATCAGCAAGGGCGGAATCGGCCTGCAACACCTTGGCGCCGTCTTCTTCGGACTCACCCTGCACGGCTTCGCCATCGCGACGATCGGCCTGACATGCTCGGCCTTCACCAGCAGCCAGCTCCTGGCAGCGGCATCGGGCTGGGCCCTGGCGTTCGTGCTGTGGGACTTCAGTTGGGCCAACGCCTTCGTGAGCGAGGGCACGGCCGCGTTCCTGGAAGCCGTAGCGCTCCATCCGCGCTACGGCAGCTTCGCCGAGGGCATCGTTTCTCTCGACAATGTTGCCTACTTCTTCGGTATCGCGCTGATCGGAATGGCGGTGGCGCGCTTCTCGTTCGACTTGCGTCGGGTCGGCTCGTGAAGGAATACCTCGCACTGCTCGGCGTGATCGCGCTCTTCTTCGGGGTCGGATCGTACTATGCAACGGACGACCTCGGTTGGTTCGGATTCGCCAATCTCGTAATCGGATCGATCGCGCTGCTCGGCGCCGGTGCCTTCGCACTCCGTCGCCTGCGCGGCAGCGGGGGCGGCGCCTCCCGCCGCGTCGTACTCCGGGGCGCCTCGATCATCGTGGTCGCCATCGGCGTCGCATTCGGGATCGAACGTCTCGCGGCGCGCTCGCAGATCCAGTTCGATTGGACCTTCGAACACGCCTTCGAACCGTCGGACGCGACCCTGAAGGCGCTACGCGAGCTCCCCGGCGAGGTCCAGGTGACGCTCTTCTACGATCCGTTCGACCCGCGCACCCGCCGCACTCGGCTGCTGCTCGAACGCCTCGCGCGGGAGGGGCCGTTGAACGTAGAGAGCAAGGTCCTCGACGAACACTCCGAAGAAGTCGACCGTTTCGAGGTCGGCAGCTCGAATACGGTCGTGCTGCGGCTCGAAGATCGCTTCGAAACCGTCGAGCGTCCGACCGAGGGCACCCTCTACGAGGCGCTCTACCGCCTGCGTTCCGCGGAGGGCGGGGTCATCACCGTGCTCCGGGGCGAGGGCGAAGGCGACTTCTCGCGCACCGACGGAATCGGCTTCGCGGGCCTCGCCGCCGCACTCGCGACCGAGGGATACGAGGTGGGAAGCGTGATCTCGGCGACGCTCCGCGACGTCCCCGAAACCAGCGACTTGTTGCTCGTCGTGGCACCGCGTCGTCGCCTGCGCGATGACGCGATCGCAGCGATCGACCGCTTCCTCGACCGCGGCGGCGCGCTGGTCGCGCTGCTGGAACCGGGCGTCGACACCGGCCTCGACGCGGTGCTCGAGCGATTCGGAATCGAGAGCCCGAACGCAGTCGTGATCGACCCGATGCGTCGCAGCGACCATGCCGACATCAGCGGCTTGAATCCGGTCGCCGCCGCGTACTGGGACCATCCGATCACACGCGGCCTCGACGCCAACCGCAT
>Ga0055476_10000133_pt1 | contig 17233 bp, 14 predicted proteins | sample Muzzi_CordC_D2_FD_57682 | JGI IMG/M metagenome (GOLD analysis project Ga0055476, IMG submission 57682) | Wetland microbial communities from San Francisco Bay, California, USA, that impact long-term carbon sequestration - Muzzi_CordC_D2 | ecosystem: Environmental > Aquatic > Marine > Wetlands ... | reverse complement strand
AATTCCATGCCCGCAATCCAATAGGCAACTGCACAACTGATAGTCAGACCCAGATAGATATACCAGAGCGCCTTGGCCGTTTCTTTGATACGTGGCGTCAGCTTGTTGTCTTTCATCGGCCCCGGCGTTTCCGCCCGGTACAGCTGCATACCACCAATACCCAGCATGGGCAGCACGGCAACCGCGAGCACGATAATGCCCATGCCACCGAGCCACTGCAGTTCCTGCCGATAAAACTGAATGGACAGGGGCAATCGATCAATGCCGGTGATTACAGTCGCGCCGGTCGTCGTCAAACCCGAGGCGGACTCAAACATGGCATCGGTAAAATCCATGTGCGGCTGTTCCGCCAAGGCAAAGGGAATAGCACCGACCAGGGCCAGCACAACCCAGAACAGGGTGACCACCAGAAACCCGTCACGCACCCGCAGTTCGTGGCGTTGCCCTTTGACCGGATACCAGAACAAAGCCCCGGCAATGAGAACTCCCAGCAGGGCGGTGGAAAAAGCCGCCTTACTGCCTTCGTCAAACCACAGGGCAAGTAGCAGAGGTGGCAGCATGGTGGTACTCGACACCATGAGCAACATACCCAGAATGCGCTGTATGGAACCGTAATGCATGCTGCTCAGAAGAAAGTGACGCCGACCTGGAACAGATGTTCCACATCCGGAATGTGACGCTTGTCCACTACAAACAGGATGACATGGTCCTCACTCTCTATCACGGTATCGTGATGCGCGATGATGACCTCCTCACCTCGAACAATGGCGCCAATCGTGGTGCCAGGCGGCAGCTTGACTTCATCGACGGTATGACCCACCACTTTGGAGGTTTTGTGGTCGCCGTGTGCCACCGCTTCGATAGCTTCTGCCGCTCCACGCCTTAACGAATGTACCGCAGCCACATCGCCGCGTCGCACGTGTGTCAACAGGCTTCCGATGGTGGCCTGCTGAGGAGAAATTGCGATATCGATGACGTCACTCTGTACCAGGTCGACGTAGGCGGGACGATTAATCAATGACATCACTTTGCGTGCCCCCAGTCGCTTGGCCAGCATGGCAGACAAAATATTGGCCTCTTCGTCATTGGTCAGCGCGCAGAACACGTCTGTATTCTCAATATTCTCCTCGATGAGCAACTCTTCGTCAGCTGCATCGCCCAGCAGCACGATGGTTTTTCCAAGCCTCTCAGACAGTTGCCTCGCTGTTTCCGAATTCGAGTCTATCAGCTTGACCTGATATTTATCCTCGATCGACTCTGCCAGTCGTAAACCGATATTGCCACCACCGGCAATCATCACTCGTTTTACCGGCTTATCAAGATTCCGCAGCTCACTGACGACGGCCCGGATATCTTTACGTGCCGCGAGAAAGAACACTTCGTCGTCTGCTTCAATGACAGTATCGCCTTGCGGCAGAATCGGACTTCCGCGCCGAAATATTGCCGCCACACGCGCATCGACACCGGGCATATGATGGCGTAATTCCTGAAGCTCCTGCCCAACCAGCGCCCCTCCCCGCACCGCACGCACCGCGACCAGTTGTACAAGCCCGCCGGCAAAGTCCAGAACCTGCAAGGCTTCGGTCTTCTCGATGAGTCGTATAATGTAGTCGGTTACCAGCTGCTCCGGGCTGATCAGAACATCAATCGGCAATGCCTCCTGGGTAAACAGTTTGGCAAAGCGCAAATAGGCCTGGGCACGTACCCGGGCAACCTTGATGGGTGTATGGAACAGGGTGTAGGCCACCTGGCAGGCGACCATATTGGTTTCGTCACTGTTGGTGACCGCCAGGATCATATCTGCATCTTCAGCGCCGGCGCGCATCAGCACTTCCGGATGCGATGCAGACCCCTTGACGGTTCGGATATCGATACGGTCCTGCAAGTCCTGAAGAATATCCGCACGATTGTCAACGACAGTGATGTCATTGGCCTCGCTGGCCAGATTCTGGGCGACTGTAGAGCCAACCTGACCGGCGCCGAGGATAATTATTTTCATTTTGCTTCTGGCAGGCTAGTTTACCTCGTCACTACTATTGACGAGATACACTAGTCGCCACCCTTTTTGAAATCGATACCCAGGCCGCGCAATTTACGATACAAATGAGTCCTCTCCATACCCACCCGTTTGGCGAGTTTGCCGACGCTGCCACCGACTTCCTGCAACTGGTGTTCGAGGTACACCTTTTCAAACTGTTCACGCGCTTCCCGTAGAGGCAGATCAAGCGGCAAGGTGGCGCTGGAACCGGCCGGCGTGACAGCTTCATCGGTCTGCTGCAGCACGGCCTCCACTTCATCAATATCAATCACCGGTCCCTGCCCAAGAATAAGCAGGCGCTGAACGAGATTCTTCAGCTCGCGATTATTACCCGGCCAAGTGTAGTTACGCAAACGATTCTGGGCGGCGATGGAAAACTCCCGGTAAGGCAGATGTTCCTGCACCACAAAGCGGTCGACATAGAAATTCAGCAGTTCGGGCACGTCCTCACTGTGCTCGTGCAAGGGTGGCACTGTCAGCGGCACCACGTTCAGATGATAATAAAGGTCTTCCCGGAAACGCCCCTCCCTGACTTCCTGCTCAAGGTCCCGTGATGTTGTCGCTATCACCCTGATATCGACCGGAATCGGTTCAGTACCGCCCATACGCAGAAAAGAGTGTGTCTGAAAGACACTCAGCAACCGCGCCTGGGTCTGCATATCCGTATCAGAAATATTGCCCAGAAAGAGCGTGCCTCCATTTGCCTTTTCCAGCCGCCCGTATACGATGCGGTCACCGTCCTCCGAGCCGAACAACTCAACCGCTGAATTTTCTGCCGACATGGAACCTACCGCCACCTCTACAAAAGGCCGATCCCGCAACGGACTTTGCGCGTGAATGTAACGCGCAACAACTTCCTTGCCTGCGCCGGGTTCACCGTTGATCAGCACCCATGTGCTATGTTGGGCAATTCGCTTTGCCTGGCTACGCAGCGCATGCATAACCTCACTTTTTCCCGCCGGTTCGACTACCGGCTGCGCCTGACGTTTCAGGCCCAGGTTTTCCTGCTGCAGTTTTTCGGATTCCAACGCCCGATTGACAACCAGCAAGAGTTTGGCGAGCGAAATAGGTTTTTCGATAAAATCGTAGGCGCCCAGGCGGGTTGCCTCAACAGCGGTTTCCACTGTTGCATGACCGGACATAATAATGACCGGGCAAGGCAGGCTTCCACTTTCGGACCATTCACGCAATAAGCTAATGCCGTCGACATCTTCCATCCAGATATCCAGCAGGATGAGGTCGGGACGACGCATACGTCGTGCATGGCGAGCCGTTTCACCGCTCTCCGCAATACTGACTTCAAACCCCTCGTCTTCGAGTATTTCCTTAACCAGATTGCGAATATCGGGCTCGTCGTCTACCACCAGAATGTGCCCAGAGGACATGTTGATTCCTGCTTCTCTTTTATCTTTATGAAAATTTAAATACCTGTAACTTCTACTGTGCAGTATAGAGCAGCGGCCATCTTATTAAAGCATCGGTACACCAGTCTGTGCTTCGGCATGAAACCGCAGTTCGACACAGGCGTGATGCTGCTCCGTATTTTGCGCCCGAATCTGACCATTGTGCTCTTCGACAATCTTTTTCACGATAGCCAGACCCAATCCTGTTCCACGGGTCTTGGTTGTTACATAAGGCTCGAACAGGCGCTCCAGCACCTGGTCTGAAAACCCGCTGCCATTATCTTCAAAAGACAGCTCGATAAAACGCTCTCCAGCATCGAATACCCAGCGAGAACGAACCACCAACGCGCCATCCCGCTGTCCGCGCACGGCTTCCAGGGTATTCTTGAACAGATTGTGCAGCAGCTGACGCAGACGACCGGCATCGCCATTCATCATAGGCGCCGGCTCAAGAAGATCCAAATGAATATGCAGCTTGGAACCCTGGTACAAATCCGCTACGTCCCTCAAAAGTTCGTACAGATCCAGCGGCTCCAGCTGCAGCCTGGGCGCACGCGCATAGTCGCCAAAGGCATTGACCATTGCCTTGAGTGTTTCAACCTGCTGAACAATGGTGCGCGTGGCTCTGTCCAGAACCTCTGCCTGATCATCCTCCATGGTATTAAGATATTTACGTCGCAAGCGTTCAGCCGACAACTGAATCGGCGTCAACGGATTCTTGATCTCATGCGCCAGGCGCCGTGCCACATCCCCCCACGCCGCATCACGCTGGGCACGAATCAGATCGGTCACGTCGTCGAATACCACGACCTGGCCACCGGCCACGTCTTCACTGGTCGGCAGGGCGGTGCTGCGACACATCAGCACTCTGCGACCGGAATTGTCAGACAGGATAATCTGTTCCTGCCAGTCAAGCACATGTTCGACGAGGCGGGTTTCCACCAGCGACAACAGCGGCTCCAGAAAGGCATACTGCGCCGAGATTTTACCGAGATCACAATCCAGCTGGCCGCTCAGATCAATCCCCAGAATCTGGCAGGCCGCCTCGTTAACGGTGCGCAGCTCACCATCAGCGCTGATACTCATAACGCCAGACGATAAACTGCCCAGCACGGTTTCCAGATAGGCGCGTTGCCCTTCGACTTCCTTCTGGCTGCTGCGGGTCTGATCGCGTGCTTTCGACAAACGACGTGTCATGTCATTAAACAAACGCACCAGGAAACCGAGCTCGTCTTCGCTGGTGACCGGAAGACGTTTACTGTAGTCGCCCTCTGCAACAGCTCGTGTGCCATCCGCCAGAATACCGATGGGTTCCACCAGCCGGCGCGCCGAGAAAAATGCTGCCCACACCGCCGACAACAGGCTTAATGCCAGCACCAGGGACAACGTCAGGATATAACTGTACTTGAGAGGCGTGCGCAGGTAAGCCAGTTTCTTGTAACGTACGATCTGACTTTCCACATTGTCCGCCAGAATGCTAAGGCGTCCCGGTATCCGGTACAGCGCCTGCAGGGTTAATGGCTCTGTGTCAGACTTGGTCACCGGTATAGGAACTGCAGTACGAGCGTACAAACCGGCATCCCCGATGGGATCAAGACCGACGTAAGAACGCCCCTGCGCCAGCGACATCAACACGTTCTGGGTTGGCCGGTTTGGCACAATATCGGTACCTTCAACACTGCTTGTAGCAATGATACGGGCGTCCAGACCAAACACGCTGATTTCAACAGCACCACTGAGCACGCGCAGATCATAGAGCCCGATCGGAATCACCGCCGGCGACATTTCGCTGACTTCTTCGGCGATTTTTTCGGTCAGTTTCAGCAGATCGCCCAGCCGCACATCCAGCGAACCGCGGCTCAACTCAAGCGCGTCATCCAGCGCTTCTTCAATCTGTACATCAAACCAGGAGTCAATACCGCGCTGCAGGAACTGCACAGAAAAATAATAAACGATCGCCACGGGCACAACCGCAAGTATGACGAAGGTCACGACCAGGCGAGAGGTCAGTTTTGCTCCCGCCGCACGCGCCCGATACTGAGACACCAGCCAGTACAGGTTTGTCCCGATCATGCCCACAAGCACAATCAACCCGAGCGCATTAATCAGCAGCAGCCATGAATAAAGCTGACCAAAGCGCTCAGAATTATGTGTGGCATCACTCATCAGGGATAGCGACACCAGCAGGATGCAAAACAGTAGCAGCATGGGCCATATGCCCAGACTTGAACTTTTTACGGCTGCAAGGGCCATTGGTACCAGTCGCCTTTCAAGCTCCACGCCGAACCCAGATATGCCCAGAGGCGAACCGGCGTGGGTAAAGACTCAACATCGAGATCTGCACGCATCCGAACCATGTAGCTCTGATGCGGTTCGAGCAGATTGGCATCAATCAACGGAAGGTCGTAAACATTGCCGATATACTCCAGCGCATCGTTCATGGTAGCGAAACTGCGCTGCGCTCCGGTACTGTAATTGCTGACCAGGTAACGTCGGCTTAAGGCATGATATTGCAACTTGAAGCGTTGCCGCAATTCTGCAACCAGTCCCGCCCATAACCAGCGCCTCTCCCGCAGGACTTCAATACGCAGATTTATGAGTAAGGAAACACCGTTGTGCAGCGCGTCATGCAGTGTCTCATTAAATTCGAAATCCACATGGGCGCCAATCCGGTAGACGCCGTCGGCCAGCAGGGTGTGTACAGCAGAGATCCGAGTTTCGCGGGCAGATAACTGCCCGACCACGAGGCATAAAGCAACCAGCAGCGATATACACCACCAGCATTGGCCATAGTAGCGGTTATTACCAGCTACTGTTGTCTCGGTTATATTCAAACTTTGGTCAAACGCGCAAAATAAAATCCATCCATCCCCTGCTCACCAGGCAACAGCTGACGCCCCACCGGCAGCGCCTTACCCCACTGAACCCGCAGCGGAAGCTCGGCGGCATCATGCTGCCTGGCCAGAAATGCCCGCAAAGCATCGCTATTTTCCTGTTTAAACACCGAGCATGTCACGTACAGCAGGATACCGCCAGAAGCCAGCAAGGGCCATAAAGCATTCAGCAGCCGTTGCTGTTGCTGTGACAGGGTCGGCAAATCCGCTGCCTGGCGCAACAATTTTATATCAGGGTGGCGGCGTACCACACCGCTGGCTGAACAGGGTGCATCCAGCAATATTCGGTCAAATGCCTCACCGTCCCACCACGACTCGGGATCTCCGGCATCAGCAGCAAGCAATTCGGTATCGAGCTGCAATCGCTGCAGGTTCTCCCGTACCTTTAACAGCCGCTTTTCATTGCTGTCGATGGCTATCAAGCCCCCCAAATCCGGCTCTGATTCAAGTATATGCCCCGTCTTTCCACCAGGTGCTGCGCAGGCATCCAGCACACGATGTCCGCATTCCAGCTTCAGTAATGACGCCGACAGCTGGGCTGCACCATCCTGTACAGAAACCAAACCACGGGAAAAACCGGGTAAGCGATCGACAGCGACCGGATCGTCCAGCCGGATGGCGGTGTCGGGAAAGGGCGACGTTTTTGCCGAGATGCCAGCCTGTTTCAATAATTGCAGATATGCGCCGCGATCCGTTCGTAACACATTTACACGCAGCACCATCGGCGGTCGCTGATTATTGGCCTCCAGAATATGTTGCCAGTCCTGTGGCCAGTCCTGCTGCAGCCGTTTGATCCACCAGTCCGGGTGTGACCAGCGCGCCGGTGCAACGCGGTCGACAGACTCCAACAACGCGCTGGACTGGCGCTGCGCATTACGTAACACACCGTTTACCAGGCCCGCCGCCCATTCTTTACCCAACTGGCGAACAACACCTACCGTTTCACTGACCGCTGCATGTGCCGGCATATCCAGAAACAGCAACTGATAAAGCCCCACAAGAAGCAGGGCGCGTACATCACTGTCCTTTTTTTTGAGTGTTTTTTTAAGCAGCCTGTTGAGCACCGCTTCAAGACGATAACACCAGCGCAATGTACCAAAAGTCAATTCCTGAGCCAAAGCGCGCTGGCGCGGGTCACTGAGTTTTGCAAGCCGCGGCCCCAACAGGCTGTTCAGGGATTCTCCTCGATCCAACACATGGAATACCATTTGTGCAGCAATCTTGCGGGGCTGACCGGGTGTTTTCACAGAGCGCTTATTCGAGCACTTCGCCGTCTACAGAGCGGGCATTCAGAAAATCAGCTGTGGGTAGCCGTTTACCTCCCGGCAGCTGGATGGTCAGCAAACGCAGACAACCGCTTCCGCACACCACGTCGATGCCCTGTTTACCGGCAGCAACCACGCTGCCTGGCTTTCTTCCAGCGACACCATCGATGGCTTTGGCACTCCAGACGCGTAATACCTGCCCCTGGTACTTTGCCTGCGCCACCGGCCAGGGATTAAAAGCCCGAACCTGGCGTTCCAGTTGCGCGGCATCCTGTTGCCAGTTTATGGCTGCTTCGCTTTTATCCAGCTTATTGGCGTAATTGACCAGGCTTTCATCCTGGGCAATCGGCTCCAGGTCACCGCGCTCCAGATCACCCAGGTATCCGGCCAGCAAATCGGCCGCCAGCCGACTCAACCGGTCGTGCAACGAACCACCGGTATCATCATCGGCGATATCGGTTCGCACCTCAGCCAGCACCGGTCCGGAATCCAGTCCCGCCTCCATCTGCATCAGGCACACCCCGGATTGCCGGTCACCGGCCAGAATCGCGCGTTGTATGGGGGCTGCTCCACGCCAGCGCGGCAGAAGCGAGGCGTGCAGATTCACGCAACCCCTTGCAGGCAGATCGAGTACCGCCTGCGGCAGTATGAGGCCATAGGCAACGACCACCATCAGGTCAGGCTTGAGTTCAGCGAGTTCGTGCCGGGCCTGGCTACTGTTGAGAGTGGCGGGCTGAAAAACCGGGATATGATGCTGCAAGGCCAGCTGTTTGACCGGGCCCGGGGTCAACTTACGCCCGCGACCAGAGGGCCGGTCAGGCTGGCTGTAAACCGCAACCACAGAATGCCTGCTATCCAGCAACGCCTGCAGTATTGGCACGGAAAATTCCGGGGTACCGGCGAACACGATTCGCATCATTAGACTGTGTCGCTGCTAAATCACAGGTTCGGCATGTCTCTCGGCAGATGCCTCACCTTCACCCTGGCGGCGCTGTTTTTCGAGCTTCTTGCGGATTCGCTGCCGTTTCAACTGGGACAGGTAATCCACAAACAATTTGCCATCAAGATGATCAATTTCGTGTTGAATACATACCGCAAGCAGACCGTCTGCCTCCAGCTCAAACGGCTTACCCTGCAGGTCCAGAGCCTTCAGCCTGATGCGCTCGGCACGCTGCACCCGCTCGTAAATGCCGGGCACCGAAAGACACCCCTCATCCATATCCTCAACACCGGTTTTTTCCAGAATCTCGGGGTTGATGAACACCATGGGCTGATCCTGATCCCTGGATATATCAATAATCAAAACCCGCTTGTGTACGTTTACCTGGGTCGCCGCCAGTCCGATACCAGGCGCCTGATACATGGTTTCAAACATGCTATCGACCAGCATGCGCAGCTGATCGTCAACACTGTCAACCGCCTTAGCCTGCGTGCGAAGTCGTGGATCGGGGTAATGTAGAATGTCGAGAATAGCCATGTGATGTATGTCACAATTTACCATTTATGATAATTATATACTGTAACATAATGATCATAAGACCGTTTGCCGGATAGCGGTATTTTTAAACAAGGCAAGTTTCGCTACACTCCGGGCACCATCTGCCGTTAACTATGATCGAAATCGTGTGCTGGCGCTGTCGCCGGTACAAACAATAGACAAAAACGGGACACAGATAAAGGGACGCCTATATGTCGACATTCAAATCGCTGGCGCTGGCTTTGGCTCTGCTGGCCACTGCCGCATACGCTGACCAGGTGACACTCAAGGACGGGCACCCCGACCGCCACGTGGTCGTCAAGGGAGACACCCTGTGGGATATTTCTGAACAGTTTCTGGAAAGCCCCTGGCTGTGGCCGGAAATCTGGTACGTCAATCCACAGATCGATAATCCCCACCTTATTTACCCCGGGGACATCATCAACCTGGTATACGTGGATGGAGAGCCACAACTGCGTGTTCAGCGCGGCAAAGGCACTTACAAGCTTTCACCAAAGGCTCGCGTGGAACGCCTCGACAAGGCAATCCCCACCATCCCGATTGATGCCATTCAGCAATTCCTGAATCAGCCACTGGTTGTCGATCAGGATACGATGAAAAATGCCGCCTATGTCGTCTCCAGCGCGGATGAGCACCTGATTGTTGGCGCAGGCGACCGGATTTATGTGCGCAACCTGGAGAACGATGAAGGCGATCGCTTCCACGTTTTCCGGCCCGGCGATGCCTACGTGGATCCACATAGCGGAGAAGTGCTGGGTTATGAGGCGCTTTATCTGGGCGACGGTGCGGCGGAAAAATTCGGTGACCCGTCCACAATGAAACTGACCCGCACCACTCGCGAAATCAATATTGGTGACCGCGTCATGCCGATGACCCAGGAGGACGTGTATGCGTATTTCACGCCACATTCTCCCGAAAACAAGATCGAGGGCACCATTATCTCAGTGGTCGACGGCGTCAGCCAGATCGGGCAGTACCAGATCGTCGTCGTTAACCGCGGCAGCCGTGAAGGTGTAGACGTCGGCAGCGTTTTCAAGGTCTACCAGGCCGGTGAACTGATTGTCGACCAGGTCAGTGATGAACGCAATGCGAGCGTCAAACTGCCGGATGAAAAAGCGGGTTTATTGATGATATTCAGGACCTTTGACAAGGTCAGCTTCGGACTCATCATGAAAGCCACCAGCGCGCTGCACGTCGGAGATCACATCCGCAATCCCTGACCTTTCGGTATAAAAGCTGGCAAAAACCGGTACCTTCGGGCATGGTAGTCATCCATGTTCCGAGGAACCGGTTTTTTATGAGGACCCTCAAGGATGAGGCAACAAGCTAACCCCCCGCAAATCCCCGCCAGCGAACCGGACGAATCCCACTACTGGCTGGCATTACACCGGGCGCCTGGTATCGGGAACCGCCGCTGCCTGAAACTGCTCTCCAAATTTGATTCTCCGGCAAGGATATTCGAGGCAGGCGCCGATCATTTACGTAGCATCGGCTTGCGGCCAGAGAGCATCGATTACCTCGTCAATCCTGACTGGGAGGCTGTCGACCGCGATCTGAACTGGTTAGCACAACCCGGCAACAGCATCATGACCTGCCGGGACCCTGATTATCCTGTGCTGTTGAAAGAAGTTTCCAACCCTCCGGCGCTGTTGTTTATTCATGGCGATCCAGACTATCTGTCTCAACCCCAACTGGCAATTGTCGGCAGCCGTAACCCCAGCCATGACGGACAATCGCTGGCCGCTGAGTTCGCTGCCCACCTGGCTTGCTGCGGACTCACCATCACCAGTGGACTGGCATCCGGAATCGATGCCGCATCCCACCAGGGCGCGCTTCGCGCGGGAGGTGGCACAGTCGCTGTGACAGGTACCGGTCTGGACCGGGTGTATCCGGCACGACATCGGGAACTGGCTCATCAGATTGCTGAAAACGGCGCCCTGGTATCGGAATTCCCACCGGGTACCGGTCCGCTGGCAGCAAATTTCCCCCGCCGCAACCGTATTATCAGCGGCCTCAGCCTGGGGACACTGGTGGTTGAAGCGGCACTACGCTCAGGTTCACTGATCACAGCACGCGCCGCCCTGGAACAGGGGAGAGAGGTGTTTGCCATCCCCGGCTCCATCCATAACCCGCTGACCCGGGGCTGCCACGCCTTGATCAGGGAAGGCGCCAAACTGGTGGAAACCGGCGCCCACATTCTGGAAGAGCTCGCACCCCTGATATCCGTCTGCCTGTCACAGGCTGATAAAAAACCCGATGCTGATCAGCCGGCCGGGAAAAAACAAAAATCCGCAAAACTTGCCGGTGAATACCTGCAAATACTGGATTTCATGGGCTACCAGCCTGTTTCCATCGACCAACTGGTGGAGCGAAGCGGATTGACGCCAGAACAGGTTTCCTCCATGCTGCTTGTATTGGAGCTGGACGATCACATCGTTGGCGGAGCCGGAGGGCGCTATACCCGCATAATATAGGGGCCTGATATGAAAGAAGATATGTTTGATGTGCTTATGTACTTGTTCGAGCACTATTACATGGATGAGGAGACCGAACTGAGCCCGGATCGCGAATCACTGCACAGCGAATTGATGGAAGCCGGTTTCCCGTCCAACGATATCAATCAGGCTTTCGAATGGCTGGAAGGACTGTCCGTACAACAGCACCAGATGGAGGCACCACAGACCGAAAATGCCATCCGCATCTATTCCGGTTGTGAATGTGAACGACTGGACTCGGAAAGCCGTGGATTTCTGCTGTTCCTTGAACAAATGGGTATTCTGCCACCTGACGCACGGGAACGTGTCATCGACCGTGTCATGGCTTTAGAGACAGACGACTTTGATCTCAGCCAGCTTAAATGGGTCATCCTCATGGTGTTGTTCAACCAGCCCGGTGCCGAGGCCGCCTATGCCTGGATGGAGGATCTGGTGTTTGAAAGCCTGCCGGGTGGCTACCTGCATTAAGGCTGCTAATAAACACTGCTGATATCAGTATCCGAATCAGGCCGCACCATCGTGCGGCTTTTTAACGATAAGAGTCCATGAGTAAAAATCTGGTTATTGTTGAATCGCCAGCAAAGGCGAAAACCATAAAAAAATACCTGGGCAAGGACTTTGAGGTTCTCGCATCCTACGGCCACGTGCGCGACCTAGTTCCCAAGGAAGGCGCAGTCAACCCCGATGCGGATTTCGCCATGAAATACCAGGTTATAGAACGCAACTCCAAGCACGTTGATGCTATCGCGAAAGCTTTGAAAAAAGCCGACCAGCTTTATCTGGCCACTGACCCGGATCGCGAGGGTGAAGCGATTTCATGGCATCTGTACGAACTGCTTAAAGACCGCAAAGTCCTAAAGGACAAGGGCGTCAAACGGGTAGTTTTTCACGAAATCACCAAGCGCGCCATTAATGACGCCATCGAGCATCCACGTGAACTGTCTGTCGAACTGGTCAACGCCCAGCAGGCGCGCCGGGCTCTTGATTATCTGGTTGGATTCAATCTGTCGCCGCTGTTGTGGAAAAAAATCCGTCGCGGCCTTTCCGCTGGCCGGGTACAAAGCCCGGCCTTGCGCATGATTGTCGAGCGCGAAGAAGAAATCGAGAAGTTCAAAACCCGTGAATACTGGACCATCGAAGCCGATCTGGAAAAGGATACGCAGGCGTTCACCGCAAAACTGACTCAGCTTCATGGCAAGAAACTCAGCCAGTTTACGATTTACAAGGATAAACAGGCACACGCCGCCGCACAGGAACTCATTGATGCCGCCAACGGCAAACTGACTGTCAGCGACATTGAAAAGAAACAGCGCAAACGTAACCCGGCCGCACCATTCACAACATCCACCCTGCAGCAGGAAGCATCGCGCAAGCTGGGCTTTACCACCAAACGCACCATGAGTGTTGCCCAGCAGTTATACGAAGGCATCGATATCGGCGAAGGTTCGGTGGGCCTGATCACCTATATGCGCACCGACTCGGTGATCCTGGCCAACGAAGCCGTGGAGGAATTACGCAGCCTGATCAGCGAGCGCTATGGTGAAAATACGCTGCCTGAGCAGATACGCCACTTCAAGACCAAGGCTAAAAACGCCCAGGAAGCTCATGAGGCAATTCGACCAACCTCGGCATTCAACGTTCCTGACACCATCAAGCCCCACTTGTCCGCCGACCAGTACAAACTCTACAACCTGATCTGGAAACGTACCGTCGCCTGCCAGATGATCCATGCGACTATCAACACAGTCGGTGTGGATTTTGCTGTGGGCAATGGCAATATCCTGCGCTCTACGGGTTCCACCATAGTCGAACCCGGCTTCATGGCAGTCTATGAAGAGGGTGTCGATGACGCCAAGAAGTCTTCCGCTGACGAAAACCGGCTACCACCGCTGAAACAGGGCGACCAGGTACAACTCATCAAGATCCGGCCCGAACAGCACTTTACAGAACCACCACCGCGTTACAGTGAAGCCAGCCTGGTCAAAACCCTGGAAGAACACGGCATCGGCCGCCCCTCCACGTATGCAGCTATTATCTCCACACTACAGCAACGTGAGTATGTCACGCTGGAGAAAAAGCGCTTCCAGCCGACTGACGTGGGACGCATTGTGAGCAAGTTTCTGACCAACCACTTTACCCGCTATGTCGATTACGATTTCACCGCGCGCCTTGAAGACGAACTGGACGAAGTCTCGCGTGGTGAAAAAGACTGGGTGCCACTGATGAAAGAGTTCTGGTACCCGTTCAAAAAACTGGTTAAAGACAAGGAAGAGAGTGTCTCGCGAGCCGAAGTCACTACCGAAGCGCTGGATGAAGACTGCCCTCAATGCGGCAAAAAACTCAACATCCGCCTCGGGCGGCGTGGCCGCTTTGTCGGTTGCAGTGGATTCCCGGACTGCGATTACACACGTAATCTTGACGAAGACAGTGCAGACGCCGAGCCCGAAATCGTAGAGGGGCGCCTGTGCCCTGAATGTAATTCACAGCTCATTATTCGCAGCGGCCGCTATGGCAAGTTCATCGGCTGCTCAGCCTATCCGGACTGCAAATACATCGAGCCACTGGAGAAACCGGCCGACACCGGGGTTAGCTGTCCCAAGTGCAACAAGGGCAGCATGCTCAAGCGGAAATCGCGGCGCGGCAAGATTTTCTATTCCTGCTCGACCTACCCTGACTGTGATTATGCCGTGTGGGACGAACCGGTTGAAGGTCCATGCCCGGACTGTAACTGGCCTATCCTGACCATCAAGACCACCAAGAAGCGTGGCACCGAACGGGGCTGCCCGCAACAGGAATGCAAGTTTGTCGAGCCATTCGAACTTGAGACTACCGAGGATAGCGAAGAAGCTTGATACGCCCCTCAAACTGGCAACTGCACACTGCAGCGCGCTGGATACGCGCGGGAGGGGTCATTGCCTATCCTACCGAAGCGGTATTCGGGCTTGGCTGTGACCCCGCCAATCGTAACGCAGTCCAGCGTCTGCTTGCTTTGAAGAATCGCTGCTGGCGAAAAGGTCTCATCCTGGTTGCCTCGGAACAGCGGCAACTGGAGCCCTGGGTAAAGAAAATCCGCGATGACCAGTCACGTCAATTGGACAAGAGCTGGCCTGGACCAACCACCTGGCTGCTACCGGCAGCCCGTGATTGTCCGCACTGGCTGACCGGTGAACACGATGCGCTGGCTGTGCGGGTTACTGCACACCCATTGGTCCGCCGCCTGTGCGATATTGTCGGCGGCGCCATTGTCTCCACCAGCGCAAATACCAGTGGCCAACGGCCGGCTCGATCGGTGCTGGACATCAGGTTACGATTCGGGAACCGGATTGATTTTGTTTTGCCCGGCTCACTGGGCGGACAAAGACATACTACGCAAATACGTGTCCTGGCTTCGGGACAATTTGTTCGCAAGAATCAGTACTGAAGAAGGGCGAAAGTCAGTGGCCCTGGCTTTATAAGACCGTCTGCGGTAGGGATGCCGCAGCCGATGGTACAGCGATGCATTTACAGCGCGTCTTGCAACGCCATGGCCACTGACTTTCACTGTTCAACACACAGTTTGGATTTCGGCATTACGCAGGGGTGACTGTCCAATGGAAAAGATATGAACACACCAAATGTAGCAGCAGTGTCGGATTATCTGCTAGATCTGCAGAACCGCATTTGTCAGGCGCTGGAGAATCTCGACGCCGAGCGATCATTCATGGAAGCCACCTGGAAGCGCGAGGAAGGTGGAGGCGGAAGGTCCCGCGTTCTGGAAGAGGGCGCTGTGTTCGAAAAAGCCGGTATTAACTTCTCTCACGTACACGGTCGACAACTGCCGGCATCCGCAACTGCGCACCGTCCGGAACTGGCAGGACGGAGCTTCCAGGCGCTGGGCGTTTCACTGGTCATCCATCCGTGGAATCCCTATATACCGACGTCACATGCAAACGTGCGTTTCTTTATTGCCGAAAAGGAGGGGCAAGAGCCGGTCTGGTGGTTTGGCGGCGGCTTTGATCTGACGCCCTATTACGGCTTTGAAGAAGACGCCGTGCACTGGCATAAGACTGCACGACAGGCCTGTGAGCCATTTGGTGAGCACGTCTATCCCCGCTTCAAAAAATGGTGTGATGAATACTTTTATCTGAAACACCGCGACGAACCGCGCGGTATCGGTGGATTATTCTTTGATGACTTCAACGAACTGGGGTTCGAGAACAGCTTCGCATTCATGCGCAGCATCGGTGACCACTATGTACCCGCCTATGCACCCATCGTAGAAAAACGCAAAAATCATCCATACGGTGAACGTGAGCGTGATTTCCAGATGTACCGTCGCGGCAGGTATGTCGAATTCAACCTGGTCTACGACCGTGGGACCTTGTTTGGCCTGCAGACCGGTGGCCGCACCGAATCCATCCTCATGTCTCTTCCTCCGATCGTGAAGTGGCGCTATGACTGGCATCCGCAAGCGGGTACTGCAGAGTCAGATCTGTACGAGGTTTATCTGAAACCCCGGGACTGGCTAAAGTAGCATGCGAATCCGGGCTGACATCGAAACAGGCACCTGAAAAAAGGTCTTGTTTCAGTGCAAACCACTGTCATCGTGTGCCAATCTGGATTCCTGCAACTTATTCTTCATCAGGTTCAAAGCTTCCAGGTAAGGCACAGTGCCGCTGGCGCGGATCACATTCCTGCCTTCTTCGGTATCCGCGTAGCGTATGAAATCCTTGATTATGTCCGCATGCACGCTGTTTTCGTTGTATACCAGATAAAGCGGCCGGTACAACAGGTAGTTCCCGGTCTTCACATTTTCGTAACTGGGTGATTTACCATCCAGCTTGAGGATCTTCACATCCCGTTTGCGCACGCTGCTGATACCGGAAATCGCCAACGCATTCAGGTTGGCAACCACTTCCTTCTCAAGCGGGCCTGAAGAATCGAAAATTCTGGTTGCTGCGAATTCCTGTTTATAATTGTTAAACAACAAGTTGCGGGCCGTGCGACCGACCCCGGAAATCTTTCCCTTACGCGCAAACAGCTCAATCGGAGCGTCATTGCCCCCCAGTTGGCGCCAGTTGGTAATCTCTCCCAGATACACCTTGCGCAGATTTTCCAGGGAAATATCGCTGACAGGGTTGTTCTTGTGCGTGATAACAACGAGTGCGTCCCAGGCTACCGGCACCTGGGTAATACCGCGCTCTTCCTCGGCACTGAAAATTCTGCGCCGACAACTGCCGCCCATGTCGGCCGACATGGTGGCGACTTCGCGTATGCCACGCGTCGCTCCACCGCCTTGTACGTCGATGACGACACCGGTCTTCTTCTCGTAGGCCTTGGCCAGCGCAACAAGATAGGCTTTCTTGGAAATCCCGCAGCCCACCCAGCGTAGCGTTGGTTGTTGTTCCGCCAGAATCGGCTGCGCCCAGATTGCCAGCGAAATCATCCACAGCATAAATACTGAAAACTTATTCATCACCGTACCCCCATCAACCCATGCCGTACCAGTAGGTCCCACTGCAGCGTGTCTCCAATACCGGCCTGGTGTTTACTGACAAATTCTCTAGGAGCCTGTCGGACTTAGGTGTTCGTAGCGAGGCAAGTGGGAGAGTGAGAACAAATCGTTCCGATTTTGAGGCGCATAGTGGGACCTGCGCAACG
>Ga0055476_10000132_pt1 | contig 17385 bp, 17 predicted proteins | sample Muzzi_CordC_D2_FD_57682 | JGI IMG/M metagenome (GOLD analysis project Ga0055476, IMG submission 57682) | Wetland microbial communities from San Francisco Bay, California, USA, that impact long-term carbon sequestration - Muzzi_CordC_D2 | ecosystem: Environmental > Aquatic > Marine > Wetlands ... | reverse complement strand
AGAACGCCAGCGGAAGCGTTATTCGCTCACTTCGAACGGCTGGGCCGAACTCCGCGCCTGGCTGATAAGGCCGCCCGAACCCCCGCCTCCGCGCCTCGAGTTGCTGCTGAAGCTCAGCTTCGGCCAGCGGGTTCCGGTCGAGGCCTGCGAGAAACTCGTGCGGGACCACCGCGAAGCATGTCGCCGCGATACCGCCCAACTTTCCAGTATCGAATCCGCTCTAAGGAATGCACCAAATCGCCATCCCGATCAGCCCTACTGGCTGATCACGCTACGCTACGGGCGCACACTGAGAGAAGCCGAATGCGCCTGGTGCGACGAGACGCTCGAGCAGTTCCGCAACATGCGCGAAGAAGCCGAGCGATCCTCCGGTTCCGTGGCTCGTGAGTAGGTAGCCCCAGGCGTCGACTCACCGCACGGAATCGGTTCCGCCGCTCGCCGGATCGCAGCTTGCAATTCAAGATTCGAGAAGAGGAACCCGATGAAGCTGGACACAACGCTCGCGATGGGATCGCTGCAGCGCGTCGCCGATGTCGCAAGGCGCGCGGAGGAAATGGGATTCGCCGGAATCTTCACCGCGGAGGCGATGCAGACGCCGTTCCTGCCGCACGCGATCGCGGCCGTCAACACCGAGAAGGTCGAGCTCGGCACCGCCATTTCGGTCGCGTTCCCGCGATCGCCGATGGTGCATGCGATGACCGCCTGGGATCTCCAGAAGGCGTCACGCGGTCGTTTCGTCCTCGGGCTGGGAACGCAGATCCGGCGACACAATGAGCGTCGATATTCGGTTCCGTTCGACCCGCCGGGGCCGCGGTTGCGCGACATGCTGCTCGCGATTCGACACATCTGGGATGCATTCGACGGCAAGCACCCGCTCGACTACCGCGGCGAGTACTACACTCACGACTACATCCAGCCGTTCTTCAACCCCGGGCCGACGCACTACGGGCAGCCCAAGCTCTTCATCGCCGCGGTCGGGCCCTACATGTGCCGCCTCGCGGGCGAGGTGTGCGATGGCATCCACATCCATCCGTTCCATACGGTCCGTTACATCGACGAAGTCGTAAAGCCCAACGTCCGCAAGGGCCTGGCCAAGGCCGGGCGCGATGAGTCCGATTTCGAATACGCCACCACGTCGTTCATTCTCGGCGGAAGCGAGGAGCAACAGAACGCACTGGCGAACATTGCCCGCAGCCAGGTCGCGTTCTACGGCTCGACTCCGAGCTACAAGAAGGTCTTCGAGCTCCACGGCTGGAACGATCTGCAACCCGAGCTGCAAGGCATGGTCAAGTCCGGTCGCCTCGCCGAGACGCCCGAACTCATCACCGACGAGGTGATGTCGGAATTCTGGGTGCGCGGCGATTTCGAGGAAATCGCGGACCGGGTTCGCAAGAAGTACGACGGCGTGGTCGACCGGATCGGTCTCTACCTGCCCGTCGTCGGTGGCGACAACGAAGCCGAGTGGGGGGAAGTCATCCGCTCGCTGGCTGCCTGAGCCCCGCATACCACGATTACGGAGCGGACGGATGGGAGATGTCGAACGAACTGATCGCGACGGCGTCGCGACGCTGAAGCTGAATCGCCCCGAATCGCTGAACGCACTCTCCCCGAAACTCTTCATCGAGCTGCGTGACCACGTAGAGGCCATCGCGACGGACACCGACGGCGTCGGTTGCGTCATCCTGTGCGGCGCAGGCAAATCATTCTCGTCCGGCAACGACCTGCGCGCGATCCAGGCCGGTGAAGCCGCACCGACGCCCGAGTTCCAGGCCGAAACCCTCGATGCGATCGAAGCAATGCCCCAGCCCGTAATCGCAGCCGTGCGCGGCCACTGCTACACGGGAGCGCTCGAAGTCGTGCTCGCCTGCGACTTGCTGCTCGCTTCCGACACGGCCCGATTCAGCGACACCCACGGCAGATGGGGCATGACGCCGACCTGGGGAATGAGCCAGCGGCTTCCGCGTCGTGTGGGTCTGCTGAGTGCAAAGGACATGATGTTCAGCGGCCGCGTCGTCGACGGTTGCGAGAGCGTTCGCCTGGGACTCGCCAATGAGTGCGTGGCCGACGGCGTACTCGACGCGCGCGCGGCCGAACTGGCCGGGGCAATCGCGGCGAATTCGTGGTACACGCTTCGAGCTCAAAAGCGGCTCTTGAACGAGGGACAGCGCTACACCCTCGCCGAGGGGCTCGCGTTCGAACGCGCCAACAGCTCCGGCGCCACGCCCGACACGCTGAAGCGCTTGAAGGAATTCGGCGGCCGGAAGAAGGGCTGACGCGAGCCGATCGCCGCGCGCCCCCGACGGTCAATCGTCGTCGAGGCCGCGTCTTCCGGCTTCGCGAATCAGCGGCCCCTTCTGGTCGAACATCGGTGCTCCGCCGCTTCCGGTCGTCAACCCCGCATCCACCACCAGCGTGTGTCCGCTCACGAAGCCCGCTTCGTCGCTCGCGAGGTAGAGCGCCGCATACGCGACGTCGGCGGGAGTGCCTCCTCGTCCGGGCAGCGGCGACGCTGCGGCCATGCCGGGAGCGAGGTCTCCGACGCGATCGGGGTCACCCGTCACCATGCCCGCGATCATCTCGGTCGCCATGTTCCCGGGCGCAATGCAGTTGACGCGAATACCGCTGCGAGCGAGTTCGGCCGCTACGTTGCGCGTGAGACCGATCAATGCGGTCTTTGCCGTCGCGTAGACGTGGGGGCCGAGGCCGCCGCGCAGCCCGGCGATGCTCGAAGAGCTCAGGATGACGCCGCTTCCCTGGGGCTTCATCACCCGCGCCGCATGCTTCATGCACAAGAACACGCCGCGCAGGTTGACCGCCATGGTGGCGTCGTATTCCTCCACCGGGCACTCATCGATCGGACCCACCGCTCCGACGATTCCCGCGTTCGCGAACAGGCAGTCGAGACGACCGAATTCGCTGATCGCCCGATCGACCGCCGCCGCGATCGACGCCTCATCGCCGACATTCGTGTGTTGGAAGATCGCGGCGTCCCCGAGCTCGGTCGCGATCCGCTCGCCGCGTTCGTCCTGGATGTCCGCGATCACCACGCGTGCACCCTCTGCGAGGAACAGACGCACCGTTCCCTCGCCGAGGCCGCTGGCCCCGCCGGTAATCAGCGCCGTCTTGCCTTCGAGTCTGCCCGACACGTCTGTCCCCTCTCGATCCTGACTTTCCGTTCGGCGGTGCACACCGGCGTTCAGACGTTCCTCGTCCAGGTCACCTTCAAGCAGAACTGCTCGATCTTCCAGTGATCGGGCGTGCGCACCAGCTCGTTGGCGTAGTAGCCGCCGACCGTGAACAGGTTGTCCGGGTTGAAATGCTGCGCGTGCAGGTACGCGACCGCGGTCGCGCGATCGCCGTCGAAGTCGATCACGTGATTCGTGATGATGTGCTGGGTCGTCTGAAAGCCCCCCACCGCGTTGAAGGCCTGTTCCACCCATGCGTCAGCGGTGCTGGGCTGCGGGCCCGCTCCGAGGTCGACCGTGATCTCGTCGACGAAGCAGGACCGATAGAGATCGCGATCCCGAAGATCGATGCCCGAGGCATAGCGATTGAAGGTTTCGATCACTCCAACACGATCGATCAGTTCCACGAGCTTCATTTCATCCACGCTGCATTCCTCCTGCACTTTCGGCACGCGGTCGGCCCGGTCAATCATCGCACGATTGCCGATCCGCCCAATCGAAACCGGCTCGAATCGAGGCGAAGCGCGCCTCTACGGGCTCCCGTGTCTCGGGATGCGTGAAGATGTAGAGTTCGTCGTCGATCACCGCCTGCCGGACGATGCGCCCCACCAACAGCGGATCGAGCCCGTCCTCGATCGATTTCTCGATCATCGGGTTGATTTCGACGGGCTCCCCGAAGGCTTCCTGCCGATTTCGCTGGCTGTGCACGATGCCGGTCCTGACGTTGCCCGGGCACAGCACCGAGCAGCTGATGTTCGCGCCGCCGCCCTCCATCCGAAGCGTTTCGCTGATGCCCACCACCGCATACTTGCTCGCGACGTACGGAGCGATGAGCGGCGATGGATGCAGGCCCGCGATGGATGCGGTGTTGACGACGTGCTTCTCGCCGGCCTGCGCCTGCAGCCGCGGCAGGAAGGCCTGAATGCCGTTGATCACGCCACCGAGGTTCACCGCGAGAATCCAATGCCAGTCTTCGTCGCGGACGTCCGTTCCCATCATCCCGAAGGTCGTCACGCCGGCGTTGTTGCACAACAGGTGCACGGCATCGAACTCGGCAAAAGCGCGCTCGGCCAGGCGCTCGACCTCGTCGCGCCGCGTCACGTCGACCCCGTGCGCGAGGCTCCGCACGCCTCGATCGGCGACCTCGGCCGCTACGCCCTCGGCGGCCGCGAGGTCGATGTCCGCAACCACGACGTGCATTCCGGCATCCGCCAACGCGAGTGCGATGCCCCGGCCGATTCCGCCGCCGCCGCCCGTCACCACCGCCACTCTCCCGCTCAGATCCTTCATCGCGCGGTGTACCCGCCGTCGATCGGCAACGCCACGGCAGTGATGAACTCGGAATCGTCGCTCACCAGGAACAACGCCGACTTCGCGACCGCCTCGATGGTCACCATTCCCGGCAGCGGATTCAGCATCTCGAAGCCCTGACGCGCTCCCTCGGGATCGGGCGTGTTCGCAATGAAGTGCTCGAGCAACGGCGAGAGCACGACACTCGGACAGATCGCATTCACTCGAATCCGGTGCAGCGCGTTCTCGATGGCGACGGCCTTGGTCAGATGGATCACGCCGGCCTTCGATGCGCTGTAGGCCGGGAGCGCGCCCATTGCGTTCAATCCGACCGTCGATGCGGTATTCAGGATCACGCCCCCCTTCTGGTCGACCATGTACGGCAGCACGTACTTCATCCCGTAGTACACACCATTCAAGTTGATCGCGAGAACCCGGTCCCAGTTCTCGAGCGAGCTGTCTGCGGTATTCGCCTGCGCTCCGTCGATTCCGGCGTTGTTCATGAGGATGTCGATGCGACCGTGACGTTCGGCGGCGCGACCGATCATCGCCTCCACCGACGCCGGGTCGGTCACGTCGACGTATTCGAAGCTGCCGCCGATCGTCTCGGCGAGCTCGCGGCCGGCTTTCTGCTGGACGTCGGCCACGACCACGGTCGCGCCTTCACGCGCGAAGAGCTCCGCGCACCCCCGGCCGATGCCCGACGCGGCTCCGGTTACGATCGCAATCCTGCCGCTCAGCTTTCCCATGCAGCGCCCCTCGAGTCTTCGGTGTGGTGCCTCGGCTTCGGAACGGAGGTTTCGAACCAGCTTCGCTTCACGCGCCCTGCTCCTCGATCCGCTCTGCGCTCTGTTGGCGCAGGCCGTCCATGAAGCTCCGGACGGCCTCATCGAAGCCGAGGATCTCGATCACGGATGCACCCGCAGCCTCGCAGTCGAAGTAGGCGAATTCACTTCCGGGACCGACGCGCCCATCCGCCAGCAGCTCGAGTCCCGCCTCGGAAAGGGCGGCGATCGTGGCGGCGAAGTCCGGAACGTCGAACGCGATGTGGTGCAGCCCGGGGCCCTTCGTCTCGATGAATTCGCGGTACAGACTCTCGCCGCGCAGCGGCTCGATCAATTCGACTTGCGTGTCGCGCAGCCAACCGACCGAGAGGTGAGCCGCCGAATCCGACGGACGCCCGCGGTAGCTGCAATTCGCGCCGAACTCGATGTTCTCCATTCGAAACCAGCTCGGCACTCCCAGCCACTGCTGGAAACGCGCCTCCGCTTCGGCCAGATCGCGCACCACGTAGGCGACCTGGAAGAAGTGCGGCGCGAGCGCTTCCTGCGGTGCGGCCTTCATCGTCTTCCTCTTTCGGCTCGGATCGGCACAACCGGCCCGTTCAGGTCAGCGATGCGATCGCGTCGGGGCAGATCCAGCGGTTGTCTTCGCTCAGGATCCGGATCGCCTCTTGCTGCAACAGCGCGAGCAGCAGCGCCGAGCCCGGCGCTGCGCCGCTCGTGACCAGCGGCCACAGGGCTTCCCCCATTCGACGGGCGCGCTCGCGCGGTTCGCCGTCGTCGGGTACCGCGGCCATCGCCGCGTCCAGCTTCTCGGCGAAGTCGGGCGAATCGCCCCGCAGTGAGTCCGCCAGCTCGCGCACGCCCGATTCGACGACCTCGTTCGAGCGCGCGCTCGGATCGCCGTTCACGAGCCGATCCTCGACCTCTTCGAGTGCCTTCAGCGTCTGCACGACCTGCACCCGCGCGAAGTCGTCGTCGAGCGCCGGCAGGACGTGGTTCGTGAGTGAGCGCCGCACCGCGGCGAGGATCTGTACGGAATCCAGTACGAACATCGCTCAGGCCTCCAGGAATGCGACGAGTTGTGCTTCGAGCAGACCCATCATCGCCTGTCCGGCTGCGGCGATCGTCGTCACCGACATCAATCGCAGGTCATCACCGCCATTGGCGAGGTCATAGGCGCCCGCGTGTCCGATGATCGACCCCTTCACCAGCTCGAGAAAGCGATAGTACTGGATCTTCTTCGGATCGATCTCGACCCCGGCGAGCTCACCGTAACGCACCGCAAGATCGCCTTCGATCGAGCAGTGACCGTGACCGACCGTCTGCGTGAACGCGAGATCGCTGAGCGGATCGCCCACCCGGGCGAGCTCCCAATCGAGGATTCCGGAGATCCGGGTGCCGTCCCACTTGAGGTTCGGGAGGCGGTAGTCGCCGTGCAGCAGGCCGAACCGCTCCGACTCCGGCGCGTGCTCGTCGAGTACGTCGAGCGCGTGCCGCATCACCGGCGCCGGCACCATCTCGGTCCTGAGCAGGCGCTTGCGGCAGACAGCAACTTCACCCCGCGCAGCGTCGCGACCATTCGTGTAAGCGGGCAATACCGTCTGCTTGGTCGCATGGATCTTCACGAGCGTCTCGACGAACGCTTCCTGGATCTTCGGGAGGTCCGGCGAACCCGCCAGGCGCGGATCCATGCTCTGGTAGATTTCGCCCTCGACGAACGACATCAACATGAAGCGACCGCCCAGCACCGATTCGTCCTCTTCGAGGTACAGCATCTGCGGCACCTCGAGTCCCGCCGCGCTCATCTCCTGCAGCAGGCGGTACTCGCGCGCGATGTCGTAGGGCGGGATCACGCCGAACTCCGGCTCGATGCGCATCACCCAGCGCGTGGGCCCCTCTCCCGTCTCGGCTTCGACGCAGTAGCTCTGGGACGACAGACCGCTGGTAAAGCGATCCACCGAGACGATGCGCTCGAGCGCCAGCGACGGCGCTCCGCGCTTGAGCGCGGCTGCGAGCGGCTGCGCCATCGTGCTGGTCGTCTCGCTCATCGAGCGCCCTCGGCCACGATCGCCGCGGCCAGATCCTCCGGAGAGGGCTCCACCACATGGCTCGGCGTCGGCGTGGCCCCGCCGCTGAGGCGCCGCTTCACCTTGCGCTTCTTGAGCTTGCGCTCCGACGCCGGCGGGATCTGGATCTCGATGTCCTCGTCGACCTGCGCGCGCCCGAGCAGGTTGCGCAGGACTTCGGTCACCACCTTGATACCCAATCGGGCCCCGCCCGTGATCATTCCGCCGTAGAGCTTCCAGCGATTTTCGGATTCGAACAGATAGTCGGCGACCGAGGGGTCCTTGAGCAGCAGGAAGAAGTCGACGAGGTCTTCCTCGGTGAGCTTCATCACGTACTCCCAGGACACCGGTTCTTCCATGTTGCCGCGCAAGGTGAGGGTCCCTTCGCTATTGAGCGGTTCACCCTTCGTCAGCGTCAACGCGATCAATCGTTTTCCGAGCCCCTTCGACCAGAACTCCATCAGCCCACCAGTCCTTTCTTGCGCGCCCGGACGACGTAGTCCGGCTCCTCCCACCAACGCTCGAGGCCGAGATCGTCCGCGACGACCCCGGCCGCATTGTAGCCACCGCCGAGCAGCACCATCCCGCCCGGCCAGGTGCTCGCGCCCGCTACATAGAGGTTTTCGATCGGCGTCCGGTACGACGAGCAGTCCGCATTCGGGCGGTTCGAGAGCATCTGCGTCGGTACGTAGGCACCGTGCTTGATGGAGCCTCGCACCATGTTCGGGAGCTTCGTTTCGATGTGCTTCGGATGATTCACGTACCGTCGAACCACCGTCGCGTCGGCGAGATTCGGCGCATACTCGCTCCAGGCGCCCAGCACCCGATCGGCGTAGTCGTCCTGGAGGTCGTCCCACTCGCCGTCCGCGTTCTCGTAGGGCGCCAACGTCTCCCAGCACGCGACTGCGGCGTTCGGCTCGACATCGATCGGAGCCTGCATGGGGTCGTAGTCGGTGAGCGTCATCCCGGCCCCGATGAAACTGAACTTCCCGGCCTTGACGGAGTTGATGTGGTCCATCAGATCGCCCACGGTCTCGACGCCCATGATCTTGACCAGGGCGCGATCCACGTCGGGATCGAAATCGGTCGCCTTGTAGACCGGTCGCTCGCTGAGCGCGTAGTTCGCGTTGAACAGGCTGGTCGACTCCCACTCCCACTCCTTCGTCTGCCGGACGAGGGTCGGAGACGCCGAATCGCAGACATCTTCACCAATGAGGTCGAGGAAGGTCTTCTTCGGATCGGTGGTCGTGATGATCTTCTTCGCGAAGACCTCGTCGCCGCTCGCCAGTCGCACCCCGACGGCCTTGTTGCCGTCCGTGAGGATCTTCGTGACCTCGGCGGCCCGCTCGAGCCGGGCGCCCGCGCGGTTGGCCGCACGCGAAAGCGCCGCGGCGAGCTGATGCGAACCGCTGATGATCACGCTCGAGTGCAGGATGCGATTCACGAGCAACGGCAGCAGGAATCCCAGGCCTCCCTCCGGGTCCATGCCGTACATCGTTCCGAGGTAGAGGATCGCCGTATTGAGGAGTTCGCTCTCGTAGCCCGCAGCTGCGAGGGTTTCGAGATAGGTCTCCTCGGCCATCTCGTTCACGACCTCGCCGATTTCGCTCTGCTGGTAGCTCACGACCATGTCGAGCATCGGCAGGGGCAGCGAGTAGGTCGCGGGGATCAGCGCCTCGTTGACGATCGTGTACCAGTCGGTCATCGACTCCTTGTACTGCTCGGCGTCGTTCTTCGAGAAGCGCGCGATGCTCTTCGCGGTCTTGTCGATGTCGGAGTAGAAGGTCATCGCCTTGCCGTCCCTGGTGAGGATCGACGCCGCGACTTCGGGCTGCACGTAGCGGCAACCCCAGCTCTCGAGTGAGAGATCGGTATACGGCGGCATCACGTCCATCATCAACAGCAGCTTGGCGTGGGTGTTGAACCGGAATCCCGACCACTCCTCGGTGACGAGCCCGCCGCCCCCCTCGTGGTGCCGTTCGAGCAGCAGCACCTTTGCGCCCGAACGCGCGAGATAGGCGGCGCTCGTCAGGCCGTTCGGCCCGCCGCCGATGATGATCACATCGTAGTTCTTGTCCAGCTCTGCCACCGGCAAGCTCCCGTCTAGGCTGATCGCCGTGAAGAATCAGGCGATGTTGAAATCGATTTCGATGCCTCTTCGCTTCAACACGTCGAGCCCCGGCTCGAGTGCCTTGTGGCGCCACCAGTCCTGACCCTCGCGAACACCGAGATCCTCGGCCACTACCGATGCGGCGACGTAACCGGAGCCGAGGCTCGTGGTCCCGAACGGCCAGATCGAATTCGAGAGGTAGAGATTCCCGAACGGAGTCCGGGGCGCACCGCAACCTTCGAACGGCCGGTGCGTGCCGTACCACTCGAGGCTCACCGCGCCACTGGTCGTGCTGCCCATGACCTGGCTGGGGTTCTTGCGGTAGTAGTCGAGCGGAGAGTTGCAGTAGCGGTCGACCACCGAATCCATCAGGCCCGGATTGTACTCGCGCAGCAGCGCGTCGACCTTGTCGCCGTAGCTCTCGCGAATCGCGTCCCACTTCCCGGGGCCACCCTCCTGCGGAATCTTGTAGGGCACGTTCGCCCACGACATCATGGTGTACTGGCCCGGCGGCGCCTGACTCGGATCCGCGAGCGAGAATCCCTGCACCGACAGTCCCGAGACGATCGGCGGGTCGGGCAGCAGATCGTTCTCCATGTCGTGCGCCAGCCGACGGATGTCGTCGACGCTCTCCATGCCGTAGTTGAAGCCGTAGCCGCGATTGATCTCTTCCGGGTAGCCGTCCCAATGCGGCGGCTTGTCGAGCACCCAGTAATTGCAGAAGAGCACGGTCTCGTCGTTCTTGTAGCGATCGACGCCCTTCTTCACCCAGTCCGGCAGCTTGTCCTCACCGATCAGGCCGCGGAAGGTCGGGTGGCACGAGAGATTGCTGATCACCGCGCGGCTCGCGCGCACTTCCGCCTCCGGGAAGACTGCATGCTTCGAGAGCACGACCCCCTTGGCTTCGTCCCCCTCCATGATGATCTTGTCGACCGGGCAACCGCTGAACATCCTTCCACCGTGCGCGGCAAAGCAGGAGGCCAGCGCGTGCACCAACGAATGGCTGCCGCCGCGACAGGTCCAGGTGGCGCTGTGAATCGACTGCAGAACCGGGAAGATGATCGGCATCATCGTCGACATTCCGCGATCCCAGGGGTGGGATCCCGCCATGATGCAGTTCCCGAGAATCGCGGTCTTGATCTTCTCGTTCTCATAGACGGCATCGGCGATGTCGATGCCGTTCAACTCGTGGACGTTCTCGGGAATCTCCGGGATGATCGCCCGCAGCATCGTACCCAGGCCACCGGGGCCCGAGACGTCCTCGGGACTCTGCTGCGCCTGGGTGTACATCGACCCCTGCATCGTCTCTCCGAACATCGGGGCGAGAATGTTGTAGATGCTCTTGAAGATCTCGGCGTCGTGCTCGTTGATGCTCTTGAAGTGCTCGTACTGCTTCTTCGCATTCCACGAGTTGAACATCACCGCACTGCGATCCTTGAACGGGTGGAACATTCCCCACTCACTCGAGGTCAACATCTCGAGACCGAACTTCTCGAGCTCCAGATCGCCGTAGGCGGGCGACCACATCGTCACCATGTTGCAGGCGCACAGATTCACCTTGACGCCGGGTGCCATCACCTCCTCGGTACAACACCCCGCGCCGGCTTCGAGCTTGCGTTCGAAGCAGGCGACCTTGAGGCCCGACTTCTGGAGGTAGATCGCTGCTGTGAGACCATTGATACCGCCCCCGACGACGATGACGTCGTATTGATTTTCGGGACCTGCCATGATCAACCCTCGCCTCCCTCTTTCTTCAGTTGTGCGGCCTTCACCGTCACGGAGAGATTCGCGGCCGAATCAGCGCCCCGGCCTCCCAGGAATCGAAACAACGTCCGGCGCACGAAGCAGCCGATTCCGACCAGCGCGGCCGCCAGGATCGACATGCGCTTCGGGGTCTTCACCAGCAGGCGAACGGGCATCGGCTGGCTCAACAGCCCGATGAAATCCACCACATCGTCTTCACCGAGGTTGACGGCATAGTCCCAGAACGTCGGCGCACCCATCGTGCCGTCGATGACGATGTGCCCGTCGCGAACGCCCATTCCCGAGCGCTCCGAAAGCCGCATGCTGAGGACCAGCCTGCCGAGGCCCTTGGACCAGAGAATCATCGGATCGACCTCCGAGCGGGAAGCTTCCCGCGCTGATTGAAATCTGCCGAGAGCCCGCGCTCCCCCAGGGGAATCATCGGAAAGGCGCCCGAACGGGTCGAACCAAGGAATGTTCCGGAATCGCGATCCCAGCCGTTGGACATCGAAAACCGCCCCCTCCGACCGAATCCGGCGAGAATCTCGCGGAGTCGGTCGATTTGTTGTCACCGATTTTAACAGATGCAATATACTTAATGCGTGAAAATCGTAGATAACTTTTAGAGAGAAGACGACGTGACCCCGCCCGACCCGCAACCGACCGCGTCGATATCGCGAATCCTGGCCGATCCGAGCCCCGGAGAGCGGTTTCCGCGCTTTTCCGAATCGTACCGGGCGTATTGGATCTCGCGCGGCAACTGGGCCGACTGCACCCTCCACGGCCTCTTCGACGCCACCGTTGCCGAGCACGGCGACGCGACCGCCCTGGTGACGAAGGAACGGAGCTGGACCTTCGACGAGTTCAAGGCGGACTCCGACGCGCTCGCGGCGGGCTTGCTCTGCGCCGGCGTCAAGCGACAGGACATCGTGAGCGTGCAGCTGCCGAACTGGCCCGAGTTCTGCTTCCTCCAGATCGCGCTGTCGCGAATCGGTGCGGTCATCCAGCCGTTGCATCTGGTGTTTCGCGAACGCGAGATGCGGTCGCTGCTCGCGTTCTGCGATACCGACGTCGCGATCGTCCCCGAATCGTTCGGCGGTTACGACTACGCCGACGTGATGCGCGGCATCCGCGGCGACCTGCCCTGCCTGAAGCTGCTCGTCATCGCGCGCGGCAACGCGCGCGGCGATCGTGAATCCACCCTCGACGCGCTGATCGAGGAGGGGCGCGAAAATCTCGACCGACTCGATTCGCTCCCGAACGATCCCGACGCGGTCTTCTACCTGAACTTCACCTCGGGCACCGAGGGCAATCCGAAGGGCTTCCTCCACACCCACAACACGCTCGTCTCGACCTTCAAGCTCGCCGCGCAGGCGATGAAGGCGATGGATCCCGACATCGTGAATCTGGCGTGCTCGCCGATGACCCACAGCTACGGACACTTCACGACCTATCAGTGCGCATTCGCCGCCATCCCGATGGTGCTCGTCGATCGCTACCGGCCGCTCGACGTGCTCGAGCTGATCCAACGCGAGAAGGTGACCTCCGTCTCGGGCACTCCCGCGCACCTGATCGGCCTGCTCCACCATCCGGATTTCGAGAAATTCGACACCTCGAGCATCAAGTCGGTCGGCGTCGGCGGAGCGGCGAGCTCGCCGGATCTGATCGAGGAGATCAAGCGCGCCTGGGGCTCGAGCGGCGCCAATACCTACGGCATGGGCGAGACCATTCTCCACACGCGCACCATGCCGTTCGACCCGCCCGAGAAGATCCGCGACACGGTCGGGCGACCGATGCTCGGTGCGGAGCTGAAGATCGTCGACGTGAACGATCGCAGCAGGGAGCTCGGACCCGGCGAAATCGGCGAGATCTGCTTCCGCGGCCCCACGCTCTTCGTCGGGTACCACAAGCAGCCGGAGCTCACCGCCGAGACGCGCGACGACGAGGGCTGGTTCTACACCAGCGACCTCGGCTCCGCGGACGAAGACGGCTACCTGAGCTTTGCGGGGCGCGCGAAGGAGGTCATCAATCGCGGTGGATCCAAGATCTACCCGAAGGAGATCGAAAGCCTGCTGGCCGGTTTCGAGCGGGTGCGCGACGTCGCCGTCGTGGGCTGGCCCGATGACCGCCTCGGCGAGACCGTATGTGCCTACGTCGTTGCCGAAGGCAACGCCTTCACGCTGGAAGATCTCACCGCCTATCTCGATGCGGCGAAGGTCACCAAGTACATGTATCCACAGCACCTGGTCTTCATGGACGAGTTTCCGATGACGCCGACCGGAAAGGTGCAGAAGGCGGCGCTGCAGGAAGATGCCCGGCGCCGCGCCAGAGCCGAAAAGGCGGAGGGAGCGTCGTGAGACTCGGAATCAGTTGGGACACGGATCGCTTCGACGACGCAACTACCGGCTGGCAGGAAATCGTCTCGGAGGCCGTGCAGGCGGACCAGCTGGGCTTTCACAGCGTCTGGGTCAGCGAGGGACGTGAGCGTGCCGCCGATGTCTCGGCGCCGTCGATCCTCCTCACCTACCTCGCGCGACGCACCAACAACCTGCAGCTTCGGATCACCGGACGACGCGTCACGCGCGCCCTGCCCGTCCACATCGCCGAGGAGGTCGCGGTACTCGACACCTTTTCGCGCGGGCGTGCCGGGATCGCGTTTGCTCGCGCGTCCGCACAGGGAGTTCCGCCCGAGCACGTCCACGAAATGATCGACTTCGTCACCGCCGCGTTCGCGTCGGACGAACTCCGCTACCGCGGCCACTACATCCGATTCCCGGCCCACACGCCGGACGACGCGCCGCAGGGCGCCAGCGTTCCGGACTCCGAGGGTCCCTACGTCGCGCAGTGGGACTGGGGCCCGGAGACTCCCGACTTCCTCGCGATCACTCCAAAGCCCTACCTGCCGCATACGCCGGTCGCGGTCGAGATCGACGACGACGAGACGCTCGACTGGGCGGCGAGAAACGGCATCTCACCGGTGGTCGCTGCGGAGATGCCGACGGAAGAAGCTTTGGATCGGCTCGCGCGCTATCGCCGGACCGCAGATGCGGCCGGCCGTGGGCGGCGCGAGGTCGAGGCCGTGCTCGAACGACGCATCGCGATGGACGGCGGTTCCGACGCACACACACTCGGCGGTTCGCCGCGCGACATCCTGAACGCGATCCGCGATCTGCGCGGCCGCACCGGCATCTCGCACTTCGTCTGGCGCAGGAACGGCGCGGCCCCGATGGACCTCTACCGCTTCGCGTCCGAAATCGAAATGTTGCTCCAGGCCTAGCGGGCCCGGCCGGCGAAAGGAAACCAACGAATGGAATTCTGGACCACCAGCATCGGCGTCGCGAAGATGCGACCGATTCCGGGCGCGCTCGGCGACGGCTACGACAAGTTCGTCAATGACGCCGCCGAAGCCGAAGCGCTCGGTTTCGACGGCTACGGCAGCGGCGAGCACCATTTCATGTATGACGAATTCATGCCGATCCCGCTCCAGGCGATGGCCGCGGTGGCGGCGAAAACGTCGAAGCTGCGCCTCTCGACGAATGCGATGCTGCTGCCGCTCTACGACCCGATGGAAGCCGCCGAAATCGCGGCGACCCTCGACGTACTGTCGAATGGCCGCGTCTCGCTCGGCCTCGGCATGGGCTACCGCCCCTACGAGTTCGATGGTTTCGGCACCAGGAAGACGACGCGCGGTGCAAGACTGCGAGAAGCCATGGAAGTGCTGCGACTCGCGACCAGCCAGGACAGCTTCTCGTACCACGGCAAGCACTACCAGTACGAGAACGAGCGTCTCCAGCCGCGCTCGATCCAGCGACCGATCGATCTGTGGTTCTGCGGCGGCACTTCGCTGCAGGGCGCGCGACGCGCCGGTGCGGCGGGCCTCGGCTACTGGCTCGCAAATTCGCCGTTCGATCACACCGAGAACATCGTGAAGGAGTACCGCAAGGCCGGTGAAGACGCGGGCTTCGCAGCCTCCGACCTGCGCATCGCCTCGTTCAAGGACGTCTGCATCGGCAACACCATGGCGGAGGCCGAGGGCCTGCGTCAGATGCTGATGGACAGCTTCTACGACGAGCACATTCTCGGCTACGGCTACCTCGTCGACGAGAACGGCAAGAACCTCTACAACCCGGCGAAGGATCACCCGCTCTACCGGCGGTTCGTCAGCAGCCTCTACTGCGGAACCGTCGAGACGGTGATCGAAGAGCTCAAACGCTACGAGGCATTGGGGATGGAGATGATCTTCCTCCCCAGTCAGCAACGCGAACTGATCGCCAAGGAAATCCTCCCCGAATTCAGGAAGTGAAGCGACGCCATGGATCTCAGTTTTTCTGAAGAAGACGAAGCGTACCGAGCCGAGCTGCGGCAGTGGTTGCAGGACAATCTCGGCGGCGGCGGCGAAAACGCCAACGCAATGATGAAGGCCGCCGAGAGCGGAGGCGACGGCGTGGAGGACCCGCTCGCGGGCGCACGCGCCTGGCCGCGCAAGCTGCACGAAGCGGGTTACGTCGGCCTGGCATGGCCGAAGGAGTACGGCGGGCAGGACGCCTCGTTCACCCAGCAGGTGATCTGCGCCGATGAGATGGCGCGGGTGCGCACGCCGCCGCTGATCAACACGATCGGGCTCTCGATCATCGGCCCGACGCTCGTGCAGCACGGCAGCGACGAGCAGAAGAAGCGCTTCCTGCCGCGCATCCTGCGCGCCGACGACCTGTGGTGCCAGGGCTTCAGCGAGCCCGAGGCCGGCAGCGATCTCGCTTCGCTGCGGTGCCGCGCCGAGATCGACGGCGACGAGTTCGTGGTCAACGGCCAGAAGGTTTGGACCAGTCTTGCAACGATCTCGGACTGGATCTTCATGCTCGTGCGCACCGACCCGGACGCGCCGAAACGCGAAGGCATCAGCTATCTGCTCGCGGACATGAAGACCCCCGGCATCACCGTCCGTCCGCTGCGCAACGCGGCCGGCGGCATCCACTTCAGCGAAGTCTTCTTCGACAACGTGCGCGTGCCGCGCGAGAACCTCGTGGGTGAGCTCAACGGAGGCTGGCAGATCGCGCGCAGCTCCCTCGATCACGAACGCAGCGGTCTGTCGGGCGTGGTCGCGCTCGAGGAGACCCTCGGCCGGCTGTGGCGGATGGCGAGCCGCCTCGACCGCGGCGACCGGAAGGCGGTCCTGGAACCGTCGACCCGACGAGCGCTCGCGCAGCACTGGATCGAGATCGAGGGACTCCGGCACCTCGGCTTCCGAACGCTGAGCAACCAGATCGCGGGCAAGCCGCCGGGCGCAGGCTCGTCGGTCGGCAAGCTCTTCGCGTCGGAGGTTCGGAGCCAGATGACCCGAACCGCGCTTCGGATCGAGGGACCGCTGGCACCGATCGGAAAGCGATCGCCGCACGTCGTCGATCGCGGCCGCTGGCACGCAGCCTACTTCGACGCGCTCGCCCACTCGATCGGCGGTGGGACGAGTGAAATCATGCGCAACGTCATCGCCGAAAAGGTCCTCGAGTTGCCGCGACCGGCCGAGGACTGACCGAAACGACCGTCCCGCGCACCGCCGGGAAGATCTCCGGAACGGGCGCGATGAGGAGCCTTCATCTTGGACTTCAATCTCAGCGAAGAGCAGGAAGCCCTGCAGGAAATGGCGTGCGACTTCATTCGCGAACGCTGGCCCACGGATCATGCGCGCGAGGCCCTCGACAAGCGCCCCGCGGTGATCGGCGAGGAAGTCTGGCAGGAGATCCTCGAGATGGGCTGGCTCGGCGTCGCTGCGGGCGAGGATGTCGGTGGTATCGGCGGCGACGTGCTGACCGCAGCCGTGTTGTCGCAGGAAGCCGGCCGCGGCGTGCTGCCCGGCCCGTTCCAGAGCTCGCTGATCGCAACCATCGCGGTCGACCGCAGCGGGAACGAAGTGATCCGAAGCGAGCTCGTACCCCGATTGATCGACGGCAGCCTGCGCGCCACCGTCGCGATCGAAGAGCCGGGCGGCCGCTACGGGCCCGACGCGATCGCCGCCGAAGTGCGCGCGGGCGCCGACGGCTGGCGGCTGAGCGGCAGCAAGCTGCTCGTCCCCGACGCCGACGCGGCCGCGCTGCTGATCGTCGGCGCGCGGACGCCGGACGGGCTCGGTTGGGTTCGCGTCCGCAGCGACGCCGAAGGCGTCGAAATCCGCAAGATGGAACGCATGGACGCGCAAGCGTGCTCGGAGGTGG
>Ga0055476_10000131_pt1 | contig 17469 bp, 16 predicted proteins | sample Muzzi_CordC_D2_FD_57682 | JGI IMG/M metagenome (GOLD analysis project Ga0055476, IMG submission 57682) | Wetland microbial communities from San Francisco Bay, California, USA, that impact long-term carbon sequestration - Muzzi_CordC_D2 | ecosystem: Environmental > Aquatic > Marine > Wetlands ... | reverse complement strand
CTACACCCTTTGATGGAGATGCCGAACTTGTGATCAGGCATAAAATAGGCGAGTTTTCATCGGCAGTTATGAAATTTTTAATCCCTTAAATGCTTGCAAACCTCATTATTTGTCCCGATTTTAGAAAAATTAAGCCTTTCACTTAATTTTTTTTCCAATTACAAAAAAAACCCTTGACAAGTGCCCCTAATCTTTGATATAAGTACTAAAGATGGGGTTTTGGATCGTGGCTTTAATCAAGACTGTATTTAAATAACTTATTTAAATAAGTAACGATGAGGCTACGCTTCTCCTCTAGGGTTGATAACAATCCGGTTAAAAATCTATATTAGGAGGTTTGTATATATGCCAAGTCATCTTAATGTCCCCACGAAATATTGGGAACTAACAAAGGAGGTTCCACCTCCCCCAATAGAGAGAGACATAAATACATGGATCATAGCTAATCCTTCGGATCCGCTATGGGATATCGATGTTATCCCTCTAACTTATACCGACAGCCGCTGGTCTGCTTTTGTTCTTAAAGTAGATGAGCCTACAAGGCAGCGTCTTGTCCCGAATCCACCACTCACAGTGTGGGATGGAGAGGATGCAGACCTAGTAGAGTACTGGTATGTTGAGCATGTAAACACAATGTTAGGACCATACCTTGAGTTTGGTGTAACAATATCTGCTACATACAAAGACCCTAAGGGTAATGTTTATAATGCAGGTTATTATCCATATATGTACCTCACCGGAGATGCCCCAGTTGATGCTGGTCGTGTTCTTGGATTTCCAAAGAAGATGTCGTACATCAGAATCACAACACACGGTGGAGAAAAAGGGACCGATTTCTTCGGTTTTGCTATGTCACGTAACGGATACCTATTGCACAGTGCAACAGGTCAGTTCGATGACAAGCCAGTAAAGCCCCCATATTTTTATGGTAAAACAGATTGGGGCAAATTTAACATGAAAGTTGTTACAAGACCGGATCTTTCAAGTTCCGAGTGGCAGCTTACATACATAGCTTCGGAGTTACCAGAAGCCTTCAACATTAAAGGCCATCGTTTCCAGATCAAGCCTGAGCACACAAGAACAGCTTCTAGCGATGCTATTAACTGGTTCCAGCAGGCTACCCCATTTGATAACATGGGCGCTGAGGTCAAGATTCAGGAAGTTACAGGTCTTATTTCATTTGTATTCGACCTTGTTATCCCAGTTCCTTCAGTTCTTTGGACAGAAACTTATGAGCGTCCTGCGAGCTACAGGGGATATGCAACTCCATACAAATATGGACTTCGTCAGCAGTTCCCAATTAGTCAGGGATCATAAGGCGTTAGATCTTAATGTTTTGTGTAGTTGAATGAAGAAAACGAATGTATAAAAATTAACTAGGAGGTATTTGCAATGGGTTTACAAGCAAATGAATACAGCTATCCATGGCTAGAAGAAGGCGAAGTTCCACCTTTACCGCTGGATAGAGATAGAATCCACATCATCTCACAAGGTGTTGCGGATCCAGTTTTTGACTATGATATTGTTCCACTAACATATACAGAAAGTCGCTGGATGGCTTTTGTTATCCGCGCTGATATAAACAATATGAAAGGAGTTACACCAGAGCCTATCGAAATTACAGATGATGTAATCGAGTTCTGGTATGTAATCCACAGAAACACAATGTTAGGACCATACATGGAGTTTGGTGTAACATTCTCCGCTCAGGTAGATGACGGATCAGGAAAGATCTACAGAGCTGGATACTATCCTTACATGTATCTTTCTAATGATTCCCCAATTTTTGCAGGAAAAGAGCCTTTCGGGTTCCCGAAAAAAGCAGCTTACATTGCAGCTTTTGAGCATGGAACAAACAATAACTACTTCAACATGCTTATGGAGAGAAGAGGTTATATTCTTCATACAGCAAATGGTCGTTATTCCGACAAACCTCTTTCCACAAGACCTAAATTCTATGGCAACACAGAATATGGGCGCATGAATTATCGTATTACCACCCATCCTGATGTAACGAGAAGTACCCATGAGGTTACTTATCTACCATCAGAAGTGGCACCTGGACAGGGACATCGCTTCCAGCTAAACCCTGAGAGCATCCGCACCGCTACTGGCGATGACGTTCGCTCTTGGTACATGTCTGGAACCCCATTTGACTTTATGGGCGGTCAGATTCCGGCTACAGAGGTTGTAGGACTTATCAGCTTTACCTTTAACCTCATCATTCCGGGCGCAGAGACCATATGGACCAGAGTAGTAGAAAGAGGCCCAGATGATTTTGGACCACTTCTTTATGCTACACCGTTCAAATACACCATGCGTCACAGGTTCTTGTTACCACAGTACTCACAGGGCTAGTCTTAGACTGTTAGAACTAGAAAACAAAGAAGTTAATTCAAGCAGGGCTCTCTTACGGGGGCTCTGCTTTTTTTATGCAAAATTTGTTTTAGTTCTGTAAAATAAAGAGATAGTGGGTGGGGTGGGATTAAAGATTTAATCTAAGTTCTTGCACCTCTTCATAAACAGGGCTTATTTCATCGTCCAACTCTGATATATTGTCAGGCAGATCCATAATACGTCTAAGAGAGTTTAGTTCTTCTATGGATTCTTCTTTTCTTATTCTTATACTTTGAGTTCTTATTCTCAGTCTATTCATTATATCTAGCATCTGAATTGCGCTGCTGTTGACTCTTTCTTTAAGGCGTCCTTCAATGCTCATGGAAGCCTGGAGTGAACGGAACAAGTTGTATTCTTCGTCAGGTATAAAGTTGTCCAGATAAGTGTAAGCATCCTCAATAATTTTTCTCTGTTCTATATAATTCTGATGAAGTAAATATATTGCCAACGCATGCCTGATGGTTTTTAATGGAAAAGGCAAGAGGGATTTGGGTAGCGCAAAAGGTATCAGTCTTAGTGGTTCAAGTTCTTTATTCTCGTTGATTGAGGCCAACAAATCGGCATAAGCTGACACAATATTTCTCGGGTGTAAATTTGTATTCTGAGTGCTCAAAATAAATTCCTTATTAATCTGGTCTGTGTTAAACGAGATAGTTTGATTTTTCTTTTAAGTCTCGTTACAAAAGAGAGACTATTTTAATTCTATCACGTGATGTGCAGGTTTATCAATAGAATTGCATGTTATTTATTTTGCAACGACATAGTTTGGTTAAATTTCAAGTAGTTAGGTCCCAATATTTTAGCATGAATGTCTACTAGTAGACATAAGATACCTTATCGGAACCAATGTGCATATATCAAATTAGATTGTTGAATTATCCTAATACCGCTATTGCAACGCTCCTTACATCTAAATTTAATAGGCACGCAGCTAGGCCCTGTTTTAACTATTACATGGTACTAGGTCTCTATGCCGGTAAATCTTATTGTATGTTCTTCGTTTTTTTATTGTTGGTTTGATATTGCAATAGCGGTATTAAGAATTGCTTCACTTTAACATAAACATTCTATGTCCGGTAAAATATCTCTCTATTGTGAAATTTGGTGCTCACGTCTCGATAGCCGGAGGAATAAACAAGGCTCCATTAAGGGCTCATGATTTAGGTTGCGAGTGTTTTCAGATATTCTCCAGATCTCCGAGAGGAGGGAAACCACCCGAGCTTGACAACGGAATAGTCGAATCGTTTTTGAGCGAGTGTGCTAAATACAAGATTGCAGAATACTATGTCCACACTCCTTACTATATTAATCTTTGTTCAGAAAAAAAAAACTGAGAGACTCATCCATAGCCATCATCAGAGAAGAGCTCGAACGTGGTAGTGTTTTAGGTGCAAAATATATTATGACTCATCTGGGGAGTTCTAAGGGAACAAACAGGAAACAAGCAATGAACATGACCATTGAGGGATTAAAAAAAATAATAGACAACACAAACTTCTCTACTCAACTTCTTTTAGAAAATACAGCCGGCCAAGGAAATACAATCGGGGACAGTTTTGAGGAATTGGCTGAAATTTTAGATAGTATTAGAGGTTCCAGTATAGGAATTTGTATCGATACAGCGCATCTATTTGCTGCAGGTTACGATATTAGAACGAAAGAACAGTTTAAGAAAACCCTTCACATTCTTTCTGCTACTATAGGTATTGAAAAGATCAAATTGTTTCATGGGAATGATTCTAAAGCTGGTTTAGGGGAAAGAAAAGATAGACATGAGCATGTAGGAAAAGGAAAGATTGGCATAGAAGGATTCAAAAATATTATTAAAAATCCTGACTTCAAAAATATTAATATGATTGTAGAAACTCCTCCTGAAAAGGTGGGAGAGGATATTAAGGTTTTGAAAGATCTAAGAGATAAATAACCCTCTTTACAACTCACCATAGAAAAGGGAATATAAATTTATGACTCAAAACTTATTGATTGGCAAAGGAGAAAAAGAACTTTTTATTCTTCCCAAAATGGCAAATCGGCATGGTCTTATCGCTGGCGCCACAGGAACTGGCAAGACTGTAACTCTTCAGATCCTAGCAGAAAATTTTAGCAGAATTGGAGTTCCTGTTTTTATGTCCGATGTAAAAGGAGATTTATCTGGAATAAGCAAGCCAGGAAAAGAACATCCAAAAATTACTGAACGTGTAAACACGATTGGAATTTCAGACTTTAGTTTTAGTGGAAACCCAGTCACATTTTGGGATGTGTTCGGCGAGCAAGGTCATCCTATTCGTACAACAATTTCAGAAATGGGACCTCTACTCTTAAGCCGCTTATTAAATTTGAACGATACCCAAACTGGGGTTCTAAGTTTAATTTTTAGAATTGCCGATGATGATGGCTTACTACTTTTAGACCTGAAAGACCTTCGTTCAATTTTGCAATACGCAGGAGAAAACGCAGCCGAGTTCACAACTGAATACGGAAGAATTTCCAGAGCAAGCGTTGGAGCGATTCAAAGAAAATTATTGAGCCTCGAAGATCAAGGAGGGGACATATTTTTTGGCGAGCCGGCGCTCAATCTAGATGATTTTTTACAAACCGACGAGAACGGCAATGGAATAATTAATATCCTGGCAGCGGATAAATTAATGGGATCTCCCAGAGTCTATGCAACATTGTTGCTGTGGTTATTGTCAGAATTATTTGAGCAACTACCCGAAGCAGGAGATCCGGAGAAACCAAAACTGGTTTTCTTTTTTGACGAAGCACATCTGCTCTTCGACAATGCACCAAAAGCTTTGCAAGAAAAAATTGAACAGGTTGCTCGCCTAATCCGCTCCAAAGGAGTAGGCGTATATTTTGTCAGCCAGAATCCCCTAGACATACCGGATGAAGTCTTAGGGCAGCTGGGAAATAGAATCCAGCACGCCCTGCGTGCTTATACTCCTCGTGACCAAAAAGCAGTCAAAGCTGCTGCTCAAACTTTTAGAATTAATCCAAATTTAGACACTGAAACTGCAATCACCGAACTTGGAGTAGGAGAAGCTTTAATATCATTCTTAGATGAAAAAGGACGCCCTAATATTGTAGAGCAAGCACTTATCAGGCCACCATTTAGCCAGATAGGACCCATAGAACCTAAGGAGCGTGAGCGGATAAATCAAAGCTCTTTAGTATATGGTTATTACGAGAAACCAGTTGACCGTGAATCGGCATATGAGATGCTAAGGAAGCGAGCCGAGCAGACCCCTAAACCAGCTCCAGCGTCAAAGAAAATACCTGGAAGAAAAAGACAGGGGATAGTTGAAACTATGGCAAAAAGTGCAGCACGGAGCATCGGCAGCCAGATAGCCACTCAACTTATGAGGGGTATACTGGGATCTTTTTTAAAGAAGTAAAATCAAGGCTATTTCGTAAGCGTTTATCAGCATCATCCTAACTAATTTCAGGCAGTTAAATCAGGACTTTAAACCACTGCATTAATAGATGGGGATAAACTCTAAACATCTAATATCCGACTTTAAGATATGGGGAAGACTAAATATCCAACTAAAAAATTGCGGACCTAAAGCTCAAAACACAAATTATCTTTTTTGCTGGATGCAAAAGTAAAAATACTATAGAGAACCAGTAGTTAGAAGAAAAGTACAAAAGACAAAAATACCCGCCTGTGATTTCCTTATAAAATAACTAAAAGAATTTCAGTGTGTTAAGAGGCGAACCTACTCACAATGCTCAGATTGTCTATTCAGAGAATCTACAATCACTCATAATTTTACTTTTATCATGCACCATTGTTGCACCGAAGTCTCACAAGAGGTTCGCGGACATATTAATTTCCAAAAAATGTCCATATTTTATGACAATTATCACACTTTAACTATTAGCCATAACCAACTGAGATAATTGAATATTGTATTTCAAAAAAATCGCTGTTTTTGTGCTGTAACAAAAGAATCGTTTTAATAGACTGTAAACATTGGATATTTCAAATATTAGAAGTTTACATAATAGAATATTATCGGACGCAAATTCTGGAGCAAAAATGCAGGTTTTTTGCCATAAATAATTTTTATTCGGTGCCTTTTCCTAAATAGGCTTTTAGTTTAGGAAAGAGGTTCCTTTTTATTAAAGTCTGTTTAATATTCCATCCCTCATTTTATCAAAATCGGATCAGCGTATGGCTACGTTTTTGAAATTCAGACCAGGCCTTGGTCTGAATTTCCCTTGAAGCTTTAAAGACCTTTTCCCTTAAACCAGGTCACTGCCACTAGATCGAAGATATATATAATATATAGATATTATATATAAAACACATGTTCCCATTTTCAACCACAGCTTTTAGCCGCCTCTATGATAAACTTATATGGATGAGTAGCGTTTTAAAAATTCACAGTGAATTCTCACCTAAGGGCGATCAGCCTGAGGCAATAAAAGAACTTTCAGAAGGAATACTCCGAGGTGAGAAATATCAGGTGCTTCTCGGGGTTACCGGGAGTGGAAAAACTTTTACCATAGCAAATGTGATCGCTGAAGTAGAGCGCCCTACCCTAATCATCGCTCCTAACAAAACTCTGGCGGCTCAGCTTTACGGCGAGCTAAAAGAACTATTTCCTGAAAACTCGGTCAGATATTTTGTCAGCTATTACGACTACTACCAGCCTGAAGCCTACATCCCTTCAACAGACACATACATAGAAAAGGACTCGCAAGTCAATGAGCATATAGACAGGCTGCGGCACGCCTCGACCACATCTCTCTTTGAAAGAAGGGACGTGATTGTTGTGGCGAGTGTTTCATGCATATACGGCATAGGAGCACCCGAGCATTACTATGGGCTTTTAACTATGATTGAAAAAGGAATGGAGCTTGAAAGAGATAAGTTTCTCGAAATACTCTCGGAAGTTCAGTACGAAAGAACAGGGTTAGATCTCTACAGAAGCAGCTTTAGGGTAAAAGGTGATATCGTAGATGTCTTTCCATCCCACCATGACAACACGGCGATAAGGATAGAATTTTTTGGAAACCAAGTGGAGTCACTAAAAGAGATCGACCCATTGAGGGGTACAACCATAAGGCCGGTTACAAAAGCCGCGATATACCCGGGGTCTCATTATGTCGCGCCCAAGTACAGACACGAAAAAGCAATCGAGAATATAAAAAAGGAACTTGAGGAGAGATTGGTTCAGCTCGAAGAGCGGGGAATGCTTCTTGAGAAACAGAGGCTTGAGGAAAAAACTAATTTCGATCTCGAGCTTCTCGCTAACATGGGTTTTTGCTCGGGGATCGAAAACTACTCGAGACATATATCCGGACGGCTCCCTGGACAGCCCCCCTGGACGCTGCTGGATTATTTCCCGGACGACTTTCTTATTGTTCTGGATGAGAGCCATCAGATGATCCCTCAGTTAAAGGGAATGTATGCAGGAGACAGGAGCAGAAAATTGAGCCTGGTCGAGCATGGGTTCAGGCTTCCCTCGGCGCTTGACAACAGACCGCTAAATTTTCCCGAGTTTGAAAAAAGGGTAACTCAAGTCATATATGTTTCCGCCACACCCGGGGATTATGAAATAGATAAAACAGGCGGGGTAATAGTAGAGCAGATCATACGTCCAACCGGGCTTTCGGACCCTGAGGTGGAAATCAGATCAGCGGACAATCAGGTGGATGATCTCTTGGAAGAAATACAAAAAAGGGTAAGCAATGGAGACAGGGTGCTAGTTACAACACTTACCAAGAAAATGGCGGAGGATTTAACCGAGTACTACAGAGAGCTCGGGATAAATGTCAGGTATCTGCACTCGGACATTGATACGCTAGAGAGAATTGGAATTATAAGGGATCTTAGGCTCGGGAAATTTGATGTGCTAGTGGGAATCAATTTGTTAAGAGAGGGGCTTGATATACCCGAGGTGTCGCTGGTTGCGATATTGGACGCAGACAAAGAAGGGTATCTTCGCTCTGAGACTTCATTGATACAGATATTCGGGCGGGCCGCACGAAACGTGGACGGAAGAGTGATCCTCTATGCGGACAGGATTACGGGATCGATGGCAAAGGCGATTTCTGAAACCGACAGGAGAAGAAAAATCCAGGAGGCATATAATAAAGAGCATGGCATCACGCCCACGAGTATTAAAAAGTCGGTGACTGATATATTGTCAACAATATACGAATCGGATTACTACACCGTGCCGCTTGAAGAAAAGGATGAGGAGCTGGACATTGCGCCTGAGAAAATCTCTAAAACCATAAACACCCTAGACAAAGAGATGAAGGCGGCGGCAAAAATACTTGAGTATGAAACCGCTGCTCGAAAGAGGGACAAGATTAAAAAGCTTAGGGAGCTTGAGATAAAATATTTGGGGGAAGATAAAAGGAAATGATGGTTTAATGAGATAAATACTTCTTTAATTCTTCTGCAAGTTTTTTATCCAAACCGGGAACTGACGCAATTTCATCAACTGTTCCTTGGCGTATCTTAGATACTGATCCGAAATATTTAATTAGCTCTTTCTTGCGCTTGGCGCCTATACCAGGCACACCGTCCAGCTCGGAAACCAGCGCCTTTTTTCCTCTGAGTTTTTTATGATAAGTAATGGCGAACCTGTGCGCTTCATCCCTTATCCGCATAAGAAGGAAAAGCGCCTCTGAGTTCCTGGAGAAAGTAATTGGATTTTTTCTCCCGTATATATAAATTTTATCGCTCTCCCCCTCCCCTCTCCCCTTTGCAATAGAAGCAAGATCCACTTTCTCCAGATATCCTATTTCACTTAATATTTTTTGACCTATATTTAGCTGGCCCTTCCCTCCGTCTATCAAGATTAAATCCGGAATCTCCCACCCTTCCTGCTCGGCTCTGGCCAACCTTCTGGATAAAACCTCATACATGCTCGCATAGTCGTTTGGGCCTTGTACATTTTTTATTTTAAACCTCTTATAGCCATCCTTGGCAGGGGCGCCGTTTTCAAACTTTACCATAGAAGCTACCGCGGTAGCTCCCTGTGTATTGGAAATATCAAAGCACTCTATAACTGCCGGCAGTCTGGTGAGATGAAGGGAGGATTTAATCCTCTCAAGCAATCCAATCTCTTTAAGTTCTTCTGCGTATTTTCTCTGAAAACTCTCAAGCGAGTTCCTGTTTGCGAGTTCAACCTCTTCAACCTTTACTCCGCGCTCGGGCACGTTGATACGCACTTTCCTTCCCTGTTTCTCAGAAAGCCATACCGCAATGGCTTGTGCTCTCTCTACACTAAGGGGAATAACAATCTCTTTCGGCACAAATCTATTTCCTCCATAAAACTGAGACAAATATTCTTCTAAAACCTCATGATCCTCTCCCGATGCGTTTCTAAAAGAATAGTCGACCCTGTCCACTAAACTGCCTCCCCGAAAAAAGAGCACCGAAAACTCAACACGCCGCCCTTCCCTATAAAACCCAACTACGTCTTTATCTTTAGTGCTTGGCGTTACAAACATTTGAGAATCCATGTTTTTTTCGAGCAGCCTGATTTGATCTCTATAGTTGGCTGCATCCTCATATTTCATTTCATCAGAGGCTTTTTTCATATTGTCTCTAAGAAGTTTTATAATCCGCTTCTTCTCCCCTTTGAGAAACATGCGCGCCTGCTCCACCACATCCCTGTATCCCTCTTCTCCTGATTTGCCTGCGCACGGCCCGAGACACAGACCCATATAGTAATTAAGACAGGGCCTTGCTGCATGTCGCCTGAATTTTTCATCATTACAGTCTCTAAGCGGGAATATTTTATGAATGAGCCGCTTAGCTTTTTTCAGCGCATCGGCGGATGCGAACGGACCGTAATATATTGCTCCATCTTTTAAAACTCTTCTTGTAAGTGAAAGTCTGGGAAAGGGTTCCCTGGGATCTAGTCTCAGCGATAAGTAGTTTTTATCATCTCTTAAGCGGATATTGTATCTGGGCTTTTTTTGTTTAATAAGGGAGCTTTCTAAAACAAGAGCCTCTCGCTCATTTCTCGTTATAAAATAATCTACATCCACCGCCTCTTTCATCAAGTATACAATCTGGGGTCTTTGTACCCCTCCCCTTTCATTAAGATAAGACAGGATTCGGCTTCTTAGATTTTTTGCCTTCCCTATATATATAGAGCGGCCCTTTGCATCCTTTAAGATGTATACACCTGTGGATTGCGGAATGGACTTAATTTTCTCTTTGCTAAAACTCATACGCTATTAAAAATAAAGGATATCACTCTTTAGGCAACTTCAGGTGTTCAATTTACTTTTGTATGAACCGATATTGAATCTACCGCTGTCCTTCTACGCTGTCTTTAAGATTGGAAAGACCTTTGCTGAACATTTCCGCTACCATAGAATCCATCATCATTGCAAAGTAACCACCTATAACTGGCGCCCCCATATCTCCCGACATTGTCCAGGTAACCTTTGTTTCTCCATCCTCCAAAGGGTCATAAGTCATAGCGCTCTGACATACATAGGTGCCTCCATCAAAGACAAGATCATACGCTATCCCTTCCGTTGGTGAATCTTTTGTAAATGTAAGCGCCCCATCTCCACTCTCCCCCACCCATGACTGGCTGGCTCCTACTCCTTTGGTTTTCTCTCCATGCATTATTACTATAGTTGGGTCCCCTTCTTTCCAGGGTTCCCAAGAATCCCAGTTTTTTAGATCACCAACATATTCGTGGATCTGGCTGGGAGTGGCATTTATTACAATCGACCTTTCTACAGTATAGCTAGTAGGAAGAAATAACCCTACAACCACCACAACAACTATTATTACAACTATTATAGAGAACAATGTTTTTAATATTCTTATTGTAATTCCTCCTTAGCCGTTTGTAGCTTGCTCGCTGTATTTCACCTGGATTGGAATTCTTTCCAAATATCCCTTAAATGATCTATATACGTTCTCGGCAAAGATTCTCCCATATCTTTAAAAAGACTCTTGAATTCCCCAATGTGCTTATTTCTATTCTTATCTTTTAAAATGCCTAAAATAAGTCCAGCCTCCACAGCTTCTGGTTTTAGATGATCTATAGTTTTATAGAATTTCTCTGCTTTCTCATCCCAGTCATTGTTAGTATATTTTTTGTATAAGCTCTTAACGTCCTTCTTGTAATTCTTCTCGGTAACTACCGCGGTAGTTACCGCACTATCTACCGCTTTACTTACCGCGGTACCTCTATCTACAATTTTCTTTGTAAGAGGATCTATCATCAAGCCCGCTTTTTTTCTCCTGGATTCCACTTCTTCGGGTTCAAAAACCCGAATCTTTCTTCCGTAAACCCCAAGAGAAGGCTCAACTACTTTTATGCTTAGCTTTTCCTCAAGAGAATGTATTGCAACTCTTACAGTTTTATCTGATAACCCGGTTTTCTCTTTCAATTCTTTTAATCCGAATCTGAGTTGAGGGGATTTTTTACTATTACAGTCCTCACACATAGACCAATAAACTTTTGACTCTGACAAACTGTGTGAATCGTCTAATTTTTTGGATCCAATTGTCTTGTTTAGTGCTTTGGAAGAGGTGGATTTGCGAGACCTTCTGCCTACCGCAGTACTTACCGCATTAATTTTCGCGGTAATTACACCGGTATCTACCGCGGTAGTATCTTTTGGGGGTTCTTTAGAGGTTGGGATGCTCCTTTCTTTCCTGAAATCCTCAAAATACTTAGTAGCTACCTTATGAGCGTTTACAGGGCTTGAGCGCTTTTGCATAGATTCCAGCATACTGGACAAACGCCCTTTGTTTTCAGGCTTTTTCTTCTTAGGAGTTCCTGATGATGTATCTTCTTCCTTCGTTTTTTTCATTTTCATAGACCTTGATCACGTCTTTGGCCAGCCTCCTATAGTCTGTAGCCCCCGCGCATACGGGGTCATATTCAAGTATATGCTTGCCGTATCCGCTTGCCTCTTTAAGCTTAACATTGCTATGTATAGGGGAGAATACGTTGGGCTTAAATTTCTCGTTTATGGCGTTTAGAACAGTTTTACTAACTGTTGTCAGCTTATCATGCATTGTGGGCAAACCGTATGGAACTATAGGGAAATCAGGCCTGGATGAATATATCTCAAAAAGTGTCTCGTCTATCATATTTACAGCATCAAGAGCCATTGGCTGCGTCTGAACAACTATAATCACATCGTCTGCCGCAAAAAAAGCGTTTATCGACAAGGTCGCAAGGGAAGGGGGGCAGTCTACAAGAACAAAATCAAAGTTTTTTCTAAGTTTTTTTATTGATTTCCGGAGTCGGTGATCTTTTTCAATCAAACCCGACATACTAAGATCGGCTCTACTCATTGCGAGGTTTGCAGGGACCAAATAAAGCCCATGAGTGCCGTGTTCTAGTATGATACTGTTGATATCGACCTTGTTTGATGAATCCGTAAGAAGATCGTTGATAGTCAGTTCAAAATCGTTTGGGTTAAACCCCAAGTGAGAAGTCGCGTTGGCTTGTGGATCAAGGTCTATAACAAGAACTTCAGACCCTTTTTCTGCGAGACACGCGGCAAGATTAACAGTTGTAGTTGTTTTCCCCACACCACCTTTGTGGTTTGCTATGGCTATGACTTTCAATTCTGAACACTCTCCCTATAACAGTTATATCAATTAATTGGGTTTATATCAAGATAAAAGTGTCTAAATATAAACTTTAAATCATGGCTAAATAGAACAACGTTTTTATTAACATTTTCTTAACATTGATTTAACGGTTTAAAAATCATATAATATGCTGGTAATGGCATAAAAAAAGCCGCCGAAGCTTTAGCGGTTTGCTGAAAACAACGGCGGCAACCGGAAGGTGGAACATTTCTTATGATACACTTTCCCGCTTTTAAATGTCAAGCCTTTTTAATGCCTCTTAGGGAACAAACTGGGGTTTTATTTGGATAACAATATGTCTGGAACAAAACAAGATAAAACAAAGATAGTTCAGATATGGGGTGAAATCCTAGATGAGGGATTCACAAGCGTTCCTAATATCCTATTAAGGTACAGATCCAAGATAGGATTAAAACCAAAACATATAATGCTTATAATTGACATTATGTCATATAAATGGGATGCCGGTTATCCATTTCCCAGCTACTCAACTCTCTCCCAAAGATCAGGTATTGAGGAAAGAAGTGTTAAGAGGATTACGCAAGATTTAGAGGAGCTTGGTTTGTTGGTAAAAACCCCTAGGTTTGACAATAAAACAGGGGCACAGTTTACAACAGTTTTTGATTTCAGGCCACTGGTTAGAAAGCTTATAGAAGAGATGAACTGGGATAAAAAATTATCCGACAACGAGGAATATTCACTAGGTACAGCCAACCAGGATTACCCGGTATCTAAAAAAAAAGTAAGTAAAAACAGGGTGTTTAATAGGGGTGACAAAAATGTCAGGGGGGAGGGTGACAAAAATGTCACCGGGGGGGTGACAGAATTATCACCGGGGGGGGTGACAGAAAAGTCACCCAAAGAATACACAAATAAGAAGAAAAATATTAATGTACTAACCCCCAAGGAAAGAAGTGCTTATAGTAGGGTTAATAAGAATGAAAAAAATGGTAACGGTAAAACAAAAAGAAGGGTTAGTACAGATTTTAGAGATAGCATTTTTAGAAACAGAATATTTGAGATATACGACAATCTAAACGACTTAAAATCTACAAAGGATCTGGTAGAGGAAGGAATACATAGAGCTTGTAAGGATGTGATGGTCAACAGAGCTAATGATATTGAAGAATCGAAAATTGATATAGATATAAAATCTGTTGTAAGTGAAGTAAAAAATAAATTTCCATATCGAGATTTTCCTGCCGACAAAACTAAAGCGAGAAACTTCTACACCGCAACTATTTGTAACTTAGTGGCTGATTCTATAGCTGAACTTTTTTTACAAAAACACTAACTCCTCACAACGGTTGACTTTTATCCGTAGCAATTTAATATAATTTTTCATAAAAATATAACGCAGGGGGAGAATATATATGGCTAGTAATATCCCAGGTACGAAAGAAGCACGGGAAGTCCTTAAAAAAAATAAAATTGTCATAGCCGGAGTCGGCGAGACAGAACAGGGCAAAATTCCCGATCGCAGCTCTTTTCATTTCCTATCCCAAGCTTCAAAATTAGCTATTGAAGACGCAGGAATAAAAAAATCTGATGTAGATGGACTGGTAACCGCCTTTTCTTTGGTAGAGCATACATTTATGCATTGCACTACTTTTGCCGATTATTTTGGTATGAAACCAAAATTCTTTTCTTCTGTAGCAGTAGGTGGCGCTACAGCCGTATGGATGGCAGCAGAAGCTGCTATGGCAATAGCGGCGGGACAGGCGGAAGTTGTTCTTTGTGTAAGGGGAGACAACACGCTTTCGGGTATATCATCTTCCGGGATGCTCGCTCTTATTAGAGAGATGTGTCACGGAGAATTTGAATTTCCTTACGGTTTAACTACCCCGGGGGGATACGCACTTGCAGCACAGAGGTATTTACATGACTTTGGTGCTACAAGGGAGCAGCTTGCAGCTGTTGCAGTAACGATGAGAAAACATGCGGCGTTGAAAGAGAACGCTATGAACAAGGACCCTCTTACAATAGAGGAAGTTCTTAGCTCCCGCGTTATTGCGGAGCCGCTCACCAAATATGACTGCTCTATTATTTCAGACGGGGGCGCTGCGTTTATTGTAACCACCGAAGATAAAGCAAAAGAGCTTGGTATTGAAAATGGTCTTGCGTATCTTTTGGGTATGGGCCAGGGCTACTCGCATCAGTATATGACTACACTTGAGAATTTGGATCAGATTTATAACGCTATTAACCGTTCAGGTCAAAAAGCTTTTCAGACAGCCGGGCTTGGGGTCAGCGATGTTGATCTTGCTTACCTGTATGATTGCTTTACGATAACCGTTCTTTTAGAGCTGGAAGGGCTCGGATTTGTTCCCAAAGGGGAGGGCGGAGCATTTGCCTTAGAGGGTCGTATGGAAATCGGCAAGGATCTTCCTGTTAATACTCACGGCGGATTATTGTCTCAAGCTCATTTAGGGGCCATGCACCATGTTGTGGAGGCCGTATTGCAGTTAAGAGGCGACGCTGGACCTAGGCAGGTAGGAGATGCGGAAGTTGCGCTTGTTCATGGCAACGGTGGCATCGTATCTGCTCATAGCACAATAATATTGGGTAAAGAACCCATTTCTTAAGAAAAAGGAGATCATGAAAAATGGCTGAAGAAAAAACATACAATAAACCACTTCCGGATTTTCGCCCGGAAACCAAACCATACTGGGAAGGAGCCAAGAACCACGCGCTTGTTCTCCCAAGATCTAAAGAAACAGGGAAGTTTTTCTTTTATCCACGCGCTATGTCTCCAGGCGAAGATATGTCTGAGGATATAGAGTGGGTAAAGGCAAGCGGAAAAGGGAAGGTGTGGACATACGCAATTCATCACATGGGCCCTTCAAAAGCGTATAAAGGGGATCCCCCCTATGTAGTTGCGCTTATTGAATTAGAAGAAGGGGTTAAAATGATGAGCAATGTTATTGATGTAGACGACCCTCATGATGTTTTTATAGGTATGGACGTAGAAGTTGTCTATGATGACGTTACAGATGAAGTCACCTTGCCTAAGTTTAAACCAGCAAAATAAGAAGCTGACAGCTTCAACCTTAAAAAATGAACCCACGGCCTGGTCGAAAAACCAGGCCGCACTTAATTTTAATCGGAAGGAGATAATAAAATGGCAGAGGATACAAGAGTTTTTTATGAGGATTTAGAAGTAGATGCTGAGCATAAAAGCACCGGACGTACTATTACGGAAACTGATGTAGTAAGCTTTGCTGGCCTCTCAGGCGACTTTAACAATATGCACATTGACGAAGAGTTCGCGCAAAAAACAGTGTTTAAGGGAAGGGTAGCGCACGGGCTCTGCGTTTTATCGGTAGCATCTGGCCTATGGTTTACAATGCCCCGTTTGGCCACCATAGCGTTTATGGGTCTCGAGGACTGGAGATTCTCAGGGGCGGTAAAATTCGGGGATACCATCCATATAACACGTAAACTCGTGGAGAAAAGAGAGCACAAAAGACCCAATATGGGCTTTCTTATATTCGAGGTTCTGGTTCATAACCAGGGCGGCGATGTTGTCCAAAAGGGCAAGTGGGTGATCTTGGTTCAAAGAAGAGAGGGGTAATGATTTTTGCTCAAATCTCTTTTTTCTTAAAGATTATAGAAAATTTGTCTATTAAGGGCTTTTCAAAGGTTTAATTTGCCTAATATACCCCTATTATTGAATAAATTTTTATTCAAATAGGGGTTTTTTCTATAAACTATGGCTAATTTCTAAAAAAGTGTCTTGACATAGACATGCAAAATGTGATAAATCCTATTTCGTATACAAAACTTTGTGGAAGGTGGAAAATCCACAAATGAAAATACAATAACTTTAAGGAGGTATGGAGAGAAATGGCAATAGATATGTTGCTTGGCTATGTTTTGTTGCTAGTAGGTTTCGTGTTTTTCTGTAACGGTATGACAGTTCTAGGAAAAACAGGGGCCAAAGAAGTAGGAGTATTAAACTTTGCAGTAGCTGTATTGATTCTGATCGCAGCATGGAAGTTACATGATCAGGGTTTAACAGCCGCTACTGCTCTAGTTTCCGTGTTCGCACTTATTTACTTTATGGTTGCGGGAATTTTCATACACGGATATGACGCTAAAGGTCTCGGATGGTATTGCTTGTTTGCCACGATTGTCTTTATCTGGTACGGCTACCATTTCTATGGCTTGGAAGCAGCAATTCCTGGCATGATGTACTATGCTCTCTTCTGTTGGGCATGGGCACTGCTTGTGTTCTTGGCTTTCTTAGTGTTCTCTCTTGGAAAAGCCGTTGCTCCTGCAGTTGCATGGCTCTTCGTTATTGAAGCGTTCCTAACTCTTTTAATTCCTGGAATGCTACTTCTTACCGGCAAGTGGGGTCCACTAACCGCACTTAGCGCTGGTTAATAATTAGATAAAGATATTTACAACAGAGTTTAATTTTATCAAAGAGGGTTATGGACATAGAGCCGTAACCCTCTTTTTTT
>Ga0055476_10000130_pt1 | contig 17491 bp, 15 predicted proteins | sample Muzzi_CordC_D2_FD_57682 | JGI IMG/M metagenome (GOLD analysis project Ga0055476, IMG submission 57682) | Wetland microbial communities from San Francisco Bay, California, USA, that impact long-term carbon sequestration - Muzzi_CordC_D2 | ecosystem: Environmental > Aquatic > Marine > Wetlands ... | reverse complement strand
CAGCTGGTGGTCCCGGTCCAGCCCGGACGCCACGAGATCGCTTTGTGGTTCACCATCAGCCATCCCCGATTCATGCTCCGGCGGAATTGTCGGGTCAGACTCTTTCCCCGCCGGTACAACATCCACTTGTTCGGCTATCGCTGCGATTACCCCTGAAAGTTCTTCCGCGGTGGCTTCCGTCACTATTTCCGGCTGCTGACTCTGCCGGTTGTCCAGGACCAGCAGCAAGGCCGCGACGCTCAGACAAACGCCCGCCAGGAAGCCTGTTGCTCTCATCATGGTAGTCGCCTTGCTGTCCAGGCCGCGTGCTCGCTGTTGGTTGCTATCAGGCGGTCGAGCTTGTCCAGCCACTGCTGCATGCCGTTGTCGTCCGCGCCCATGCCCGCGGCATTAACACAGGCATCGGGCAGGATCTGCAGGAGTCCAGTGAACTGTTGCGCCAGCTCCGGACCACTGACTGCGATAGCGTAGACAGTGGGCCAATCCGAGTCGGAAAAACGTCCGGCGGGGAACAGATAGCTATACTTCACCGCTGTATCCGCTGCCGGTTCACCGGCGTTTACGCAGTTCCCGGCTGACAGGCGGCTGACGCCGTCTTTGGTCGCATGTACGAAAACAAAGACCTGATCAGCGCGTTCGACGTTCAGCTCCAGCAGCGGACAACCCTTCACGGCCTGTCCACCAGCGGCTTGACCGACCTGTTGTACTGTGCAGCCGCCCCCCTCATCAGGGTCGCTGTGCCGGCGTACCAGCTCCATCCCGGCAATGGCCGGTTTTTCGCTTCGCACCTTGCTTACCTGTCGCCGGGGCTCGGCGCCGCCACCCGCCGGCAGCAAGCGGACGTAGGTGGCGGTGTCCATGCCGATGAGATGTTCACCCGAGTTCTTCGGGTGTAATACCACCCACAGCTGATACAGACCGGACTGGATCTCGTGGGCCTCACCGCGCAGGATGAAGTTTGCTTCCTTTCTGAGGTCCGTGACGCGCACTTCCCGGTAACGCGAGAGATTGTTGCCGATAATACTCAGCAGTGTGCGCAGCGCGGGCTGATCGGACTTCAGCGATTCCACGTAAATCACCAGATCCTCCTCATCCTGCTGACGCAGCAGACAGCTCAGGTTGTTGGCAAGATAGCTGGCCGCCAGGTCCGGATGTCCGGAACTGAAAGGCAGCACCCTGAGACCGCGCAGCGATTCATCGCTGCGGCGCTCCTGCAGGGCGCGTAATTCGCCGGCGGTCAGGGCTCCTGACCAGCTCTTGCCGAATCCGCTGACCCACTCGCCGGCGCGGACGTCCAGAGCACGCACCGAGACCCGATAATGAGCCGTCGCGATGCGGGTGATCTCGATGCCGATGTAGTAGTTCGCGTCACGGATTCTTCCGCACTCCGCCTGATCCAGGCGGTGATGGTGCTGCGCTGGCTGCTGTTGCGGTTGCCAGGTCAGCCGTACACCGGCGTCGGTGAGCAGGTTGTCCATGAGCTGGTCGCGCATACTGCGGGTGAGACCGTCGATGTCCGCTTGTATGTCGGGGCCATCCAGACGGACCAGAATAACCGACTCGCGCTTGAACCTGGGGTGCTGGCCTAGTTGCTGTGCCAGATAGGGTGCGAGTTCAGTGTCAAGCCATTGCTGCAGCGATGAATTTTCGCCCTGTACCGGATGGGTCGGCTGCTCTGCGCAGCCCGCCGAAAGCAGCGTGCCGAGGGTGACGAGGAGAGTGAAGAGTCTGCTCATGAGCGCGTCACTCCGCTTCCAGCGTTACCTGACCGTCGGCACCTATCAGCAGGTTTCCACCCTGCAGACCACGGGTCAGGGACGCTATCCCCTGTTTTGTTGCCGGTGGTAATTGCACGCCCCAGACGACAGATGGCCGTACGCGTGGGTTCATTGACTTCTCCAGGCTCTGGACGTACTCGACCGGTACCGTTGACGCTGCCATTTCGTGAAACCAACCCGGGAATGCGTCAGGCGCAAAAACCGCGCTGCCGGTGCTCAGCGACAGGCGCCAGGCCTGTTTTCCCGCCATTGCGTACAGGCTGACCGTTGCCGTTGCGACCAGGCGGTGCAGAGCCCCGGCAGAGGCAAATCTCAGGGTGAACCCCTGTTTGCCTGCTGCGGGTTCCGGCGGTGGCTGCTTTTTCCTCTTAAGAGCAGCGGTGCGCTGAACGATGTCATCAAGTTTTTTCTGTTGATCGCCGAGTTGCCGCTGGAGTTCGCGCAGCGAGTGTGTCTTGTTCCAGGCAGCCTGCTGAATTCCGGCCAGTTCGCCGCGGCCCTGCGTAAGCTGGCGTCTCAGAACGTCCAGCTCGACAGTCAAACGGTCCCGATCACTGTGCGCCTGCTGCGTCTGGTCAACAATCAGTGTCAGTTGTTGTTGCGCCGCTGACAACGCCTGCTGTGCACTGGTATGACGCTCCTGTGCACTTCTCATCTGCACCGTCAGGCGCTCCAGGTCGGCCTGCAGGACCTGTACACGTTGCTGTTGGAAAGCGATCTCCTGATGCAACTTCTCCAGTTCCGGCTCTGGCCGGATGCCGCTTTTCTCCTGTAGCGGAATACTCTGTACAAGTGCAAACACGGCCATCAGGCACAGGCCCAGGATGGACATGAAGCGCATGACATCCGTTTGCAGTGCATCGGTATCGCTCCCCGTGGTCCCGGGTGCCACAGTGTATCTCGCGCTGCGACTACGCCGGATCATTTCTCTTCGAGCAGTCCATATACCGCGGCTGACGGTTTTGCGGAAAGACTGCCAATGGACTCCCTGATATCGCGCAGCAGCTGTTCGACCCGCGTGGCATGGCGTTGCTCCTGTTCTTCGTAATAGCGGCTCAGTTTCGTGCCCAGGTACGAGCTCTTGATCACGCGCATCAGATAACCGCCGATACCACCCACAATGGTGGTCGTCAGCGCGGTCAGGATGCCGCCGTCGACCAGCCGCGTGAGGATAGCGGAGGCCCCTGATTCCGCTGCCACGGCTGGATCGCCCAGGGCGTAAAGCAGCGCGCTGCGCATACCGATCGCAGTCCAGATCACCCCGATGCCAAAGAACAGGCTGGTCCAGACGTCGGCCAGATGTTCAAGCTGTCCAATCTCATTCTGGGGAGCGCTGTCATCGAGCCGTCTGGCCAGTGCGTGCAGGCTGTGCAGGTACAGGCCAAGGGTGATTGCGAAAGGCAGCACCGACAAACCCAGGTTGCGTCGGGTCCACTCGCTCAGGGCCTGAAGTCCGGGCGTATTGATTACGGATACCGAAACGATATCCAGCACAATCAGCAGGTACACGCCGATCAGGCCCGTCACCAGACTGACAACCACGCCCAGCAGCATGCCGGACATGAAGCCGTGGCCATTGTGCTGCTTCATTTGCGCTTACTCGGCCGGCCCGCAGGCCTCGCAGGTGGCCTCCAGGACCAGTTCAGCCTCCTGAAACAGGCGGTTGGCCCGATAATACTCGCGCCGGTCCGCGCTGACCTTGAGCAGACCCTGCTCCTTGTCCACCAGTTCCCTGTTCATTTCCCGCATGACCTCCTGTTGGCGCGGGCAGGTCCGGTCGCAGACGCTGTAATCACTGATCAGGGAAACGTATTTGACACCGAAATAACGGGTGTAGGTTTCCCGTGCCTGGCGCTGGCTCAACAGGCCCGCTTCATTGGCCCATATCAGGAACTCGCTGAAGCTGGCTTTGTTGTCCTTTTTAGGATCACCTTCGGCAATCGTAAGCAGACGCTGGAAGTACTGATCGAACTGATGTTCGCAACCTGTTTCCAGGTCGAAACGGGCAGCGCTGATGGCGCGATCCAGGTCGGGGCCATCCGGCAGGCTGCATGCCGTGGCCTTCGGTGGATTGCTGTTACAGGCAGTGAGTGCTGTTGCCATTGCCGCCACGGCAAGCGTTGCGGTGACTATGGATTTCCGTGATTTGTTCATCGCTGTGTTCCCCGGGTTACTGATTGTTAGAGTTTCAGGGGGCTTTCAAAGCCCCGCTCAGGCTGGCTGGCGGGCGGTGCCGTCATCGGCATTAATGCCTCTTCCTCACCAAACAGGATTGACTTCACTCCCGCTACCACTTCCTGCATTTCCGGTGTGATGGTTCCAAACGACTGGTTCAGTTGCTCCATCAGGGTGGCCCGGCTGATCTCCTCCCGGGTGCGCGCAATCAGGCTCGAGGTCTCCCGCATGTCCAGGTAAATATCCGAGGCGACCACTGCCAGCGAGGAGTTGACTTCGCTACCGGAACGGGCCACCAGCTTGTAATATTGATGGAAGCGATCGCTGAGCCGCATTCCGGAACGCCCGCGCAGCACCGGTCGGTCGGCGTTGTTGCCGGTTTCGGATTGTTCGCCGACCAGAAGTTCCTGCAAGCTCCATGACGTCTTTTTCTGACCAAGTTCTCTGCGGATGCGCTTCTCCAGGCTGGAAGATGTGCTGTTGACGGCCGTTTCCATTTCCGGCAGCCTGTCCCCCATGATATTCAGCATTTCCAGGTAGCTCTTGCCCATTTGCCTGGCGATCTGTTCGCAGCCGGGGTCGCTTTCGTTGCCTTCGCACTTACTTTCCATATACAGCGTTTGTTGTTCATCGAGACGGCTGATGACTGCCTGCAGGCCGGTTTCCATCTCTGCTGCGACATTGCCCGTATGCTTGATCTCTTCCAGCACAGTGGTCGGAAACAGTTTAATGGTCGGTGTCTGCGCAGCCGCATGTACGGCCAGTGGCATGAACAGCAGGCATCCGCTGATCAGCCGACTGATGAATTTTCGTTTGTATACCCGGTCACGAATCGTTGTGGTCTTCATTGCGACGCCTCTTGGCAATAATGTGTTCTGGATTGACCACGCTGTACACGTGGGGCACCCTTTGGGCTATGACTATATGAAAGGGTTCCTGAACAGAACCTGAACGAGACTTCCGGTTCCACAAGACTCAGCAAGGTCCGCTTATGTTCGGCCATCAGCTTTTTCTTCACGGTAAAAGCGTGCAACTGACCGTTGGAAACGATGGCAAACAGGGGCAAAGCCTTCTTGTCGTATTTCCGCTAATAATCATCGAAATCGATCGATGAACCAGGATGGCGGGACCTGTTGTCTCCAGCAGTCCGCGCTCGCTTACTGCATTGATTGCGGGCAGTAAATGATCGCTCTTGGCGATAGGAATGCCGTTATTGTGGGCCGGATGTCAGTTGAAACAGTGTCTTGCGCGGGTCCGACCCCGAACGCCACTGATTTTACAACTTTGCTTTGACTGGTGATGCGTCATGTCCGGCATTCCATTACCATCGTAATCAGCTTTGTATAGACGACATTACCGGATTTCAATACAACTTAACGGGGCAGCAATGGTATGCACATTGAATTCTACGGCGCGACAAGTGGTATCACTGGCTCCTGTCATATCCTGTGTGCCAACGGGCAGCTGGTGCTGCTGGACTGTGGGCTTATTCAGGGGCGCCGTGAGATAGAGGCCAAAAACCGCGAGCCGTTTCCTTTTGCACCAGATGATATCAGCGCCGTGGTGCTCAGCCATGGTCATATCGATCACTCGGGTCGTATTCCACTACTGGTGAAGCAGGGTTACCAGGGGCCGATCTATGCGCAGAACGCGACCGGCGATCTGTGTGAAATCCTGCTGGAGGATTCCGCCTCACTGCAGGAGCGCGATGCCCAGTACCAGAACAAGTTTCTCAAACGCAAAAACAAGCCGCCGATCGAGCCACTCTATACCCTCGAGGATGCCCGCAACGCACTGGCAAATATTGTCGGCATGCGCTATCGAGAGAAAAAGGAAATTCTGCCGGGCATCAGCATCCGCTTCCAGGATGCCGGGCACATCATGGGGTCCTGCAGTGTGGAAGTGTGGCTGAATGAAAACGGTGTGCAACGCAAGATCGTGTTCAGTGGTGACCTGGGTCAGTACGACACGCCGATCCTGAATGATCCTGCCGTCATCCGCGAGGCTGACCATGTGCTGATCGAGAGCACCTACGGTAATCGTCGTCACCGTGACCGGCAGATGACGGTCGATGAAATCGGCGAGATTATCAGCACCACCAGTCACCAGCACGGAAATCTGCTGATTCCCGCTTTTGCCGTTGGCCGCAGCCAGGAAATCCTGTATTTCCTGGGCAAGTATTACGATGAATGGGAGCTGGATCGCTGGGAGGTGTTTCTCGACAGTCCGATGGCGATCAAGGCCAGCAAGGTTTACTGGGATTACCCGCATCTGTACGACGAAGAGGCGACGCGTCTGCGGCGCGATGTTAATGAGATGCCACCGTTCAAGTCTCTGCACCTCACGACCGGCGTGCAGGAATCGATGGCGATTAATAATATCAGGAGCGGTGCTATCATCATCGCCGGTAGCGGCATGTGCAATGGCGGGCGCATTGTGCATCATCTCAAGCAGAATATCGCCCGAGAGGGCACGCATGTCATGATCGTCGGTTACCAGGCGCACGGCACACTGGGTCGCAAGCTGGTGGAGGGCGACGAGCGGATAAAGATACACGGCGATTATTACCCTGTACGCGCACAGATCCACACCATCGGCGGCCTGTCTGCGCATGCCGATGTCGATGACCTGAGTCGCTGGATCGGTAATTTCAGCAATGGCCCTGCCGTGCATGTGGTGCATGGCGAAGCGCAGTCCAAGCAGGATTTCCGTGATCGTCTGGAGGGGGAACTGGGATTTAAGGCGGATGTGCCGGAGATGGGGGAGGTATTGGAGTTGTAGGAGGAAGCGCTCCTGCGGCAATATTAACGCAGTATTTGCACTCTAAACTTACGACCCTTGATTTTACCTTCTGCCAGAATCTTCAAGGCTTGTTTGGCAACAGGGCGTTCCACGGCCACATAGGCGAGGTTATCGGAAATATCAATTATTCCGATCTGTTTGCCCTGCAGATTGGTGTTTGCGGTTAAAGCGCCTAATATATCACCCGCGCGAAGCTTGTTTTTGCGGCCACCATTAATACACAGTGTTGCCATCGGTGGGCCAGGTCTGAAGTTCTCCCGGCTTTTCAGTGAAGTTGTTTTATCAATTCTGACCGGGCTGTTTTGATATTCTTCTATCGCCTCGATCCGGAATTGTTCAGAGGCCATGAACAAGCTTATGGCTAACCCTTCATTGCCTGCACGGCCCGTGCGCCCGATACGGTGAATATGTACTTCCGGGTCTGGTGATAACTCGAAGTTAATGACGACCTGTAAATCTTTGATGTCCAGTCCACGTGCAGCAACATCCGTTGCAATAAGAATCGAACTGCTCTTGTTGGCGAACTGTATCAGTACCTGGTCACGTTCTTTTTGTTCAAGATCTCCGTGCAAGGCCTGCGCATGGAAACCCTGTTGCCACAACTCTTCAGCCAGTTCCTGGCATTGTTGTTTTCGGTTACAAAAAACCACGCTCGATTCAGGTCGGTAATGTTGTAGCAGGGCAACTAACGTTTCGGTTCTTTCGCCTTTTTGTATTTCATAGAAAACCTGTTGTATTATTTTATTTCCATGCAGGCTTTCCACGCGAATATCAACGGGATCGCTCTGGATGGCCGCACTGATATCTTTTATTTCGTCCGGGTAAGTGGCCGAAAATAACAGGGTTTGTCTTTGTCGTGGCGTCATACCGATAATACGCATGATGTCTTCATGAAACCCCATGTCGAGCATGCGGTCGGCCTCATCCAGCACCAGTATTTTCAATCCATCCAGTTTTAAGGTTCCTTTTCCAAGATGTTTTAATATTCGCCCCGGTGTGCCGACCACGATATGCGGGTTACGTTGCAGTGAGGCCAGTTGTGGGCCTATCGGTTTGCCACCACACAAGGTGAGAATACTGGTGTTTGGTATGGCACGTGCCAGGCGGCGAAATTCCCTGCTTACCTGATCGGACAGTTCGCGCGTTGGGCAAAGCACCAGTGCCTGCGTTCGGTAAGTACGTGTTACAAGTTTGTGCAGTACGCCAATTGCAAATGCCGCCGTTTTACCGCTCCCCGTTTTTGCCTGGGCGAGTAGATCTTTACCTTTCAGAATGGCGGGCAGGCTTTTGGCCTGTATCGGCGTCATGACCTGGTAACCCAGTGACTTGATGTTGTCTAAAACTTCAGCTGTTAAGGGCAGTGATGAGAAGGCTGTCGCGGTCACGTAAGAATCAATCTGTGTTGGCTTAAAGGGAGGCTGGACTGGATTTGCTGCGCTTATAGTAACAAATCTTCTTCTATAGGATGCCAGATGCCGGCAGAATCAATAAGAGAGCTGGCTGTGAGTGCCGGCACGCCATAGACTTCGGAGCAGATGGCATAATCCTTTTTTACTTTATCCAGTAACAGGTCGAAGTCCCCATCGCCAGACAGCAATATAATGGTATCAACGCTCTTTGCTGATTCCATAACGTCAATTGTAATACCAACGTCCCAGTCGCCTTTGGAGGATCCGTCACTACGCTGAATATAGGGTTTCAGTTTTACCGCGAAGCCAATGTGTTTGAGGGCCTCCTGGAATTTGAGTTGTTTGTCGTCGCCACGATGAGTCGCATAAGCGGTTGCAGAAATGATCTTTCCTTGAGAACTTATTCGTTGCCATAATTTTCGGTAATTAAACTGGCGGCCATAGGCCTGGCGAGTGGTGTAATAAATGTTTTGCACATCGACAAAAACAGCAATCTTTTTCACAAGGGGTCCTGTTAGTGTGATGCCCGGTATATGCGTTGTTCCATGTCCTGACTGCGCAGGTAATCTTCGTAAGTGCCGTGGAAATCGACTATTCCTGTTGGTGTCAGTTCGATAATGCGTGTTGATAATGAGGACACGAATTCACGGTCATGGCTGACGAAGATCAGTGTGCCTGGGTAATTTTCCAGAGCCAGGTTCAATGATTCAATGGATTCCATATCCAGGTGGTTGGTGGGTTCGTCCATTAACAGGATATTTGGACGTTGCAGCATGAATTTGCCAAATAACATGCGGCCTTGTTCGCCACCGGAGATGACATTGACGGGTTTTTTAATGTCGTCTTGAGAAAACAACAGGCGACCCAGCACGCCACGAATAACCTGTTCGTCATCGCTGTCTTTGCCCCATTGACTCATCCAGTCGAACAGGGTTTTGTCTTCCTTGAAATCGGCTGCGTGATCCTGTGCGTAATAACCAATCTCTGCATTTTCAGACCACTTCACCGTACCGGAAGATGGTGCCAGATCACCGGCCAGGCATTTTAACAAGGTGGATTTGCCAATACCGTTTGGGCCGATCACGGCAATACGTTCGCCCACTTCAACCATGAGGCTGAGATCAGTAAACAGGTCTTCATCAAAACGTTTACCTAAGCCGTCCAGCTCCAGTGCCAGACGATGCAGTTTTTTGCCCTGTTCAAAACGGATATAAGGGTTTTGACGGCTGGATGGCTTCACTTCTTCCAGTTTTATCTTGTCAATTTGCCTGGCTCGGGAAGTCGCCTGTTTTGATTTGGAGGCATTTGCGGAGAAACGACTGACAAAGGCCTTGAGGTCGGCAATCTGTGCTTTTTTCCTGGCGTTGTCTGTCAACAAACGTTCGCTCGCCTGCGTTGCAGCGGTCATATATTCATCATAAGAGCCGGTATAAATGCGAATTTCACCGTAATCCAGATCCGCCATGTGGGTACATACGCTGTTCAGGAAATGGCGGTCATGGGAAATGATGATCATGGTGCAATTACGTTCGTTTAGCACACCTTCCAACCAACGAATGGCATTGATGTCGAGGTTGTTGGTGGGTTCGTCCAACAGCATGATGTCGGGTTCAGAAAATAAGACCTGTGCCAGTAATACCCTTAATTTCCAGCCTGGCGCCACTTCGCTCATGGGGCCGTAGTGTTGCTCGATGGGTATGCCTACAGCCAGTAACAGCTCACCAGCGCGAGCCTCGGCAGTGTAGCCATCCATCTCGGCGAATTCACATTCAAGATGGGCAGCCCGGATGCCGTCTTCCTCGGTCATCTCCGGGTTGGCGTAAATCGCATCGCGCTCTGACTTGACTGCCCACAGTTCCTCATGTCCCATGATCACGGTGTCTATAACGCCGCATTGTTCGTAAGCAAACTGATCCTGTCTCAATTTGGCGATACGTTCGTGAGGGTCTTTAGAGACGTTGCCGGCGGAGGGGTCCAGGTCGCCCCCCAATATTTTCATGAAGGTGGATTTTCCACAACCATTGGCTCCGATCAGGCCAAAGCGGTTGCCATTGCCAAACTTGACAGAGACGTTTTCAAATAATGGCTTGGCGCCGAATTGCATGGTGATATTAGCGGTTGTCAGCATTGTTCTGTTCCTAACGTGTGCCCTGTGAGCTGTGACGTGCACGATTATCTGATCGGCTCTGGCTGTTCGGGCGTCCTTTGAAGCCTGGACGCTGACCGTTGCGGGCAGGCGCTGTAGCTTTTTTTGCAACGGGCTTTCTGGCGGCCTGTTGCTGTTTGCCTCGTCCCTTGTTAATGGGTTCCGGTTTGATGGAAAGATCGGGTTCAAAATCGTCGATCACCACCCTGGCAATGTCGCGTTTTAAGAGCCGTTCGATATCTTTAAGCAGACCCAGTTCATCTACACACACCAGTGACATGGCTTCACCTTCATTGCCTGCACGACCCGTGCGGCCAATGCGGTGAATGTAATCTTCCGCTACGTTGGGTAATTCATAGTTCACCACGTGTGGCAACTGGTTAATGTCCAGTCCGCGGGCGGCAATATCCGTCGCAACCAGTACACGCACCTTGCCGGCCTTGAAATCCGCCAGTGCCCTGGTGCGCGCCCCCTGGCTCTTGTTGCCATGAATTGCAGCAGCCGTGATGCCATCGGTCAGCAGCTGTTCGGAAAGACGGTTGGCACCATGCTTGGTACGGTTGAATACCAGTACCTGTTTCCAGTTGTTCGAACCAATCAGGTAGGATAACAGTTCACGTTTACGGCTTTTGTCTACCGGATGAATGACCTGTGTGACACTTTCTGCAGCGGTATTGCGACGTGCCACTTCAATCAGCACAGGTGACTTGAGCAGATCATTTGCCAGTCGCTTGATGTCATCTGAGAAAGTGGCTGAGAAAAATAGCGTCTGTTTCTGTTTGGGTAACAGTGCGAGGACCTTGCGGATGTCGCGAATAAAACCCATATCGAGCATGCGGTCGGCTTCGTCGAGCACCAGAATATCGACCTTCGAAAGGTTGACCGTGTTCTGGCTGACGTGATCCAGTAATCTACCCGGAGTAGCTACCAGAATGTCTACGCCATTACGGAGCTTCTGTATTTGTGGGTTGATTTTTACACCACCGAAAATCACGGTGGATAGCAAAGGCAGGTGTTTGCCATAGGTGTCGACACTCTCGTTCACCTGTGCTGCCAGTTCCCGGGTCGGGGTAAGCACCAGAGCGCGGATAGCGCGACGGCCTTTTGCCGGTTTCCCCGAGGACATTAATCTTTGCAATAACGGCAGGGTGAAACCGGCGGTTTTGCCCGTGCCGGTCTGTGCGCCACCCATGATGTCTCGGCCTTCGAGGATAGGGGGGATTGCCTGGCGCTGTATCGGTGTGGGGTCGCTGTAGCCTTTTTCGGATACAGCACGGAGTAATTCGGCCCTGAGACCGAGGGATTCAAATGACATGCTACGATTTTCTCCAGGGATCGGCCTGCCCAATACACATGGTTTGGGACGGTCTAGGCGGAAACTTATTTATAGTTTTGAGGCGAATCGGGAAGGATTATCGCTTTGTTAATTAGGTGCAGACCGAGTGCACCAGATCTTGTTGCCGAGCATTATACCTGAAGTTTTACCGAAAAGATGCGCGGAGAGAAATATGCTTTAATAATCATGGAAAATTGCTCTCCGGGCATTTTTGATTAAACAATGCGAGCAAGGTCGTTCCTTATCCATGCATCCATGACGCTCGTGCATCCTTTCATACCCCTGGGGTGTTGTCAGATCCGAGGTTTTGTTTCGGAAGCAGACATGACGTTTGCTGAAGGCGCTTAAACGGAATCGTTACCACCGCTGAAACAGACAGAGTGGTGCCTTGAATAGCTGATTTTGTGACTTATATGAAAAATGTGGTGTTTTCAGTCAAAAACCGGTTAAAATGTGCGCCACTACATTCTGCCCTGGTTTTTGTCAGAAGTTCTCTCTTGTTAATTTCCTCGTAAGATTTGTAGCACGTTTTAATTTTCGATATTTTTAGAGGTAATTAACATGACAACAGGAACCGTTAAGTGGTTTAACGAAGCCAAAGGCTTCGGCTTTATCACTCCTGACGATGGCAGCAAAGACGTTTTTGCTCATTTTTCCGCTATCGCAAGCGATGGTTTTCGCACACTGGCTGAAGGCCAGCAAGTGACTTTCGATGTGGAGGATGGACCCAAAGGTCCGCAGGCAACAAACATAAGGACCTGAACGGTCTGTCAGTCTGTGTCGCGAGTGGACCCCGCGAGGTATAGCGGGGTTTTTTTTTGCGCGAGAAGAGGAGCTTCAAAGTGAAGAAAATATTTGTTGGCAGTTTACCGCCCACTACCACCGACGAGTCCCTGCAGGCCCTGTTTTCACAGTACGGCACGGTACGTTCCATCAAGCTCGTGAAAGACCTGTTTTCAGGCAAATGCAAAGGATTCGGTTTTCTCGAAATGGAAGGCCATGAGGCGCGCGCCGCCATTTCCGGGCTGGACGGCAAGTTTTTTGAGGGCAGTCACCTGAAGGTCAAGTTTGAAGACGATCGCGGAAAAGGTTTCAAGGGCCGCCGTCGCTAAGGCAAAAACCGGGGACGGGGCCATGCAGTCATGGGCAGTAATGGTGTCGGATCCATGCAACAGATTGAACTCAGTCGGATTTGTGCCCAATAACAGTCGTGTTCCAATCGCTTGGAACTGGTGTTTCGCAGAGAGAATTGATGCGCTGGAGAACGATCGGGTGGGTCGTGCTCTCGTGCTGGCGAGTGATTTTTGCAGCGGAAAAATCGCCGTCAGGCTCCTGGAGTTGCGTGGGTCTGACCCCGGATGCCGGATGTAACAATCCAATGTTCGGGTCTCTCGCCTCATTTTCCGGTTTTGCGCGATGCGCCCACTTGCAGTATGCCCTTGCCGAATTTCTCCGTCACATCGTCGATTGTCTTCAGCAGACGCTGGCTGGATTCACTCTGTTCAGACTTTTCGAAAAGGTCGGCCTGGGCGGGCTGGCTTTGCTCCCAGCCGCTGATACCCACGCCAATGAGCCGAACCGGTTTTTTCGGCAGCTTGCTGCCGAGGAAAAGCTGCCAGGCGGTCTTTAGAATGTCACGCTCGTCGTGAGTCGGGGCGGTTCGCTTGTGCTGTCGCGTGTGTGTCTCGAATCCCCGGAAGCGGATCTTCAGCGTAACGACCGAGCCGGATAAACCCTCCCTGCGTGCCTTTCCTGCCACATCGGCCGCCAGTCCGCGCAAGGCATCGTGCAGGACAGCGTGATCTTGGACGTCCGCCTCGAACGTCGTCTCTTTCGAGATACTCTTGCGGCGTCGTCCCGGTACGACCTGGTCTGAGGCTAAGCCAAAGGCCTGGCGACGAAAATTATCGGCGGCTCTTCCCCCCAGCTCCTGTTTCAACAGTAGTAGCGGGACGGCGCGAAGCTGCGCCACGGTCCTGATGCCGAGGCGGGTGAAGATTTTCTGTGTCTGACGACCCAGCCCGCGGAGGTTGGATACCGGCATGGGTGCCAGGAAGTCGAGGACCTGCTCCTCGGATACCACCGTCAAACCGTCCGGCTTGCGGTACTCCGAGCCGAGTTTTGCAATCAGCCGGTTCGGTCCGATGCCCACCGAGGCTGTCAGTCCCGTTTCCGAGTAGATGCGGTGCTTGATCTCGCGCCCGATCGTCTCCGGCGAGCCCACCAGCTTTTCGAATCCGCTCACATCAAGATAGGCCTCATCGATCGAGGCGCCTTCCACGGCTGGCGTCATGTTCTCAAGGATCTGAAAGACCTGCCGTGAGACGCCACGGTACTTGTCCATGTCGGGGCGCAGGAAGACGGCATCCGGGCAGCGGCGCCAGGCCTCGGAAATCGGCATGGCAGAGCGGATGCCAAATCGTCGCGCTTCATACGAGGCGGCGGCAACCACACCACGATGGCCGGGCAGGGCGCCAACGACGACGGGGCGCCCCTTGTATTCGGGCTGTTCTCGTTGTTCGCAGCTGGCGAAGAACGCGTCCAGATCCATGTGGGCGATCCAGCGATGTGGCGGTTGAGAGTGTGCCATGTTCTTTCAGAGCTCAGTCACTCCGGCAGAAGATACCTCGTCAAGGGGGAATCGGGACAGACTTATTTTTCGGGGCGGACCACAATGACTGCTTGGCAATGACGGATTTTCCTACAGCAAGACTGCGTGATTACCAGCAACGCTGGCGTTTCCATAGTGTTATCAGGTTGAAGGAGTACTAGCGTTCACGATAACCCAGTTCTTCCGATATCTGACGGGCGGCCTGCAGCAGGTTGTCGATCCACTCGGACTGACGACGCTCGATGGGGGCCGAGACTGACAGGCCGGCGACAATATTACCGCTCGCATCATAGATGAGTGCGCCAATACAGCCGACGCCGATTTCCGCTTCTTCATCATCAAAAGCGTAACCTTGTGCACGCAGTTGTTCGGCCTCTTTGTTAAGTCTGGGCAGATCGTTAATGGTGTTACGGGTATAGGCCGGCAGGTTGGTGCGGGCAGCATAGGCCTCGCATTCCTCTTTGCTATCCTTGGCGAGCATGAGTTTACCCACGGCCGTGACGTGTAGCGGAGCGCGGCTGCCAATCAACTGTTGCACATGCATCATTCGATTCGGCGTGGCTTTTTCGATGTACACCACTTCATCGCCTTCGCGCAAGGTCAGGTTGATGGTCTCGCCCAGTTCGTCCCGCAGGTGCGCCATGATGGGCTGGGCGATCTTGCGCAGATCCGATTGGGCATGAACACGGCTGCCAAGACGAAGCAGTTTGCGCCCCAGCTGATATTTCCCCGTGGCATCGCGTTCCGCAAATCCGTTTTCCAGCATCGAATTGAGAATGCGAAACGCCGTTGAGCTGTGCAGCCCGGTCTCGGCAGCGAGGATTTTCAGGCTGACGGGTTCCGGGTAGCGGGCAACCGCATCCAGCAGGCTGGACATTCGGTCAATGACCTGAATAGTGGTTTTTTGCGGCATAATAATTTCGTATTGTGAAAACGATTTCTTATTGTGACATATTTATGCTGCATGAACAACTAAATCAGCGGGTTAGGCGATATTTACAGTTTTAGCCCAGTGAAAATTTCATAATGCGAAATTAATACTGCTTTATGAAATTCTTCTTTCTGCCTATGGTTGGATCCACAAACGCCACCACCCTGGTGGCAGTGGATGAACAGATGAATTCAGGAGATGCACCATGAGTACCCCAGCCCAGCAACTGATGAATACAGTGGTACCCGAGTTTACCCAGGGCATCAGGCACTTTGCCCCGGAGGCGGGTGAACTGGAGCGCGCGAGCCAAACCGCAGTAATTGGCGAGGGTCAAAGCGCGATCAGCGCGATCGATGACGAGGCAGTCTACCAGACCCAACTCGCCGCCGATGCCTTGCGCTACCTGACCCTGCAGGTGTGCAGCAGCAAGGAGTCCGGTCACCCGGGTGGTTTTGCCAGCAGCGCCGATACCTATGCGGCTCTGGTGATGCTGGGTCACACCAATATCGTCACCGAGGTCGGCCACCACGCTCCCGGTTTCTATAGCGCCATGTTTCTGGACGGTTCACTGGAAGCGATGGGGATTTACACCGTGGACGATATGATGGCGCGTTTTCGCGAACGCCATGGTCTGCTTGGCCACTTGTCCGGGGCTATTCCCGGTTTGCTGTCACCGGCCGGCCCGCTGGGCCAGGGACAGCACTTTGCCATGGCCGGTGCATACTTACACCCGGACAAACTCTTCCCGTTCACATTGGGTGACGGGGGCATGGGCGAACCCTATGTGTTGTCCTCCATGATGCATTTCCATACGGCGTATCCGCAGTGCACCAACTTCCTGCCGGTATTGGTCTGGAATGGGTACAGCCAGGAGCATCACTCCATGGTGTCGATCAAGACCAACGAAGAAATGATCGACTACTGGAAAGGCCATGGATTTGCAAACGTGGTACTGGTTGACGCCAAGCCGTTCGACGATGCCAACCAGCAAGGCGACTATGTCGACAGCACGTTGTTTTCGACATCGACTCGGCTGGCCTTTACTCGCGCCGTGTTGAGCCAGATGAAACATGCTGCCGACTCTGCCATGAACGGCCAGTTGACCGTGTTTATCATCAAGCAACTGAAGGGTGCCGGCGTCCATGCGGCGGGAGCTAAGTCACATAACCTGTACCCGGGTGACAGCCTTGATAAACCCGCTATTGCCGAAGGCTTGCAAAGGCGCGCCCTGTCACCGCGTGCCTGGCAACTGGTGCGTGACAACTTCCAGCGCGCCGGCGGTGGTCCCGCCGTTAAAACGGTCGTCACGGAATTTGAACTGGATCTGCCAGATCTGGGGGAATTGCCCAAGCAGGAATTCGCTATCGGTGAAAAAGCCGTACCTTCTACTGCCATGGGCGCAATGGTGGGTGAAGTCGGCAGACGCGATAGGCGTTTTGTCGTCACCAATGCCGATGGCAATGAAGCCTCAGCGATGAAGAATATCAACGAGGCCTTGCAGATTCGTCATCCAACCCGGGACGCGCTGTACAACCAGGGCCCGGAGGGCCAGGTCTACGAGCCACTCAGTGAAGATGCCTGCGCCGGTTTCGCTGGTGGCCTGGCGTTATTTGGTTCACGCGCGCTCTGGCTGTCTTACGAAAGTTTCGTCATCAACGGACTGCCGATCATTCAGACGGTCACCCAGGCGATGGCGGAACTGCGCCGCCGGACACCGGCTATTGTCACCATGTTCACCGCCGGTGCCCTGGAGCAGGGCCGTAATGGCTGGACGCATCAACGCCCTGAAATCGAAAACTACATGGCCGCGATGATGCGTAACGGTAACTTTTATGAGCTGTTCCCCTGCGATGCCAACATGATCCAGGCCGCCTACGAGTGGGCAACCAACAGTTTCAACAAGGGTATTGCCATCGTCGCCTCCAAGAGCGCCTTGCCGGTTTACACCACACTGGCACAGGCCAAACAGGCCATCGAAGCAGGTGCTATTACACTTTATGAAAGTGATAGAGGCGAGAAAGGCACCATTGTTTTTGCCGTGACCGGCGATATGGTTCTGTTACCGGTCTTTGAGGCCAGAAGCGAGTTGGAGGCGCAGGGCTACAAGGTACGCATTGTCAGTGTCGCCAATCCACGCCGACTGTATCGTCCGGATGATGTGGCCTGGAGTACGGTCTCCGAAGCCGATGGTACCTTCATGAGCGACGCGGACTTCGATGCCCTGTTTGATGCAGACATCATGATTGGCGTCACCGGGGGTGCCAGTGGTGCACTGGAAGCAGTGATGTTACGCAGCCGTGCGG
>Ga0055476_10000129_pt1 | contig 17496 bp, 15 predicted proteins | sample Muzzi_CordC_D2_FD_57682 | JGI IMG/M metagenome (GOLD analysis project Ga0055476, IMG submission 57682) | Wetland microbial communities from San Francisco Bay, California, USA, that impact long-term carbon sequestration - Muzzi_CordC_D2 | ecosystem: Environmental > Aquatic > Marine > Wetlands ... | reverse complement strand
AAGGCGGCCGCGCGCACCTTGATTATGAGCCCGCCGTTTCCGCATCGCCCGAGCAAGCTGCAGGCGCTTACTAACCACGCCTGGCTGCGGCCGATACTGGCCCGGGTGTTTCAGCATCAGGTCGGTAAAAAAGCCCGCCGCGATCACTACCCCGCCCCCTATGCACTGATCGATACCTGGCAACACCACGCCGACAATGAACGCTCCATGATGCACGCGGAAGCGGAGTCTGTGGCTGAGCTGATCGTCGGTCCTGCGGCACAAAACCTCATCCGTGTCTTTTTGCTGCAGGAACAACTCAAGGCTCTGGGCCGCCAGGCCGATTTCAAACCGCAGCGTGTTCATGTCATTGGCGCCGGCATTATGGGTGGCGATATTGCCGCCTGGTGCGCCTACAAAGGTATGCAGGTTACGCTGGCGGATCAATCACCGGAACGGATTGCACCCGCTATGAAGCGCGCCCATACATTGTTCAAGCGCCGATTGAAACGTACCCGGCCTGTGCAGGAAGCCATGGACCGCCTGATGCCTGACCACAAGGGCATGGGTGTCGAAAGGGCTGATGTCGTCATCGAAGCGATTTTTGAGGATTCCGATGCCAAACGCAGCCTGTACCAGCAGCTGGAGCCGCGCATGCGCGACGATGCAGTGTTGGCAACCAATACGTCAAGCATCCCGCTGCAGGAACTGCGCAGCGCGCTAAGCAACCCCGCCCGGCTGGTTGGCCTGCATTTCTTCAACCCGGTAGCCAAAATGCAGCTGGTTGAAATCGTGCGCGACAATGAAACCGACGCAGCAGTTGTTGCCAGGGCCATTGCCTTTACCCGCGCCATTGACCGCCTGCCGCTGCCCGTCTCGAGCACACCGGGTTTTCTGGTCAACCGGATTCTGATGCCCTATCTGCTGGAAGCTGTGGAACTGGAAAATGAAGGCGTACCGGCGGCTGAAATCGATCACCAGGCACTCGAATTCGGTATGCCCATGGGCCCCATTGAGCTGGCCGATTCGGTCGGTCTCGATATCTGCCTGCACGTGGCCGAGATTCTTGGCCGGCACCTGGGCACGGTGGTACCCGGTCGGTTACGTGATCTGGTCAATCAGGGGCGGCTGGGACGCAAGAGTGGTGAAGGCTTCTATCAGTACAAGAAGGGCAAAGCGGTTAAATCCGGCACCTCCAGGGGCCATCGTCCCAATCCGGATGTCAGTGACCGCATGATACTTAGGATGCTCAACGAGGTGGTGAGCTGTTTACATGAACAGGTCGTTGACACGGCGGATCACCTCGACGCGGGCATGGTGTATGGCACCGGTTTCGCACCATTCCGTGGTGGACCGTTGCGCTATATCGAAACCGAGGGTGCCGACACCCTGTTGCAGCGCCTGCAGGACCTGGAACAACGCCTGGGATCACGCTTCAAACCGGCCCCCGGCTGGGAGACTGTATCGGGTTTTACAGATCAGAAAACGCTAAACGGATAAATACCATGAAGCAGGCAGCACTGGATCTGATTACACCGGAACAGGCGGGCACACTGTCCGGCCTGTTTTACCATCGCGTGCAACGAAGCCCCGACAAGGTGGCCTACCGCTATTACGATGTTTCTACCGACAGCTGGAAAGACCTGACCTGGTCCGATGCCGGCAAACAGGTTGCGCGCTGGCAGGCCGCACTCGCCGCCGAAGGGTTGCAGGCCGGTGACCGCGTCGCCGTCATAATGCAAAACTGCCCCGAGTGGGTCATGTTTGACCAGGCCGCGCTGGCCAATGGTCTGGTCGTGGTACCGCTCTACACCCAGGACCGGGCTGAAAATGCCGCCTATATCCTGCAGAACGCGGGAGTCAAAGTCCTGCTTATCGGCGGGCAGGAACACTGGGACAGCCTGCAACCGGTGCGGGAACAGCTGGGCTTTCTGACCCGCATCATCAGTCTTTCGCACATCGATAGCGGCGGACACCCGGATTCACGCCTGAAAACGGCCGGTGAATGGTTGCCTGACCGGGCTGAATTGATTTGCGCAGACCGGGACAAGGATGCGCTGGCCACCATTGTCTATACCTCGGGCACCACCGGGCGCCCCAAAGGCGTGATGCTGAGCCACCATAACATTCTGTGGAATGCCTACGGCAGCCTGCAGGTTGTGCAGTGCCGGCCGGATGAAGTCTTCCTGTCCTTTCTGCCGCTGTCACACACCCTGGAGCGCACCGCCGGCTATTATCTGGCCATGATGGTGGGCGGCACGGTCGCCTACAACCGTTCCATTCCCCAGTTGGGCGAAGACCTGCTCATCATCAGGCCGACCATCCTCATCTCTGTTCCCCGTATCTTCGAGCGGGTCTACAACAAAATCCAGGTGGGCCTGGAAGAGAAATCAGCACTGGCGCGCGCCCTGTTCAGTCTGGCTGTCAACACCGGCTGGCGACGTTTTGAACACCGGCAGGGGCGCGCCGGCTGGAGCCCGAAACTGCTGCTCTGGCCACTGTTGAATAAAATGGTTGCCGACAAGGTGTTGGAAAAACTGGGTGGAAAAATGCACCTGGCCGTGGTCGGTGGTGCACCGTTGCCGGGTGGTGTCGCCCGCCTGTTCATCGGACTGGGTTTACCCATGATCCAGGGCTACGGATTGACAGAAACCAGCCCTGTCATCAGCGTCAATCCCATCGAAAACAATGATCCTTCGGGCGTCGGCTGCCTGTTGCCGGGCGTCGAGGCCCGTATCGGTGAACAGGATGAACTGCAGGTTCGCAGTCCCGGCGTCATGCTGGGGTACTGGGCGAACGAGCAAGCCACCCGGGAAATGATTGACAGCGATGGCTGGTTACACACAGGTGACAAGGCCCGCATCGAGAATGGACAGCTTTATATCACCGGGCGGATAAAAGAGATTATTGTGCTCGCCAATGGTGAAAAAGTGCCACCGGCAGATATGGAGATGGCCATCTGTATGGATGCCCTGTTTGAACAGGCCCTGGTTATTGGCGATAACCGGCCCTATCTGACGGCGTTAGTGGTGTTGAATCCCGAACAGTGGCAACCGCTCGCCAGAGAACTGGGTATGGACCCGGGAGACACAGCCGCCTGTCACAGCTCACGTGTCAACGAAGTCGTGCTGGAACGCGTCTCCAATCAGATCAGCGCGTTTCCGGGCTATGCCAGGATTCGCAAGGTTCATTGCCAGCTTGCACCCTGGACAATCGAAGATGGTCTGATTACACCCACACTCAAATTAAAGCGCAACAAAGTCTGCGAACGTTTTGAAGCCGAAGTTAACGGGATGTATGAAGACCGTTAGCCTTACTGGCAAGGCCGTGTAGCCAAGAGCGACCGCCTGCCGCGATATTCCGCGTTAGAGCGGCGCTCCCCTCCCTGAAAGCCTGATATTTTATTACTGCTGCGTCGGGTATCCGCCGCCCTGCCGTTGGTATCCCGGTTGCCCGTAACCGTAGCCGGGACCTCCGCGTCTCATACCGGGACCCCCCGGGCCTTGACCACCCATTGAACCGGGACCGTAGCCAGGTTCACCCGGACCTGCGCCGGGACCACCGGGACCGGCACCGTAGCCGGGACCGCCGTATCCCATACCGGGACCCCCCGGGCCCTGACCACCCATTGAACCGGGACCGTAGCCGGGTTCACCCGGACCTGCGCCGGGACCACCGGGACCGGCACCGTAGCCGGGGCCGCCGTACCCCATCCCGGGCCCCCCCCGGCCCTGACCCATCGAACCGCGGCTGTAGCCGGGACCGGAAGCATCCTGCCGGTAGTCGCGTCCCGTTCTGCCGGGCCGACTTCCACCACCGCCTCCAAACGCCAGTAACAACGGTTGCTCCTGCACTGTGCTCTGTGGTGACACTGTCAGCGGCGCTGTGCCGGAAGCCAGCGCCAGTAACGGGGCCAGGCACAGTGCGCCGCTTAGAGCGGTGATGATCTGTCTGTTTATGGACATATTAGTCTCCTGATTAGGGTATTTAGCAGTTCAGTGTAACACCCTGACCTGAATATGCCATCGATCAGATCATCTTCATCCGGGAACAATTCGCTGTCTTTCAGCAGGATCAGTCTGCAGCCCGACAACCTGGCTCAGTCGCCGCCACCTGTTCCGCAATCTCCTGGCTCAGCCTGGCAACCCCGTGGCTCATGGCGCTGACGAATTCAGCGTAGCCCGGCCCCGCCGGCCGTTCCTCAATCCTGAAACTATGGCTGCCCAATTCACAGCCCTTGGTGCCATCCAGCAGCCGCGACACGCCTTCTATCCTTGCAATATTTCCAACTTCACCATCGAAGCGGAAAAAGTGTACGGCGATCTGGAAAGCCGGTTCACTTCGGCTCGACCAGGGAAAAACAACCACGCTGTCGGTATTCAAGCGGCTCATCAGGTTCTGCGCCAGCACCTGTTCCAGGTTCTTCTTCAGGTCACCGGCCCAGCGGTCGAATTCAGCCAGTCTGACAAGATTAGGGTCGGGTCGTGTGACGATCTGTGGCCGGTCAAAGACGTCCGACATCGATAACGGCCCCAGACCCAGTAGCAGCGGTGCGGCCGGATCTGAGCGTCCGTTGACCGGTGATGCCAGCTCTGCACTCAACACATAGAATTCCGACGGGCGTGATGGCTGGCCGATACTGCACCCCACCTGCAATACCACCAGTACAACAATGAACCATAAACTGTGTTTACTCATCATGGATTCCTTCACGGGTTGCCACTCTTGCCTTTCAACATCGCTTCGGGGTGACGCTGCAGGTATTCCGCCATCACCCGTATCGACCGTGCCGCCGCACCAATTTCCTTCAAGGCGTCCTGTAGCTGACTGCCAATCTCACCGTCCGCCGAAGTCGACGTCTGCAATGCAGCCAGGGTACTGTTAGCAGCCTGCAGGGTTGCGTTCAGGTCTTTGACCACACCGGGTGCATCCCGCTCAAGCGCAGACACCAGGCTGTTGCTCGAAACCATCAGTGCATTGAGGTTGGTCAGCGTACCCTCAAGATCGGATTGCTCTATCTTGTTGAGTATCCGGTTGACATTGGCAATCATACCCTGCAGCGAACTCGGCAAGGTAGGGATTTCCGGATACAGCCCGCCCTCGATCACCGTTGCCGGTTTCGCATCGGGGAAAATATCCAGATCCACAAACAACTGTCCCGTCAGCAGGCTGCCGGTCTGCAGGCGTGCGCGCAGCCCCTTCCTGACCAGGGATTGTATCCGTTGGTGTGGACTGGTTTCCATTTCCCTGGCCTCCTGTCTGGTCACTTCGCTTTCATCCACATCACGATAGCCCATGGTACGCTGGGGTTCTATGCCTATAATCACAACCGGACTGACGACCCCCGCGTGCTGCGGGTCTTCGCCCAACATGATGTTTTTCACAGTACCGACGCGAATACCGCGGTACTCCACCGGTGCGCCAATGCTGAGCCCGCGTACCGTATCGGTGAACTTCAGCGTATAGGTGATCACCTCTGTAATCGGGCGTTCCAGGCTCTCTGCACGGTTTTTGAACAGCGGGAAAACCGTCCCTTGCCTGGCTGCCGGTGATTCGACAAATTCGGGCAGTGTCTCGAAGGCGACACCGCCGCTCAGTACGGCCACCAGGGATTCCATCTCGACTTTGACGCCCTCGGCGCCAATAGACATACTGACGCCGCCGACATTCCAGAAATGGGTGTGTTCGCGGACGTATCCATCGTAGGGCGACTGAACAAAGATACCCACGTCGACATAACTGTAATCGTCCGCCAGCTTGTAGTCGGTCACTTCGCCGATATCAAACTGACGAAAATAGACCGGTGCGCCCACGGCCAGTGATCCCAGCGTTTCCGTGCGCAGCCGGTAGCGGCTGCCTTCCTTGTCCTGACTCACGATCGGCGGCTTTTCCAGCCCGACAAAGCTCTTCTGCTTCTTGCCCGTCGTGTTGGGTTCAAAGGCGATATAGGCGCCACTGAGCAGGGTGCCCAGCCCGGTAACCCCGCCCGCGCCGACACGCGGTTTCACAACCCAGAAGCGGCTGGTATCGGTGAGATAGTGCTCCGTTCCGGCTTCCATCGTTGCCGTTAACACAACAGTTTTCAAATCATCGGAAATATCCACACCGTCGACCTGGCCGACCTTTACATCGCGGAACTTGATCTGGGTTTTGCTCGCCTCAATACCCTCGGCGGTCTCGAAACTGATGGTGATCTCCGGTCCCTTCTCGGACATGGTTTTGTAAAACAGCCAACCGCCCACCAGCAGCGCGACCAGCGGCAACAGCCAGACGACCGGAAAGCCCTTGCTTTCCTCGTCGACGATGGCATCAGGTACATGTTCAAGATCGGGTGGCTGACTCGAGGCTGCCATTTTTTCTCCTTTATACCCGTGTGCTATTGATCCCAGATCAATCGGGGATCGAAACTGGTGGCTGCAAAAATGGTCAGTACAACTACGGTGGTGAACGCAATCGCACCTACGCCGGGTTCAATGGTCGCGATGGCACCCACATTGACCAGGGCCGCCAGCAGTGCAACGACAAAGATGTCCACCATCGACCAGCGCCCCACCAGTTCAACGATCCGGTACAGGCGGGTACGCTGCTGTTTGCGCAAATGTGAACGGCGCTGCACCGAAATCAGAAGATACACAAGGGCGAGCATCTTCAACAACGGCACCAGCACACTGGCGACGAAAACAATCAAAGCCAGCGGCCAGTCACCGTGCATCAGCAGGTAGATCACACCGCTCATAATGGTATCGGACTGACCCTTGCCGAACGACACCACTGTCATGACCGGGTACAGGTTGGCCGGCAGATAGGCGATCATGGCGGCCAGCAGAAATGCCCAGCTGGTACTGATACTGTTGACTTTGCGGGAATGCATGGCTGCGCCGCAACGTGGGCAGTGGGTGTGCCCGGAGCCGGGCAGGTGCAGCACCAGCGCGCAGGTGTGACAGCTCGCCAGCCCGACGTCCCTAGCCCGCATGATGTTTACCCGTCCGATAGCCGATCCGCTGCCACAACAGGTGCGGTTCAAACGCCGCTGTCGCCGCTGCGGTCACCAGGATAAGACCGAAAAAAGCGGACAGAGAGATGCCGATATGCATGGTTGCCATGTTACCGAGTTTTACAAAAGCCACCAGCACACCCAGCATGAAGACATCCAGCATGACCCAGGGTTGCAGGTGACTGATCCAGGACAGGGCGGTACGCAGACCGGGCAATGGCCTGCGTGAGCGCACACCGAGCAGGACATACAGGCTGCTGGTGATCAGCAAGGCCGGCGCCAGAATCGTGGTGAGAAATACCACCACCGCCAGTTCCGCCATACCGGCGTTATACAGCGCCCTGGAAGCACCGAAGATGTTGGTGATCTCCGTGCGACCCTGGATTTCAAGAGTCAGGAAAGGGAACGCATTGGACAACAGCAACAGAATGAATGCCGCGCTATAGAGCGCGATAGATCGGTCCAGTCCGCCCTTGGGGTTACGTAGCAGCACACTCCCACAGCATCCGCAGCGTGCCGCGCGCCCGGGCGCCAGCGCCGGAATCTGACTCAGCGTGTCACATTCGTGACAGGCAATGAGCTCGGAATAAGATGCAACAGGTGGATGGCGCTGACTCATGAGAGTCGTAGTATCCTTCTATTTAAACAATAATGCCAGACCCAACCTCTTAAAATACTTGCCAAATCATGCCACTGCCAGCAGGACGCCCAGGCTGGACATTTTATCAGCATGGTATCACTATCCATCTCTTTAACCGGCCGGGGCAGGCACCATGTTAGATCGCTTGAGCGTGCGGGATCTGTATGTCTCCATTGACGAGTACCCTCATATTGCTGCAGACGCGTCCATCGCCGAAGCTTTCGCTGCCGTGAACAGCGCACTGGAAGCGCATACCCGCTACCGATCCATGCTGGTGCACGATAACCACGGGTACGTGAAAGGCTATCTGACCATGCGGGATCTGATCCACGCAGTCGCCGACTTTCAGCACAGCAAACAACCCGCCTATAACTATTACCATCCATTCGAAGGCATCCCGGAAGACTTTACCGCCCTGGCGCTGATCTGGCAGGAAGGATTCACGCTGAAGATCAGGGAGGAAACCGGAAACCCGGTACACCAGGTCATGACCCGGGTGGAAGATACGGTGTCCCTGGATGATCCTTTCGGGAAGTGTGTGTACCTGATGCTGGAACGGGATGTGCGTATATTACCCGTGGTCGAGGAAGATAACCGTGTCTTGGGGGTGGTACGCCTGGTTGACCTGTTTCAGTGTATCGCCAGAGCGATTAAAGACCAGTGAATCTGCCGGCGGCAGGATAAGGCACGCATATGCCAGAAGCATTCGGCAAACAACGTATCTATGTCAGTAAAAAGAAATCGCCCTTCGATACCCGGCGACTGGCATTTATCCTTCTGGGCCTGGGCCTGTTCTTCTGGCTGTATCTCATCGACCCCTTAGCGGACGCCGTCGATCCTGCCGGCAAACACTTTCCGCTGAGCCGTGAAGGCAAGGCAGCGATTGGCCTGTTTCTGCTGGCCGGCACCTGGTGGGTGTTCGAGGTGATTCCCGTCGGTGTCACCAGCCTGGCCATCGGCGTCATACAGGCCGTGTTTCTGATCCGCCCGACCAAAGTCGCCTTCAACGATTTCATGGACCCCTCGGTGCTTTTTATCTTCGGTTCACTGGTGATCGGCATGGCATTCAGCAAGGTAGGACTCACCAAACGCCTGGCCTACAAGATGCTGACCATCGTGGGCGAAAGAACAAGCATGATTTACCTGGGCTGTTTCCTGGTGACCGCCGCCCTCACCCACGTGATGGCCCACACGGCGGTGGCAGCCACCATGTTTCCTATCCTTATGGCCATCTACACCCTTTACGGCGAGGGCCACAGACCGACCCGCTTCGGCAAGGGCCTGTTTATCGGCATGGCCTTTGTCGCCGGTGCCGGCAGCATGGTCACACTGCTGGGAGCAGCACGAAGCGCGGTAGCCATCGGTTTCTTCAACGATATTGTCAACCGCGACATCTCCTTCTTCGAGTTAAGTTACTACATGCTGCCGGTGGGATGGTTGCTGGTGTTGCTGTGCTGGGGACTGGTCATGATCATGTTCAGACCGGAGAAGAGCCATATCCCCGGTCTGCGTGAAAAAGCCAGACGCCTGTACAGGGAAGCGGGCCCACTCAGCCGGCGGGAAATCTTTGTCGGCCTGGTGGTGCTGGCGGTCATCCTGACGCTGTCAGTGAAGTCCTTTATTCCGGCCATCGCATTCATCGACAAGTCTTCGGTGGTACTGCTGTCCACCATCATCTTCTTCCTGTTCAAGATCCTGACGATCAAGGAACTGGAGGATATCCCCTGGAATATCGTGCTGTTGTTCGCCGGGGCGATGAGCATCGGCTTCTGCCTGTGGGATACCGGCGCAGCCAGCTGGCTGGCCATCAACTGGCTGGCCATGTTCCATGACGCCAACTGGTTCGTGTTTGTGATGGCAATCGCCTTTTTCGTCATGATCATGACCAACTTCATCATGAACGTGGCGGCCATCGCTATCTCGTTGCCGGTGGCCCTGGTGATCGCCCCCTACCTGGGTGTGGCACCGGATGTGGTGCTGTTTGCCTCGCTGATGGTATCGGCCTGCCCTTTTCTGCTGCTGGTGGGGGCGGCACCAAACGCCATTGCCTACGACTCCCGGCAGTTCAGCGCCGGCCAGTTTTTCATCGCCGGTATCCCCGGCAGCCTGCTGCTGATGGCGGTCGTGGCCCTCGCCATAGGCATCATCTGGCCGTTTATGAACATGCCGATCAGCAGTGCTGCACAACCCTGACAACGGGACCTCGACCTGTGTATTTCGCTCACGAACAGGTATAGTTTCCAATCTAGTGGGCAAGGTCAACCGACATAAACTTTAGGGACACGCTGTGAATACATCCCTGTACGCTCGACGGCCGCGTCCTTGCGGCCGACGGTCCCCAAAGTTTATGTCGGCTGACCTCCGTACGCCGTAGCAGCATCGATGATAAGCTATTATTTGGAGGAACAATGAATACTTTACGCTGGATAACCGCACTGTCATTGTTGCTGGGGGCTTTCTGCCAGGCTTCGCTGGCACAGACCCTTAATGTCGTCCACAGCGGCAAGTGGCCACCTTATGCCGATGCAGGACTGCCGCAGCAGGGGCTGGCGGTTGAACTGGTCACCACAGCGCTGAAAAGAGCGGGCTACACTCCGGTGGTCAATCTGGATTCACTGGACCGGATTCTGGAAGGTGGAAAGCTGGGTGTCTACGATGTCTTTGCAACACCCTGGTTCAGTGAAGAGCGTAATCAGTATCTCTATTACAGTGAACCCTACCTCGAATCCTACATACGTTTTATCAAAAAGAAGGGCAAGAAATTTGACTATGAATCATTCGCTGACCTGAAAGGGATGATGATCGGTATAGTCGCGGATTACGCTTACGACGAAACCTTCAACCAGTCGCGTGACCTGATCAAGATCAGCGAACGCAACCTTATCCAGAACCTGCTCAAGCTGACCCAGGGCCGTATCGATCTGACCCTGGATGATGAACTCGTCCTGCAATACGAAATTAACCAGTACATGCCGAACAGCATGTCAGAGCTGGAGCTGCTCCCCAAGCCACTGGCGGTTCGGGGGATTCACATCGGGGTAAGCCGCGAGAATCCTGATCACGAGAAAATAGCTGCCGATTTCAACAAGGCAATTGCCGATATGAAGAAAGATGGCAGCTATGATCTTATCGTGTCCAAGCACTATATCTACATAAAGAAACCGGCACGGTAACTCTGTTCAAGCCGCTCTCTGTGAATCGCCCTTGATTTCACGAATGAGCGGATACAGGTGTTCGGTCTCATCCTGAATACGGTTCAGAATGAGGTCAAACATCTTGCTGGTGTCTTTATAGAATTCGTTATGGTTGCTGATATGCAGCGCGTGCTTGCGTTTTTCACACCAGGTTTTCGTGTACTTGGCAAAGATATGCTTGATTTCCTGTGACCCGCTCATGAACATGCGCGCCGTATTGTTTACCTTGATGTCCGAGTTTGTAAGCAGGTCCGTATAGGTATGGTCCACCATATCCAGATGGGCCTTGATCCTGTCGCCATAGCGGTAAAACAGGTCACAACAGATAGCAGTATCACACATCGCCCTGTCGGCCAGCAGGTAGGAAAGCACATTGGTCAGTTCAGTGATTTCATGGTTCTGTGTATTCAGTTCTTCAAAGGTGATCATTATCAGTACTCCATCCAAGTATTGTCTAGACCGGGTATACCCATAATCCCCAACGTTTCTGCCAGATTAAGATCGTTATACAGGCGTGTCAATGTGCCGGGAATATAAAACCGCCCGGAAATGTATTTCACTGAATCCGGTCACAAAAAAGCCTGTTATTCTGTCAGGCTTTGTCGCCTTGAATACTTTTGTACCGGGCAATTCCGGTGGCCAGCGGCATCCAATACATGTCCCAGCCCGCTGAGTTTTTATAACCATTTGTAATATATGGCTAATGCCGGATTCGCGTTACAATCCGCCCGTCCAACGCCAGCCTCCAATTATAAGAACAATGCCGGCAGTCAGTAAACCAATGAGCAGCGTACGCAGGCCACTCCATTATCTGTGCACTGAAGCACCCAGGCCAGTGATGGTTTCGATAATCGTCGGGTACGGTATTATGGTCACTCTCAAGCTCCACCACAGTAATCTCGGTCTTCTCTTCCATCTCTGTCACCGTGACCTTCACCCGACAACCAGGCTGCTGATCCGCAATCGCGCTGGCAAAATCAAGCGCATTCGGTTGATGTGGCTTGAGCACGTCCAGCACAATACGCTTTATTGCAGACATTGGCCTCTCTTTAGCAACGAATACAGTGGATGCTGAACAGCTTATCGTCATCCGTCCATACCTTTTCCGACACGAACCCCGCCCCCTCTGCCAGCGCCAGAAAATCTTCTATACTGTATTTGTAGGAATTCTCGGTGTGAATGGTTTCTCCCGCGGTAAACTCGAACAGTTGCCCGGCGACAGTCACAACCTGCACCTCCTTGCTCACCAGGTGCATTTCGACACGCCCTTCCGGTTCATTGTAGAAAGCACGGTGTGTGAACGCCTGCACATTGAAATCCGCGTCAAGCTCCCGGTTGATACGATGCAGCATATTCAGGTTAAATGCAGCAGTGAGGTGCTTACTGTCGTTATATGCCGCATCGAGCAGGGCGACATCTTTCTTCAGGTCAACTCCGATCAGCATTCTGCCCCCGTCTTCCAGGTGATACGCCATCCGCCGTAACAATTCAAGCGCGCTGGATGGCTCGAAATTACCGATGCTCGATCCCGGAAAGAAGACCACTCGTGGCAGAAGGTCCGGGCAACCGGGTACATCGAAGTCTGCCGTGTAGTCGGCGCAGACAGCGTGAACCTCCAGCGCCGGATAATCAGCCGCCAGCGCCTCGGCCGAACCAAGCAGATGTTCCCTGGAAATATCCACCGGCATATAAACCGCCGGCTTTATCGCATCCAGCAGGACACGAATCTTCTTACTGCTGCCGCTGCCCAGTTCCAGCAGCAGGCAATTCTGACCGAGCAAATCCGCAATGGCTTCACCGTGTTCCTGCAGGATGCCAATTTCGGTGCGTGTCGGATAATACTCGGGAAGCCTGGTGATGGCGTCGAACAACTCTGAGCCGTGAAGGTCGTAAAAATATTTGGGAGAGAGTTGCCTGGATGCCTGGGAGAGACCACTGAGAACTTCGGCCTTGAAGTCGGCCACGAGCGGGTGGTAATCGTAGAAATGCAATGCAGAAGATACGGGGCTTTCAATGCTCATACACACCTGCTTATCCATCATTGCCAGGAGTCATCAGTGTCACCTAAGGGCTGGCTGGTCGGCCAACCTTGCCGTCATTACGATTGCTATTCCTAGCCTCCCACCTCCAGGTCGGTATCTCCACCCTTTGAGATATCACCCTTTACCTGGGCTAATTGTGAACTGCCGGCGGATTCAGGCTTTGTCATTTCAGGTGCAGCGGTTTGCGGTAGCGCGTTGTAAAGGTGCACATCCCGCTGCGGGAACGGAATGGAGACGCCTTCCTTGTCGAAGCGCTGCTTCACGCTACGCGTCAGGTCCCAGTAGACTTCCCAGTAATCTGCAGTCTTGCACCACGGTCGGCATACGAAGTTGACCGAGGAGTCCGCCAGTTCGTGGACGCTGATGACCGGCTCGGGATCTTTCAGTACCAAAGGGTGTTCGCTGACAACCTCTTCCAGGAGGGCTTGTGTTTTTTCTATGTCATCGTCGTAACCAATGCCAAATATCAGGTCGACACGGCGGGTAGTGGTGCCGGTGACATTGGTGATGGAATCAGACCACACATTGTTATTGGGGATGATCACGGCCTTGTTGTCCGGTGTGTGCACCAGCACGGACAGCAGGTTCATCGACTTCACCTTGCCGAGTACGCCGCCGACTTCGACCAGGTCACCGATATCAAACGGCTTGAAGACCATAATCAGGATACCACTGGCAAAGTTGCCCAGCGAGTTCTGCAGGGCAAAAGCGATGACAAAGCCCGCCGCGCCAATAACCGCCAGCAGTGGTCCGACGTTGATTTCCAGTGCTGCCAGGCCAATGAGTACACCGACCGCCTGTACCAGGCGCCGTACCGATACGACGAGAAAATCTCCCAGTAGCTGGGACGTCTGTCGGGATTTGGCCATGACCCGTTCGACCGCCTTGGCGAGCAGGCGCGCAACGAACATGAATACCAGCACGATAGTGACAAACAGGACAAGGTTCTTCAGCCAGCGCAAGCCGCCTTCATCGGAGCGCAGCCAGCCAACGATGGTTTTCAGAGTGGCCTCCATATCGTTAACATCGACCGCGATGCCGGATACGGCAGTCACATACTGACGATACTCCTCTACTTCCTCGACAGGCCCGCCCTTCTTCTCATAGGCAGCGATAACGGCGTTTGTCCGGTCTATCAGTGCCGTCTGCTGAGCCCTCAATTCGGTCAGATATTCCAGAAGATTGGCGCGGTCCCGGTTTCTTTCCTCGACAGCCGCATCGATTTTTTCCTTGGTCTTGTCAATGCCCTCCTTCGGCTGACCATCGTTACTGCTCTTGTCGGGCTCAGCTTTTGCTTCCGCTTTTCCGGCAGCCGCTTCGGCCTTTTCCCTTGCTTTCGCCTTTTTCGCTGCCAGAGAAATGATGTTCTGAATCTCGGCGTCGCTTTTTACCTTGCTGACAGTTGCCCTGGCTTCTTTTTTGGCTTCTTCGAGTACCCTCTCGGCCTCCGCGACACTTACTCCGGCCTTGCCATCAGGCGAGGGTTTTGCAGCGGCCTTTTGGGCATCATCAAGCTGCACGAACGCATTTTCAAGCTTTTCTGAGGCGGCAATCTCTTTCCTCTTGTATTTCACCGCGATGTCAGCCTTGCTGATTTCCGACACCTTGCCTTCCAGGAGCTTCATCCAGGCATCGGCTTCCACCTTGAGCTCTCTGCGCATCAATGGCCTCAATTTAAGGTCCAGTTCATCGACCGGAATCCCCGCATCACCGGTGGTTTGTGCCTTGCCGGATGCCGTTTCCGCAATCAGTGACGTTGATACGCCAGCAAGGGCAATCAAAAAAGCCATGTAGACAGGGATTAACATGCGATTCATTCGGGTCTCCAGAATAACTCAATGGAAATCAAGGGGTCAGAGTACTTGTAATAGGGAGAATAAAAAAGGGGAAATCAAGCAAAAATCAAGGCGTCAGAGTACTTGAAATAGTATCCGGATTCAAACTCCGACTGTGCTTTCCGTGTCGAGGGAAACCGGGGTCTCGACGGTGGTGCCGAGCTCATTCCACCTCGTCATCCCCACTCTGTCGACGGGCACGCCGGCAACCCCATTCTGTGCCAGACGCTGTGCCGAGCATGGGACCATGCCGCAACTTGCCGACCAGGCGCGGCAAAAACGCCACCATCGCCAGCAACGCCAGCGCCAACAGCACCTTCCGGATCAAACCCTCCCCACCGCCGACCGCCTCACGGCCGGCATAACCCAGATAACTATAGGCAAAGGAGGCAGGCAACATGCAGATGCAGGTGGCGAGCAGATAGTGAGACAGCTTGATGCGGGTCAGTCCCAATGCGTAGTTGAGCAGATTGAAAGGAAACAGCGGCACCAGACGGGTAAAGGCCACAAAGCGCCAACCCTCACTCTCCACACCGTTGATCAACTGTTTCAGACGGCCACCGCTTTTATCCGCGACCCAGTCGGAGGCCAGATAACGCGCAATCAGAAAGGCCAGTGTCGCGCCGATGGTCGCGCCGGTAAGATTGTAAAAGGTGCCCAGCACCGGCCCGAACAGCGCGCCGCCCGCGAGAGTTAGCAGAGAACCCGGTAAAAACAGCACCGTGGCAACAGCGTAAACGACCATGAACAACAATGGCGCCCAGATACCGGCATCCTGTATCCAGCCTTCAAGAGCCACAACATCAAGGCGGTCCCGGTAGGCCACCGTCAGAGCAGCACCCGCCACCAGCATCAGCAATATCCCGATGCGTATCAGGCGGCTATTCATCGCTGTTGCCCCACGCTCTGCGATTGATCGCATAGCCGGTGATCTTGCCGATGAAAGGCAGCGCCAGCATACCGGGTAACCAGGACACCTGTTTGGTCGCCCGATAGGTATGAATGCCGATAGTCATGCCTTGATGACCGGCACGCGGTTGATCACGATAGGTGCCGAACAGGCGATCCCACCAGGGCAGGCTGAAACCAAAATTGCTGTTGGCTTCATCGTCTTCCACCGAATGGTGTACCCGGTGCATGTCGGGCGTAACCACCACCCAGCGAAGCACACGGTCAAGACCCTTTGGAAGCGACACATTGCCATGGTTAAACATGGCGGTCGCATTAAGGACAACTTCAAATATCAGCACCGCGACCAGCGGCGCACCCAGCACCACTATGGTTGCAAACTTGATCAACATGGACAGGATGATTTCGACTGTGTGGAAACGCGCACCGGTGGTTACATCGTAGTCAAGATCCGCGTGGTGAACGCGGTGCAGGCGCCACAATGCCGGTACTGCGTGCACCAGCACATGTTGCAGATAGATAATGAAATCCATGGCAATCACGGAAACCACAATGGCCAGCGGTTCGGGGACGGGGTAATAGTTCAGCAGACCCCAGCCCTGTACGCCGGCAAACGCGGCCACACCCACCGCAGCCGCGGGGAACAGCAGCCGGAGGATGAAACTGTTCAGGAACACCAGGCCGAGGTTGTTAACCCAGCGCACCAGCTTCGACACTGTCAGCTCCCGTTTGGGCGACAGGATCTCCCATACCGCCATGACAGCGAGAACGCCGAAAAAAAAGCCGAGGCGGATGGTCACTTCATTGGCGATGATGAAACCACTCGGATTCATGACTGTTGTTCCTCAGTCACCCGTCTGATCGGCTCTGGCCAGCGCCCCGTGCAGCGTCATTTGCGGGAAGGGGATCTCCCAGCCATACTCGCTACAGGCATCGACGCACCAGCGCTGGATGGCCCGCCGCAGCCGGTTGTAGAGATCGGCCAGTTCCCCCTTGAAATCGGCGATCACCGCCAGGTCCAGCGAAGAGTTGCCGGCCTGTGCAAACTCCACCCGCAGATTGAGCAGCTGTTCACCATAGCCCTCCTGCTCGGCACGCTGTTGAATGTAGCGATGCAGGGTCTCCGGTATGCTGGTGGTGCTCTGCTTCTGCAGTTGATAGCTGATCCCCAGGGTCTCCTTGAGGCGAAAATTAGTGGACAGATTATGCGGTGAGCTGGCGAGAAAATCGCTGGTCTGGTAGCTTATAAGGGCACCACCCCGCTCCACCAGCTGCACCAGCTCGTGCGAAATGCGAATCACCGTGCCACGCGTGCCATCGCTGAGTAACACCCAGTCTCCTTTTCTACACGGAAACCAGGGTTCGTCCGGCTTGGCGGGTCTTGACTTGAGCCCGACGAGGTCGGCGATGGGTATCCGTTGGCTGATATCGGCCATCGGATTGGAAAAGGTGCAATAAATGTTGATCCGTTCCACCAGCCAGGGCAAGCCATCCATCATGATGCGCTCCCCCTCTCTCACCGAGCCGATGTTGAGGAACAGTTGGACCTGGTGCCAATAGCGCGGCAGGGTATGCCTGAGGGTCAGCGTGATGCCGAGCAAGAGCAGAATACCCAGGCTGAACAGCACCCAGTCCTCCACCAGGTAGAAGACGACCATCGGTCCGAGTATGACCATCAGAACAGTAAACAGGCGGTGGAGCAATTCGATCAGACGGACACGGAAACTGCGGTGTTTTTTCCGGAATCCAGCGATATAACGTTCCATGGCCGAGTAACTCAGACGCGAGAGCAGTAAGATAGCCAACACCAGCAACAGCGCTTCAGTAAGATAGAGTCCGCGCTTCTGAAAGAAGGATTTGATATAGCTCTGCGAGGCCTCGGTGATGGAGGTCTCCGCGGCTT
>Ga0055476_10000128_pt1 | contig 17539 bp, 13 predicted proteins | sample Muzzi_CordC_D2_FD_57682 | JGI IMG/M metagenome (GOLD analysis project Ga0055476, IMG submission 57682) | Wetland microbial communities from San Francisco Bay, California, USA, that impact long-term carbon sequestration - Muzzi_CordC_D2 | ecosystem: Environmental > Aquatic > Marine > Wetlands ... | reverse complement strand
ATGCGGCGGAACTTCAGGGAAGACGCCCACGCGGCCATCACCGACGTGACCTCGGGCCGCGCGATGCTGACGATCCAGGGGCCGAAGTCGCGAGCGCTGCTCTCGAAGGTCACCGGTGAGGACATGAGCAACGAGAGCTTCCCGTATCTATCGGCGCGCGAGATGGAAATCGACTACGGGGTCGTGCACGCCGTGCGGGTCACCTACCTCGGCGAGCTGGGTTGGGAGCTCTACATCCCGACCGAGCAGGCGGTCGCGGTCTACGACCGCTTGCTCGAAGCGGGAGCGGAGTTCGGGCTCCGTCACGCGGGGCTCCAGGCGCTGACGAGCCTCCGACTGGAGAAGGCCTACCGCGACTACGGTCACGACATCGACAACATCGACACGCCGATCGAGGCGGGGCTCGGTTTCGCGGTGAAGCTCGACAAGCCGGGAGGATTCATCGGTCGCGACGCGCTCGCGAAGCAGAAGAGCCAGGGGATTCCCCACAAACGCCTGTTGCAGTTCCGCCTCGAGGATCCGGAGCCGATGCTCTTTCACGCCGAAGTGATCCGGCGAAACGGCGAGATCGTCGGCTACATCCGCGTCGGCGGCTACGGCCACACGCTGGGGGCCTCCGTGGGTCTCGGAATGGTGGAAGCCGACGAGCCCGTCAAGAAGGCCTGGGTCGATGCGGGCAGCTGGGAGATCGAGATCGCCGGCGTTCGGCACGAAGCGATCGCCTCGGTGAGTCCGATGTACGATCCGAAACTGGAGCGCGTGAAGAGCTGAAGGAGCAGCTCAAGGGGGCGTTCCCGAGGCGAAGAGGAACGAAATGACCGACCAGACCCCGAAGGCAGAGCTTGCGGAACTCGCACGCAGGCACCTGTGGCCGTGCTTCTCACCGCTCGGCGAGGCCCGCAACTACCCGATGATCGTGAGCGGGGAGGGCTGCCACGTCTTCGACGACGACGGCAAGCGCTACATCGACGGGCTGGCCGGTCTGTTCCTGACGAACGTCGGCCACGGCCGCAAGGAGCTCGCGGACGCCGCCTACGAACAGGCGAACGAGCTTCACTTCTTTCCGCTCTGGACCTTCGTGCACCCCACCGCGGTCAAGCTCGCCGCAAAGCTCGCGTCCCTCGCTCCCGGCGATCTCAACCGTGTCTTCTTCGGCAGCGGCGGCGGCGATGCGGTGGAAACCGCCTGGAAGCTCATCAAGCAGTACTTTCGCGCGAAGGGCCAGCCCGACCGCTACAAGGTGATCGCGCGTAATATCGCGTACCACGGGACGACGCTCGGCGCCCTCTCGATCACCGGCGTTGCCGAGATCCGCGATCTCTACAAGCCGCTGGCTCCCGGAGCCTTCCACGCCCGCAACACCTACGCGTACCTGCAGGCCGAGCAGGGCGAGGAGCTCGCCCGCGCCTGCGCGGGCGACATCGAGCGCATCATCCTCGAGCAGGGGCCGGAAACGGTCGCGGCCGTCTTCCTCGAGCCGGTCCAGAACGCGGGCGGTTGTCTGGTACCACCGCCCACGTATTTTCAGCGCGTACGCGAGATCTGCGACCGCTACGGCGTGCTGCTCGTGTCCGACGAGACCATCTGCGCCTTCGGTCGACTCGGCCACATGTTCGCCTGCAACCGCTACGACTACCTGCCGGACATCATCACCTGTGCGAAGGGCCTGACGTCGGGTTACGCGCCGCTCGGTGCCACGATCGTGAGCGATCGGATGACCGAGCCGTTCGTGGACTCGGACGAAACCTTTCGACACGGGATCACCTACTCCGGCCATCCGATCGGCTGCGCGGTCGCGTTGGCGAACATCGATATCCTGGAACGCGAAGACCTGCCCGGCCGCGTGCTCGAATACGAGGATGCCTTCCGGAGCGAGCTCGAGACCCTCTACGACCTCAAGTTCGTCGGGGACATCCGCGGCGCCGGCTACTTCTACGGCATCGAGCTCGTCAAGGACTCGGCCGCGCACGAACGCTTCACGCAGGCGGAGCGCAGCCACCTGCTCGCCAAGATCCTCTCGCCGCGGATCTTCGAGCTCGGCCTGATCTGCCGAACCGAGGACAAGGCCGAGCCCGTCATCCAGCTCTCGCCTCCGCTGGTGGCCGGCCCCGACGAGTTCCGCGAGATCGCGCGCATCCTTCGCCAGGCCATCACCGAAGCCCAGGAGATCATGGGCTAGCGGCGTCTTCGCGGCCCGGCGATTTCGCCAACCTCTCTATCCGAAACCCCGCGTCGTCGCAGCGCTACCGTATGCCTCGATGCCCCTGACCGCAGACGACCTCCGGTTCAATCCGCCCCGCCTCGACGACGAAGTGCTGTGCCGAGCGGCCGGCGACCTCTTCGGCGTTCGCGGCGAGATGCGGCCGCTCGTAGGCGAGCGCGATCAGAACACTCTCGTCACGACGGCCGAAGGCGAGCGCTTCGTCCTGAAGGTCTCCGGTGCGCTCGAGGATCCGCTCGTTACCGATTTCCAGACCCGCGCGCTGCTGCACCTCGAGCGGACCGCGCCCGAGATCCCGGTGCCGCGCGTCGTGCGGAATCTGCACGGACAGCCTTCCGACCGACTCGTCGGAAACGGCGGGGAAGCCCACGTCGTTCGTCTGCTCAGCTACATCCCGGGCGTCACCTTCGAAGACGCGAGCGCCATCGCGGACGCGGACCTGCGAGCGATGGGGGCGTTCCAGGGCGGTGTCAGCCGCGCCCTCGCATCCTTTCGACATCCCGCGGCCCGGCACTTCATGCCGTGGGACGTGTCGAACGGCCTGCTCCTGGACGAGGAGCTGTGGGCGTTCGCCGAAGACGACACACTCGAGCTGGCCGCGCCGGTCCGAACCCACCTCGGCGAGCGCGTGCTACCCGCCATGGCACGGCTGCGCTCGCAGGTCATCCACGGTGACGCGCACTCGGGCAACCTGCTTCGGCCGGGCGCTGCGAGCCACCGGGTCGTCGGCCTGATCGATTTCGGGGACATGATCGAGGGGCCGCTGGCCCTCGATCTCGCGGTGATGGCGGGAAGCTTCTGCAGCGTGAACGACGACTGCGCGTCGACGGTCGCGTCGCTCGCCCAGGGCTTCGACCGGATCGTTCCGCTCACGAGCGACGAGGTCGAGCAGCTCTACGATCTGATCCTGGCGCGGCTGGTGCTCTCGGCTCTACTCTTCGACTTTCAAGTTTCCACCGTCTCCGGGGCAACGGAAGCGGTGCTCGAGGATCGACCGGCCGGACTCCACTGCCTCCTCGAGTGGCTGCGGCTCGACGCTTCGGAGCTGACCGCGCGACTCCGCAGCGCGCTGCACCCACCGGAAAGCAGGAGATCACTTGAACGAGAATGAACTGCTCGAGCGGAGGCGGCGAGCCCTCGCTCCCGGCTACGAACTCTTCTACCGGGAACCCGTTCACCTCGTGCGCGGCGAGGGGGTCTTCGTCTGGGATCACGCGGGGCGGCGTTATCTCGATTGCTACAACAACGTGCCCTCGGTCGGGCATTGCCATCCACGCGTCGTCGAGGCGATCGCCACCCAGGCTGCCCTGCTCAACACCCATACGCGCTACCTGCACGAAACCGTCGTCCAGCTCTCGGAACGACTCGCGACGAAGCTCTCGAACGGGCTCGGCACGTGCTGGTTCGTCTGCAGCGGCACGGAGGCCAACGATCTCGCCACCCAGATCGCCCGCTCCGTCACCGGGCACCACGGCATGCTGGTCTCCGAATACGCGTATCACGGCAACTCGGATCTGGTACTCAAGCTCTCGACCGACAGCTATCCCGCCGATCGACGGCCGGACTGGCTCGGCGTCGTCGAGCCGCCGAATACCTACCGGGGACCCTTCCGCCTGGGTGAGGAGGATCTGGGTGCCCGTTATGCGGAATCGGTTTCGCGAGCGATCGAGGGCCTCGCCGAACGGGGACACGCTCCGGCGGCGATGCTGGTCGATACGAGCTGGGACGCGAACGGAGTGCTGATCCCGCCGCACGACTACCTGGTGCGCAGCGCAGCGATCGTGCGCGCCGCCGGCGGGCTCGTGATCGCCGACGAGGTCCAGGCCGGCTACTGCCGCCTGGGCGACACATGGTGGGGACACGACCGCTACGGCCTCGTGCCCGACATCGTCACGTTGGGCAAGCCGATGGGAGCCGGACATCCGGTGGCCGCGGTGGTCACGACGCCCGAGATCGCCGCCGCGTTCTCCGAACACAGCGACTACTTCAATACCTTCGGCGGCAATCCCGTGTCCGCCGCCGCAGCCCTGTGCGTGATCGACGTCATCGACGACGAGGGGCTGCTCGAGAACGCCCATCAGGTGGGCGGCCATCTCGCAGCCGGCCTGGCGGAACTCGCACGCAATCACGAAATCATCGGAAACGTGCAGGGCTCCGGCCTGTTCTGGGGACTCGATCTCGTCGGCGATCGCAGCAGCCGACGACCGATCGCCCGGGAGGACACCAAGCGCCTGGTTTCCCGGCTACGCGACGAGGGGATCCTGACGGGTGTGACGGGCCGCCACGGCAACGTGCTGAAGATCCGACCGCCGCTGCCCTTCGGCCGCGATCACGCGGACCACGCGCTCGAGGTGCTCGATCGCTGCCTACGCGAGTTCAGCGAGACGGCGGTCAGCTGACGCGTCGCCGTCCGGACGCTGCGGATCGAACGCAGCTCGCGATCGAACCTCTTGAATGACAACTGGAAGCTCCGATTCCGCGATCGAGCTTTGGCGAGTCGAATCGAGCGTTCGTCGCGATTCCGTCCCGGTCGGACAGCCCATGGTGTAGGCTGAAGCGCGGGCGTTCCGCCTGCGCTCACCAGCGGCAGCCGCTCCTGAGAGGGTCGCCCTTCATGGAAGTTCACACGTTCCGGATCTCGCCGCGTTGCTGCCGGGTCGATCCCGCTCCGGGGATCCTCGCGATCGGACTGTTGCTCGCGCTCGCGCTGGTTCCAGCGCCATCCCGCGCCGTCGAACCGTCGACGGATCACGATGTCGTGATCGTCGGAGCCGGAGCGGCGGGCCTCTACGCCGCCTACACGCTCGACAACCTCGGTTACGACGTTCTCGTTCTGGAAGCCACCGCGTACCACGGCGGCCGAGTCTGGTCGATGAACCTCGGCGACGTGCGCATCGAAAACGGCGCCGAGGAACTCTACGGCGCGACGAACAACTTCGTCTACAACGACATCAAGGCGGCGTACGGCAACGGCGCGCAGACCAAGATCTTCCAGGAGAGCCCCGCCCAGGACACACTGATCGTGATGGACGCGGACGGGATGGGGGGCGGCAGCACCTGCTGGGCGGAAACCGGGAATTGCGACACGGACGCCGACATCGTCGACTACTGGGACTTCTATTTCGACACCGGAAATCACGACAACGATCCCACCGATCAACCGGTGTCCGACTACCTGGACACCACGTGGGGCGTTGCTTCCACGAGTCGCGGCTACCACCTGTACGAAGCGGGCTCTCCGGGCGGCGAATACGGAACGACCGTGGAACGCCTGGGCCTCCGCTCGCTGTCGCGCGAGTGGAACGCATTCTCGCTGACCGACAACCTGTACGGCCTGGGTCCGACGGGCTATCGCGACGCGCTCGACTTCCTGTATTTCGACCAGGTTCTTCCCTTCGTCAGCTACAACAGCCCGGTCACGGTCATCGACACCAGCGGCATCAAGCCCGTCGCGATCGACGGCAACGGAGTCTACCACTACGCCGATGCGATCATCGTGACCGTCTCCGTCGGCGTCCTCAAGGCCGGGATCATCGACTTCATCCCCGACCTCCCCGCCGCCAAGCTCGACGCCATCAGCACCATCGGCATGGGCAACGGCATGAAGATCTCGCTGCGATTCAGCAGCCAGATCTGGGACGACAAGCTGATGGCCGTGTTGCTCGACGGCCCCCTCGGAGAGTGTTGGCCCCCCAAGGTCTACCAGCCGAGCGCGACCGACCACGTGCTGACCTGCTTCACGATGGGGAAGAACGCGGAAGCCATGGAGGCGCTTCCCAGCAACGCGGCACGACTCGACCAGGCGCTCGTCGACCTCGACGCGGCCTTCGGCGGTGCTGCGACGCCGGCGTTCATCGAAGGCGTCGTGATCAACTGGTCCGCCTGGCCCTACGTATTGGGAAGCTACTCGTACCCCGCGCCGGGCACGCGTCCCACTTCGGGCCCGACCATGCGCGAAGTGCTCGCACAGCCCGTCGGAACCACGCTCTACTTCGCGGGCGAAGCCACTCACAACACGGCGCCCTCGACGGTGCCCGGTGCGCTTCAGTCCGGCGAGCGGGCCGGCGGCGAAGTCGACGGCCAGCTCGGCGGCCCACCCGCTGCCGGCACCCCGACCGCGGACTTCTCGGCCTTCCCGACCGCGGGCGGCGCGCCTCTCGATGTCAGCTTCAGCGATCTGTCGAATCCGCTGCCGACGGGATGGTCGTGGGACTTCGGCGACGGCGGCAGCTCGAGCATCCAGCACCCCGATCACCAGTACACGACACCCGGGGAATACAGCGTCAGCCTCACGGCGACGAATATCAACGGATCCCACACACGGGTTCTGCCGAAGCTGATCGCCGTCCCGGAGCCCTCCGGTCCCGCCGGGCTGGCGGCCGGAATCGTCGGGCTGTTGCTGCTCGATGTTCACCGCCGACGTCGCAACCCGGCCCGCGAATCTGTATTCGCTGGAGTGAGTGGACCCGAGCCGGACTTCCTGCCGAACGTGCGGAGCCGAACGGAACCCTAGGGGAACGGCTCGGCCGGAACCGCCTCGTAGTGGACCACGCGCCGGAGGGTTTCGCGCCGCCCGTCCGCAAGGACGGCCCGGATCTCCAGCGTGTTCGCGCCGGGCGCGAGCGGAACCGTCGTGTCGAAGCGCCCGTCCGCGAACACCCGCAGGTTGCCGGCTCGCGTCCGTGTCGTGACGTTCTCGATCTCGAGCTCCTTCGGCCGCAGATCGCTCGGAACGTCCGCGCCGAACTCCGCGTCGAGCCGGTCGAGGGGCAGCACGCCCCCACCACCGGCGCGGGTGAGTTCGGTCAGAAAGACCGGGTCGGCGGTGTTGAGCGGAATCGCCCACAGCGCGATGCCGCGCGCCGCCAGATTGCGAGCGTGCTCGACCGCGCTCCGCGACGACCAGCCGATGCCGTCCGGAGCCGAGGGCGCGCCGAGGGAGAGGAGCAGTATCGAACGCGAACGCGCCGGCTCGCCGCCGGGGGGCGCGTCGTCGAGCAGCTCCGCAGCGCGCTCGAGCAGGCGCACGAGGTCGGTCCACCTTCGCTCCTGTGCCGGGGGGAAGTCATCGAGCGCCGCGAGCACCGCCTCGGGCTCGCCCACCGGCACGACGACGGCCGGCTTCTCCGTGAGTCGGACCAGATTCGCGAAGCGCATCCGGGCGCGGTAGCTGAACGACGCCAGACCGACGCGATTCTGTCGGGCCGCCAGCCGCGGCACGAGGGCCCGTGCGACCCGCAGCTGCAACGCCTCGTTCGTATCGCCCGAGTCGGTGGTCCAGAGTCGCCCGGGCGGCGCAAGCGGCTGCCACTGCGTCACCGAGCTGCGATTGCGCCCGACCTCGCCGTCTTCGTCGACGTCGATTCCCGACGCGACCAGCGCAAGCGTGGAGTGGTCGATCACGATCACCACGTCGGATGCGAAGAACGGCAGCGACCCCGCTCGGCCGCTCACCTCCACGACGGGAGTCGACTCGCGGATGTGTCGACCCGGCGCGGGTCGGTCGAGCTCGATCGCGAGGGGCTGCTGCGGCCCGAGCCGCCCGGTCTGGGTCGCGGGCGAGTCGTTCGCGACCCCGGGAGTCGCGACGGCGAGCACAAGCCCGATCAACGGCAGGATTCGTCGGCAGCTCGTGATCGTCATGACGCGCCGAAGCTCGCATCGAGCTGGTCGACGGGGATGACTCGCCCGCCGCTGCGACGGGTGAGCTCGTCCAGGTAGTCGATCTCGCCGGGGCCGAGCGGAATGCCCCACACCGCGATGCCCCGCTCGCCGAGCTCGTCGGCGCGTTCGAGCGCCCGGCGCGACGACCAGTGGATCCCGTCGGGAGCCGAGGGTTCGCCGAGGTAGAGCAACAGGATCGCGCGCGGCCGCCTCGATTCGATGTTCGAGGCCGCCACGTCCAACAACTGCGCAGCGCGCTCGAGCAGGCGACCGAGGTCGGTGCGTCGGCGCTCGTGTGCGGGCGGGAAGCCATCGAGCGCGGCCAGCACCGCAGCGGGTGCGCCGACCGGCACGAGCACCTCCGGATCGTCGCTGGGCCGGACGAGACTCCCGCCCTGCCGGTGCACGCGGACCGTGAAGGACGTCAGGCCCACTCGGTTCCGTCGGGCCGCGAGCCGCAGCACGAGGGCCCGCGCGACCCGGAGCTGTAGCGCCTGGAGCGTGTCGCCGGGGTCGGTCGTCCAGAAGCGTGCGGGCGTCCAAAGGCCGCGCCGCTCCGTCGCCTCGCTGCGATTGCGCCCGACGACGCCGTCGCCGTCGACGTCGATTCCCGAAGCAACCAGGGAGAGTGTGGAGCGATCGACCACGATCACCACATCGGACGCGAAGAAGGGCGCGGTAGCGACGCCGTCGCTCCCGTCGACCAATGCGGGCGACCGACGGGCTTGCCGCTCCGGTGCGGAGCCGCCGAGCTCGATCGCGCGCTCCCGAATCGCCGGAGCCGTCGGCTCCGGCGCGCGCGATTCATCGGCATGGCCCGAACTCACCAGGCCGACTAGGAGGATCACCGGCGCGTAGAGCTGCACGCTCTTCATCGAGGCAACGCTAGCTGCAATTTTCGTTCGCCCGCAACGCGCCGTGCGCGAGGGCGGCCCGACGACACGGGCCTGCGTGGTAGGATTCCGCGATGGGCTACCCGATCGACGACGGCTACCGCATGCCCCCGGAGTGGGCTCCGCACGCGCGCTGCTGGATGGCCTGGCCGTGCGCCGAGGAGACCTTTCCCGACCTGGCCCGCGCGCGAGCCGCCTATGCGGCCGTCGCGCGCGCGATCGCGCGTTTCGAGCCGGTCGCGATGATCGCGAACCCGGAGGACGTCGCCGGCGCGAAGAAGCTGTGCGGCGACGCGGTCGAACTCGTCGCGCTCGCGATCGACGACTCGTGGAGCCGGGACACCGGCCCCAGCTACCTCGTCGACGGGCGAGGGGGACTGGGCGCCGTCGACTGGCCGTTCAACAACTACGGCGAGCTCGACCCCCACTACGACAACGACAAGCTTCTCGCGCGGCGAATCCTGGAGCGTTCGGGCGGACGACGCTTCGAGGCTCCGATCATCCTCGAGGGCGGTGCGATCCACACCGATGGGCAGGGAACGCTGCTCACGACCGAGAACGTCGTGCTGAATCCGAACCGGAACCCCGGCCTCACGAAGGCGGACGCAAACGAGATCTTTCGCGTTTACCTCGGTGCCGAGCAGGTGATCTGGCTCGACGAGGCGCTCGAGGTCGACTCGACCGACGGGCACGTCGACAACCTCGCGTGCTTCGTCCGGCCGGGGGTGGTGGCGGCCCTCGTCGCGGAGGATCCGGCGGACCCCCAATACGCGCCACTGCGGAAGAACCTGCAGCGACTCGAGCGCGCGAAGGACGCCGGCGGGCGCTCGCTCGAAATCATCGAGATCGGCCAGCCCGACCCGAGGGAGTTCCGCGGCGAACGCGTCCCGGCGTCGTACATCAACTTCTACATCGCCAACGGGGGCGTCGTGCTACCCGTATTCGACGATCCCGCGGACGCGCCGGCCATCGCAACGCTCGAGCGGGCCTTCCCCGACCGTGTCGTCGTGCCGGTTCCCGGCGGCGACATCGCCCGGTCGGGGGGTTGCATCCACTGCATCACACAGCAGGAGCCCCGGCCATGAGCGACGGGGCGAATTCCGGAAGAGAGCGGGGGAGTCGGACATGAGAGAGGTCACCGTTGCAGCCACACAGATGGCCTGCACGTGGGACGTGGACGCAAACGTCGCGCGCGCGATGGAGCTCGTCCGGGAGGCGGCGTCCCGAGGTGCGAACGTCGTGCTGATCCAGGAGCTGTTCGAAACACCGTACTTTCCCGCCGAAGAGCGGGAAGACCGCTTCGCGCTCGCGAAGCCGTTCGACGGGCATCCGACCATCGCAAAGATGTCGGCGCTCGCGCACGAACTCGAAGTGGTCCTGCCTGTCAGCTTCTTCGAGCGAGCAGGCAACGCATATTTCAACTCGCTCGCAATCGTCGACGCGGACGGTCGCGTGATGGGCGTCTACCGCAAGAGCCACATACCCGACGGGCCGGGTTACGAGGAGAAGTTCTACTTCAGTCCCGGCGACACCGGCTTCCGGGTCTGGAAGACCCGCTACGGCAACATCGGCGCAGCCATCTGCTGGGATCAGTGGTTTCCCGAGTGCGCCCGTGCGATGGCCCTCCAGGACGCCGAGATCCTCCTCTATCCCACCGCCATCGGAGACGAACCCCAGCTGCCATCCATCGATTCGAGGCGGCCGTGGCAGCGGGTGATGCAGGGTCACGCCGCCGCGAACGTGATTCCGGTCGTCGCGTCGAACCGGATCGGGACGGAGGAATCCGCCTCGAAGCTCACCTTCTACGGCTCCTCGTTCATCGCCGACGAGACCGGCGAGAAGGTCGCCGAGGCGACGACGGACGAACAGGCGGTCTTGACCGCGACCTTCGACCTCGACGCGTTGCGGGCGGCCCGCGCGTCCTGGGGACTCTTCCGGGACCGCCGAACCGACCTCTATCGCCGGCTCCTGACGCTCGACGGCGCGACGGAATGACTTTCTCGCCCGCGATGCCGGGCTGATGATACACTCCGCGGCATGGCGAAGGCGGAGATCTTCAGCGGCGGCTGCCTGTGTGGAAACCTGCGCTACGAGGCCCGAAATCCGTTCGAAGCGGGCTACTGCCACTGCCGAATCTGTCAACGCGCGAGCGGCGCACCGGTGCTCGCCTGGGCGGGCTTCCCGACCGCGGACTTCGCCTTTACCAAGGGCGAACCCGCGTCCCATCGCTCTTCGGCCCGAGGTCGGCGGGACTTCTGCGCGAACTGCGGCACCCAGATCGGCTTCAGCGACAGCGCCACGCCGACGCGGATCTACTTGAACCTCGCGAGCCTCGACGATCCCGCGTCGATCGTTCCCGAGTATCATATCTGGGTCGCGTCCCGCGTGCCGTGGTTCCAGATCGACGACGACCTGCCACGCTACGCCGGCGAAGGCCCCGACCCGATCGACCCCTGAAACGTTCGAGAAGAGAGAGGAAATGCCGCGCAAGAGCCCCTTCCACGCCCGCACGACCGAACTGTGTACCAGCCAGAACTGGCAGGAATGGTCGGGCTACTTCTCGGCGGACAGCTACGAGCTCGATCACATGCGCGAGTACAATGCGGTGCGCACGACCGCCGCGATCTTCGACGTCTCGCCGCTCTTCAAGTATCACGTGCGCGGCCGGGACGCGGGTCGCCTGCTCGATCGCGTCGTGACGCGCGACGTGTCGAAATGCCGCCTCGGTCAGGTCGTCTACACGACGTGGTGCGACGACGCTGGAAAGATCATCGACGACGGAACCCTCGCACGATTCGGCGATGACGCCTACCGCCTGACGGCCGCCATGCCGTCGATCGACTGGTTGCAGGACAACGCCCTCGGGCTCGAGGTCGAGATCGACGACGTCACGCACGACTTCGGCGGGCTCTCCGTCCAGGGTCCGACGTCGCGCGCCCTGTTGCAACAGCTGACCGATGCGGATCTCGGTCGCCTGCCGTACTTCCACATCATCGAAAGCGAGCTGGCCGGCGCACCGGTGCGGATCTCGCGCACGGGCTACACCGGAGACCTCGGCTTCGAGATCTTCGTCGAGACGAGCTACGCCGAGCAGGTCTGGGACGCACTGGCCGAGACCGGTCGAGCGTACAACCTGCAGCCCGCCGGAAACGTGGCGCTCGATGTCGTGCGCATCGAAGCCGGTCTGTTGCTGATCGACGCCGACTTCATCTCGTCCGTCCACACGCTCTTCGAAGTCCAGAAGTCCACCCCCTACGAGCTCGGCCTGGGCTGGACCGTGAATCTCTCGAAGGACTCGTTCGTCGGGCGCGAGGCACTCCGCAAGGAGAAAGCGCGCGGGCCCAGCTGGGCGACCGTGGGGCTCGTCGTCGACATCCTCGCACTCGAGAAGATCTACGCCGATTACAGCATGCCGCTCCATCTCCCCTACACGTCGTGGACCTCCGCGGTGCCCGTCTACGCGGGAGCGGAGCAAAAAAACCCCATCGGCAAGGCCACCAGCGGCACCTGGTCTCCGATCCTCAAGCAGTACGTCGTGCTCGCGCGCGTCCGCCCCGAGCATGCGAAGATCGGCAGCCGGATCTTCGTCGAGGAGACCGTCGAGGGCCGCCGCTACGCGGTTCCGGCCGAAGTGGTGAAGCTCCCGTTCTTCGACCCCGCTCGCAAGAAGGAAACGCTCTCATGACGGCAGCCGGAACGAACAAGTACGACGCGATCGTGATCGGCGGCGGACACAACGGCCTCACCTGCGCGGCCTACCTCGCGAAGGCGGGGCGCAAGACGCTGGTGCTCGAGAGCCGGCACGTGCTCGGCGGCGCGGCCGTCACCGAGGAGCTGTACCCGGGCTTCCGCTACACGGTGTGCTCCTACGTCGTGAGTCTGCTGCGCCCCGAGGTGATCCGGGAGCTCGAGCTCGCGAAGCACGGGCTTCACCTGCTCCCGCTGCAGAGTTCGTTTGCCCCGATGGAGAACGGCGACCACTTCGCCACCTATCCGGACGCAGCCAGCACCCGCGAAGAAATCCTGCGTCACTCGAAGCGCGACGCGGACATCTTTCCGAAGTTCGAACACCTGATGTACCAGATGGCCTACGCGGTGAAGCCGATCCTCGGCGCCGTGCCGCCCAACCCCGCGAGTCCGGGACTGCGGGGCCTGGGAACGCTGCGCGATCTGGGCAAGCACATCCAGAGTCTCGGCCGGGACACGTTCCACGATCTCACGAAGATCATGACGATGAGCGTCTCCGATCTCATGGACGAGTGGTTCGAGACCGACATCATCCGGGCGCTCTTCGGCCTGAACGGGATCATCGGTACCAAGCTCGGGCCGAAGTCTCCGGGTACCGCGTACGTACTGCTGCACCACTACATGGGCGAGCTCGACGGCGCATTCACCGCCTGGGGCTGGCAGCGCGGCGGAACCGGGGGCGTGAGCGAGGCGATCGCGAGCGCCGCGCGCAGTCACGGGGCCGAGATCCGCACCGAGACCCCCGTCGCCCGGGTGATCGTAAAGGGCGGCCGCGCGGTCGGGGTTGCGCTCGAGAACGGCGACGAGTTCCTCGCCGACACCGTCGTGTCGGGCTGCGATCCCCATGTCACCTTTCGCAAGCTCGTCGAGGAGAAGGAGCTTCCCGAAGATCTCGTCCACGCGATCGATCGCTTCAAGTTCCGCGGCTCGTCGGGGAAGGTCAACCTCGCTCTCGACGCCCTGCCGAAGTTCACCGCGATGGCGGCTTCCGCGCCGGTACAGATGGTCGAGATCTGCCCGAGCATGGACTACCTCGAGCGCGCCTACGACGACTCGAGCTACGGGGGCTTCTCGAAGCGACCCTACATGGACATCATCGTACCCAGCACGATCGACCCCACCATGGCGCCGCCCGGAAAACACGTGATGTCGATCTTCGTGCAATACGCCTCCTACGACATGCCGGAGTACGGGAACAAGGATCAGCAACGCGACGCCTTCGGCAACGCGGTGATCGACACGCTGACCGAGTTCGCGCCGAACCTGAAGGACATCATCCTGCACAAGCAGGTGTTGACGCCGTGGGACCTCGAGCAGCAGATAGGCCTCACCGAGGGCAACATCTTCCACGGCGAGCTCACGCTCGACCAGCTCTTCTTCTTCCGGCCCGCGCCGGGCTATGCGGACTTCCGAACACCCATCCGAAACTACTACCAGTGCGGATCCGGCACCCATCCGGGCGGCGGGATCACGAGCGGTCCCGGTCGCCTTGCGGCGCGCGAGATCCTGAGGGATCGAAACTGATGGCCGACTACGACGTCATCATCATCGGCGCCGGTCACAACGGGCTCGTCACGGCCGGCTATCTCGCGAAGGCGGGCCGCCGCGTCCTGGTGCTCGAACGCCGCGACCAGGTCGGCGGTGCCGCCGTGACCGAAGAGGTGTTCCCGGGTTTCCGGTTCTCGACCTGCGCGGACGGCAGCGGCTACCTGTGCAAGGAGGTGCGTCGCGATCTCACGCCGGAGGTGGAGATCCTGGCGGCGGACCCGGTCGCGTTCGCGCCGCAGCCCGACGGCTCGAGCCTCGCCATCTGGCGCGACTCCGCGAAGACCGCGGCGGAGATCGCACGCTTCTCGAGCGCCGACGCCGAGCGCTATCCGGCGTTCGTCGAGCTCGTCGGGAAGGTCGCTGCGGTCGTCGGCGGACTCGCACGCGTCGAGCCGCCGACCCTGCCGGAAGTGAGCCTGCGCGATCTGCTCGGCCTGCGCCCGCTCGCCCGGCCGGTGCGCGCGCTGGGCCGCAAGCACGTCAACGACCTGCTGCGGATCCTGCCGATGCCCGTCGCCGATCTGCTCGACGAGTGGTTCGAATCCGATGTCGTGAAGGGCGCGATCGCTGCGAACGGCGTGCGCGACATCACCTGGGGACCCAAGGAGGCGGGCACCGCCTACGCGCTGCTCTACAACTGGGCTCTCTCCGACAGCGGAATCTTTCGTTCGGCAGGCGTGATCAAGGGGGGCATCGGAGCGCTGAGCGACGCCCTTGCGACCGCCGCACGCTCGTTCGGCGCGGAAATCCGGACGGGCGCCGTGGTGGAGCGCATCGCGACCGAAGCGGGGCGGGCCGTAGGCGTGGAGCTCGCGGGAGAGACGATCCTGCGTGCGCCCGTGATCGTCTCGAACGCCGATCCGCGCACGACCTTCTTCGAGCTGCTCGACCCGTACACGCTCGACGCGAAGCTCGTACGCCACGTGCGCAACATCAAGTACCGCGGCTCGGCGGCTCGCGTACTGCTCGCACTCGGCGAGCTGCCCGAGTTCACCGCGCTCGCTTCCGCGCGAGCCGCAGCGGGCGGCGATGATCCCACGGCGCTCCTGCAGGGTCCGATCCAGATCGCTCCCACGCTCCAATATCTCCAGCGCGCCTACGATTGCGTGAAGTACGGCGAGTACTCGCCTCGGCCCTACCTCGACGTGATGATCCCGACCCTGCTCGACCCGAGCCTGGCGCCGCCCGGCCAGCACGTCATGTCGATCACGGCGAAATACGCGCCGTATCGGCTGCGCGACGGCGATTGGAACGCGCGGCGCGAAGCCTTCGGGGACGTCGTGCTCGACACCCTGTCCGAATACGCGCCGAAGATTCGGGACGCGGTGCTGCACCGACGTGTGCTCGTACCGCCCGACCTCGAGGCGGCCTACGGCCTGCCGGAGGGAAGTCCGAGCCACGGGGAAATGACGCTCGACCAGTTCTTCCACATGCGGCCGATCCCCGGGCACGCCCGCTACCGCACGCCGATCGACGGCCTCTATCTGTGTGGCGCCGGCTGCCACCCGGGCGGCGGCGTCACGGGCATCCCCGGTCACAACGCAGCGCGCGCGATCCTCTCCGACTAGGAGCCGGCGCCGCTACTCCTCCGCGGCGGTCTCGCGAGCCAGGCGGGCTTCCTGCCAGGCGAGCGCGGCCTTCGCGCCTTGCTTTTCCAGGATCTCGTTGAACTCGCGCGACTCGGGCGTTTCGATCGCTTCCGCGAGAACGCCGATCTCCAGCCCCTGGAGCAACCCCTGACGCATGCCCATGATCTCGGCGCCGCGGTTGATGGCCTGCTTCGTGAGCGCGACGGCCACCCGGTCGTTCGCGGCGATCGCGCGCGCGACGGCGAGCGCCTCTTCGAGGCAGCGCTCTTCCGGCACGACCCGGTTCACGAGGCCGAGCGCGAGCGCCCGCTCGGCGGAGACGTGATCGTCTCCGGTCAACAACAGCTCCTTGGCCTGCTTCAGGCCGATCACCCAGGGCAGGATCAGCGCCACGATGCCGCTTCCGAACTTCACCTCGGGTGCGCCGAAGCGGCAGCCTTCGGCCGCGATGGTGATGTCGCAGGCCACCGCCATCTCCATTCCGCTCCCGAGACAGTAGGTGTGCACCGCGGCGATGGTGGGCTTCGGGAAATCCCAGAAGCGCATGATCACGTCGAAGTCCTTGCGGAGCTCGCCGCGCAGGAACTCGATGCCGCTGCCCTCGCCCATGTCGAGATCGAAGCCCGCCGAGAACGCGCGTCCGGCGCCGCATAGCACGACGACGCGAACGCGGTCGTCGGCCGCGGCTTCGTCCAGCCGCTCGCCGAGCTCTGCGACCATCCGGGCATCGACTGCGTTGAGTTTCTCGGGGCGGTGGAGCGTCAGCAACGCGATCGGGCCGCGCCGCTCGTAGAGTACCCTCTCCATGCGGTGGTCTTCTCCTACGCGAGTGAGGAACGTTCCGGCGGAAGCTCGGCGAAGCGCGCGACGGCTCCGGTTGCAGTCGGGCCGGAAAGTCGGGTGAACACGGGTCTGCAAGAATATGTCATTCTATGCCGCGATGGCCATCGAACTGAAGACGGAGATTCCCGGGCCCCGAAGTCGTGAGATCGTCGCTCGCCGCGAGGCCGCAACGCCCCCCGGCGCGGCCAAGCTCACGCCGATCGCCGTGGCGAGCGCGGCGGGATCGGTGGTCGTCGATGTCGACGGAAACCGGCTGCTCGACCTCGCGGGCGGCATCGGTGTGCTCGCGGTGGGCCACTGCCCGCCCGGTGTCGTCAGCGCGTTGGCCGACCAGGCGGGCCGACTCGTCCACATGTGCGCGATCGTCTCGACCTACGAATCGTTCGTGGAGGTGGCGGAGCGGCTGAACGAACTCACACCGGGGAACTTCCCGAAGAAGACGCTCCTCACCAGCACGGGCGCCGAAGCGCTCGAGGCCGCGGTGGGACTCGCGCGCTATTACACCGGCCGGCAGGGAGTGGTCAGCTTCGAAGGCGGCTACCACGGTCGCACCAGCTTGACGATGGCCATGACGTCGAAGTTCGCGCTCTTCAAGAAGGGCTTCGGCCCGTACGCGCCCGAGGTCTACCGCTTCCCATTCCCCGATCTCTACCGGCGCCCGCGGGCGTTCTCCGAAGAAGAGTGGATCGACTGGCACCTCGAGAAGCTGGACGACTGCTTCATCTCCGTCGTCGATCCCTCGCACGTCGCCGCCGTCGTGATCGAGCCGGTGCAGGGTGAGGGCGGATTTCGGGCGGCGCCGAATGTGTGGCTGCAACGCCTGCGCGAGCTCTGCGACGCGCACGGCATCGTCTTCATCGCCGACGAGGTGCAGTGCGGCATGGGACGAACCGGCCTGCTCTTCGCCGTCGAGCACGCCGGCGTGGTACCCGACGTCATCACGACGGCGAAGTCGCTCGCGGCGGGCATGCCGCTCGGCGCAGTCACGGGCCGGGCCGAGATCATGGACGCCGCCCATCCCGGCGGGCTCGGCG
>Ga0055476_10000126_pt1 | contig 17552 bp, 17 predicted proteins | sample Muzzi_CordC_D2_FD_57682 | JGI IMG/M metagenome (GOLD analysis project Ga0055476, IMG submission 57682) | Wetland microbial communities from San Francisco Bay, California, USA, that impact long-term carbon sequestration - Muzzi_CordC_D2 | ecosystem: Environmental > Aquatic > Marine > Wetlands ... | reverse complement strand
CACCACCGGGATGAGATTTCCCGAGCGCCGGATTTTGTCCATAAAGGGAATGTCCGCGTCGCCAGGGGGAATTTTGTCCTTGTTCAGCAGGGACCAGATAACGACGTAACCGATGAACATACAAACCAGCAGCACACCCGGCAGCACGCCGGCGATGAACAGTCGCGCGATGGATTGTTCGGTGGCGACGCCATAGACGATCAAGATGATCGATGGCGGAATCAACAGTCCGAGTGTCGCCGAGCCGGCCAGGGTGCCGAGTATCATACTTTCCGGATATTTGCGCTGTGCCAGTTCCGGCACTGCCATCTTGCCAATGGTCGCCGCGGTCGCTGCCGAGGATCCGGAAACAGCGGCAAAAATGCCGCAGCCGAGGATGTTGACGTGCAGCAAACGTCCCGGCAGTCGGTTCATCCACGGCGAAAGGCCGGCGAACATATCCTCCGATAGCCGCGACCGGAACAGGATCTCGCCCATCCAGATGAACAGCGGCAGCGCCGCCAGGGCCCAGGAGTTGCTGGCCCCCCAGACGGTGGTTGCCAGCACCTCGCCCAGCGGCGCATCGGTAAACAGGGCCATACCGACGATGCCCACGGTCATCAATGAAAAGGCCACCCAGACGCCGCTGCCGAGCAGGAAAAACAACACGACCAGCAGAAACACGGTGAGGGATATCTCGGTCACGGTGCCTTCTACTCGCCGTCGAGGATAGATGTGGGGATCGGTTCTTGATCTTCGAGCAGGTTCTCTCCCTTGTTGTGGTAGCTGGGATGAGCGCCGCTGAGCATGCCGAACAGCTCATCGATCAGTGCAATGGAGAGCACGGCCAAGCCCGCCACCATGCTGGATTGCGGGATCCACAGCGGCACCGGAATCATGCCCGATGACAAATCGTCGTATTCGTAGGCTTCCATCGCCAGCAGAGTCGTATACCAGGCGAAATAAAGAGTCACCGCCGCCGCCAGACCGACGCACCAGAATTCGATGAAACGCCGTATACCAGGCGAGGTGTTCTGAATGAATAGGGTGACACGGATGTGACCGCCTTCGCGAAGCGTGTACGCTAAGGCGAAGAACGATGCGGCGGCGAGAAAAAAACCGGTGAAATCAGCATAGGAGGGAATCGACAAGCCGATCGCCGAGCCGGTAAATAGCGAGCTCAAGCGGTCGACAATATTGAGCAGAACCTGCGCGAACACGATGATGGTGATGCCGACGATGAAGCAAGCCGAAATTGCGCCGCTCACGCGGTAGAGCCCATCGAGGAATGAACGCATGAACGCCTCCTGATTTTTCAGTCGTCGGAATTCGGCTGCCCCCAAACGCCGCGCCGGGCGCCGATCGGGAGAGGCTATCGTCCCTCCCGATCGGCGGATGGATTAGTTACTTGTAGCTGGTGAGAATTTCTACGCCTTCAGCGCCGGCCCCCGTTTTCCACTCGATCATCATTTCGTCGCCGATCTTTTTCAGACCGCCCATTAGCGCATCGCTCGGCTCTATGATTTGAATGCCGTTGGCCTTGAGGATCGCAACCTTGGCTGCGGTCTCCTCCTGGCTCATCTGCCAGCCTCGGGCCTCGGCCTTCTTGGCAGCCGCGAGAAGTGCTTCCTGCACATCCTTGTCCAGCTTGCGGAATGCGCTCTTGTTGACGACCACGATGTTCTTCGGAACCCACGCCTGGATGTCGGTGTAGTGAGAGAGATAATCCCATGCCTTGGAATTAGCGCCGGTTGAGGGCGAGGTGATCATCGCCTCGACCCGGCCGGTGGCAAAGGCCTGGGGAATGTCCGGGACCTCAACCTGGGTCGGCGCGGCACCGGCCAGGTTGACGAACTTTTCAAGCGTCGGATTGTAGGTTCTAAATTTCATACCCTTCAGGTCTTCGACGCTGGCGATCTCCTTTTTGGTGTACAGCCCCTGGGGCGGCCAGGGCACGGAGTACAGAACCATCAAATTTTGTTTATCCAGGAGCTTTTCGACGATCGGGCGCTGAGCCGCCCACAACTTCCGGGCATCCTCGTAATTCGTCGCCAGAAAGGGTTGCGTGTCGATGCCGAAGGCGGGGTCCTCGTTGGCGAGCAAACCGAGAAAGAATTCGCCGATGGGCACCTGGCCGCCGCGCACGGCGTTCTTGATCTCCTTGTGCTTGAACAACGAACCCGCGGAATGCACCTTTATTTTCAGTTTTCCGCCGGTAGCGCTTTCTACATCGTTGGCAAATTCGATGATATTCACGGTATGGAATGTCTTGTCCGGATATGGCGTCGGCATATCCCACGAGTCCGCATTTGCCGCCGAAACCAGAGCGGCGGACATTGCGATGCCCACGAGGCCGGCGCTGATGGATTGGGAGATTGTTTTCATTGGTGGTGTCCTCCTGCTGCTGAAACGCTCCTCGATGGAGCGGTAAACCCGATGATGGATCCGGTTCGAGTTATTGTTCGCGGAAGTATACAAGCCATTCTCAACGAATAGGAAAGACTTGTGACTATGCGCATGCCGGCTGGCACATACATGTCGGCAGGTGTGTTGGACGGCTGGCTGTTCCGGGTCGAACGCAGCGGGAACTTCATCGATATCCGGAAAAATTCGCGGGTAGCATAGTCAACGGGCGCGAACGCCGGCTAAACAGGCCGTACCCGAATCAAGTGGGTGGCCTGCCCTCCAAACCCAGCAGGCGGTCCACCGACCATGGCCCGGGCCCGCGCGCCACCACGGCAAACAGCACCACGGCCCACCAGGAAGCCGGATTCCACCAATGCCCCCAGTTGGGGAACACCGCGAGCTGGATGAAAAAGGTCATCACCAGCAGTCCGAGGGCCGCAAAGCGGCCGAGCAATCCGAGCACCAGCAACGCCGGTAGCACGATCTCCATCACCCCGGTTGTGACCGCCAGGGTCTTGACCACTGGGATCATCACCGAGCCGTCAGGGTAGTCGAGGGTCTTGGGATCGCAGAGCTGCAGCGCGCCCGGGCGCGGCGGATCGGGGCAGAACAATTCGTAGAGAAATAGATCGTACTTGCTTTTGTTGAACTCGAGGAAGCCGGACCATTTGCTCATGCCGGAATCCCAGAACACCTTGGCGCCGGCAAGTCTGAGGAACAGCAGCGCGGCCGGCTCGAGCCAGCTGCCGGCGCGCACAACAAGTGCGTTGTAACGCGCCACCAATGCGGTCGATGAAATCATTATCGTGTACCTCCCGATGGGTGCTGGGTTTCGAATATCAGCATGCGATCGCGCAGCAAAGATGCGAGACCGGCAGCGACGTCGAAAGTCGCGTCGAGCTCGGTGGCGGCGAGCGCCGCCTCGGCGCAAGCGTGACCCGCGGCGAGTCCGGCGATGAAGGCATGTTCGGCGACGTCCAGTGCGCGAAAGAGGATGTCGCCATCCCACCGCCACATGAGGATTTGCAAGGGTGAGCGGCGGATCTCCATCTGCGTTCGGAGCGCGCCTTGGCGCAAGCGCGCCCAAGCCTCGAGAGCGGAAAAATCCAGAGACACGAGCTGCGCGTTCGGCGCGAGCCGGCAACGCAACGCCATGAGCGTCTCGGCGGACATGCCGGCCAGTGCCCCGGCATCGGGTGTCTCGGCATCCTCTGCAAAATAAAGCTCCGTCCACGTGCGATCGAGCTTTGCGATGCAAGCGAGATACGCAAGCCCGTGGAGATCCCGGGTTGCCTCTATGAGCTGGGCGAAGTCATCACCGTATGTCACCAGCGAAGCCGTGCGCGGCGGATTGGCTTGCACGTAGCGGTGAGCTACGGCGGTGAAGCACGCCTCGCCCACCAGTTGATGAACCGATGAATAATTCGATCGCAACACATCGGTGCATGTTTTGAGAAAGCCGTTGCGGTAGACGTGAAGATAAGCGAGCTCGGCTTTGTCCCCGCAGTAATCCGCCAACGCGTCGGGCGTTCCGTCTCTCAGGAATCGCGAGAACGAGTCGTAGTAGGCGTCAAGCAATGTCCCGCTCCGATGCGCTGGGTAGCCGGGCCAGCGCTGTGTGCGCACGGCGGCGTTCTTCCATCAGTGTCTCGAAGTCGGGCAGCTTGCCGTCGCGCTCGAGCAGAAGCGGCCGCGGTCCCAGTTGCGCGAGGGCGAAATCCAGCAGATCCCACACGGCTTCAGATACCGGTGCCGCATGGGTGTCGATCAAAAGCCGCTCGCCGAAGTTCGCATCGGCCTCGAAACCCGCGATGTGGATCTCGCCGACGTCATCGGCCGATAAGGCGTCGATATAGGCGCGCGCATCGATACCGCAGTTGCGCGCGCTCAGGTAGACATTGCTGACGTCGAGCAACAATCCGCACCCGGTGCGGCGCGCGACTTCGTTCAGAAACTCCGGCTCGTCCATCTCGCTCACAAACGGTAGGTAATTGGTGGGGTTTTCGATGAGAATGCGCCGTCCGATGGCGTCCTGGTAGTGATCGATGCCGTCAGCCAGGCGCCGCAGGGCATCTTCGGTGCGCGGCAACGGCAGTAGATCGGCGAAGTAGACGCCCTTCGCGCTGGACCAGACCGCATGTTCCGAAACCAGTGCCGGCTCGAATTCATCGACCAGGCGTTTAACGCCTTCCAGGTGGCGGGGATCCGGCGGCGCGGGTCCGCCGAGCGAGGCGCCCACGCCGTGGAAACTGAGCGGATAACGCTCCCGGATGCGGGTGAGCTGATCGAGGCGCGGTCCGCCCGCCACCATGTAGTTCTCGGTGTGTACCTCGAACCAGGGGCAGGCCTCAGCGCCGGCGAGCGCCGGCGCCACGTAGGGTTGCTTGAGACCGATCCCGGCGCCGCTCGGTGTGCGTTCCTTTGGCATGACTGAAGGAGCGATGGAACGGGCCGGGATGCAAAGCCTCAGGGCTTGTTGCGTTCGAGTGCGGTGAGAGAGCCCGGGCCATCGGGGCTCAAGATGTACTGGCAGCTTCCCTTCGGCGCTAGAGTCCATGAATTGCCCTGAAAGTTCACGGTGGACGTGCCCTCACAGCTCGTGCCCGGCCCCGCGGCGCAGTCGTTCTCGCCCGCGAGGGCAATGCCGAAGCACTTGTCCGGGCGTCCGCTCGGCGCCGTGCCGCTCATCCAGCTCTCGAAGGCGGACTTAACCGCCGCCGGCGCGTTGTCGGCGAGTTTAAGCTGCCCACTGGGCTTCGCCGCTATCGGGCCGCTCATGGCCGCCAGCGCGGCACCGGTCAACAGGGCTTTTGCAATCGTCGATTTCCTGGTCACTGCTTACTCCTTATCCTGGCTTTGCATGGATTGCGTTCTTCTCGGTAAAGGACCGGCCTGATCCGCAATTGGTTTCGTTCATCTCTTGCTCCAATAGCAGTCTCGCGGTCGGTATCGACGGGCAGATGCGCGCCGCGGGCCTTGGCGGCGGCGCCCATCGGGACAATCACCACCGCGCCGGCACGCAGCCTGGGCCCCACATCCGGCCAGCTCAAATCAGCGATCCAGGCGCCGCTCCTGTAACACCCCTCGGGGCTCACCGGCGGTGGACGGATCATAGCGCTGCCAGCAGGCTGTCGCTGGCCCACTGCTTGAGGTAAGTCGCAGCGCGAAACGCCGCCGCGTCCAGGCCGATGCGTTCACACAGCCCGTCGCAGATGAAGCCGAAGTCCTCGCCGTCGTCGCAGGCCTGAAGAGCCCACGCTTCGTCCGCGTCGACGGATCGCCAGCGGATGTGTATACCCTCACGCCACAGCAGCCATTGCACCGGTCGCTCGAGGCGGGTTGGCGGCGGCGGTGTCCCGCCGGCGTCGACGGCACTCCACAGGGCGGGCACGTTCCACTCCAGGGTGAGTCGGCGCAGCGCCGCCACCAGCCGCGGCTGCATACCGACCCATTGATCAGCGGCAATGGCGGCGATGTCTTCGACCCGGACAAGCGGGCTGTCGGCAGCGTCGATGAGCTCGCCTTTGCGCCATTCGAACAAGGCCATCTCGCCGATCACCGCATGCTCGCGCCACGGTGTCTTGGTCTGCACGAAGCCCGGCAGATCGCGACCGAACCAGCGAATGGAGCGGTTGCGCGATGGATGCGCCGCCGCGTACGCACCTGCGAGCGCGCGAAACGCGTCATCGCCGAGCATTGCATGCACGCCCGGGTAGTCTTCACCGAGCACCTCTGAGAACCGCAGCGCGATGGCCTCGGCGTAGATGCAAAGACGCTCTTCGGCCGATGCGCTCGCGCTGCCGGCAATCGTCGGCGGGGCTGCGTCATGGCCGCCGAGCACGAACGCTTGAAAGCTTCGCTGCAGTGCGGGCAGTTGCGTCATGCCGTTTCCCGGTAGGTCACGGCCTGCGCGAGCGCGCGCGCATTTGCGAGTTCCGAGAGTAATTCGTCCAGTGGCGGGATGTTGTCGTCACGCTCGATCATCGTCGACACCGGCCCCAAACGCGCGATGGCTTGTGAATAAAGCGCCCAAACGGGATCCGGCACCGGGTGATCGTGGGTATCGACAATCAGCGATCCATTATGGCTGTGGCCGGCGAGGTGAATCTGGTGCACGCGCTCTGGCGGCACGCCATCGAGGTACGCCAGTGGGTCGAATGCGTGATTGCTGGCGCTCACATACACGTTGTTGACGTCGAGCAGGATATAGCAATCGGCGCGCTCGGCAATGGCGGAGAGAAATTCCCACTCCGGGATCTGCGACTCCGTATAGGTCACATAGCTCGACACGTTCTCCAGCAGGATCCGCCGGCCGAGGTATTCCTGCACGCGAACGATGCGCTCGACGACCTGTGCGATCGCCTCTTCGGTATAGGGCAATGGCAGCAGATCATGCAGATTGCGCCCGTCGATGCCCGTCCAACAGAGGTGATCGGAAATCCATTCCGGTTCAATGCGCAACGCGAGCCGCTTCAGGGCCGCGAGATAGTCGAAATCCAGCGGGTCGCAGCCGCCGATGGAAAGCGACACCCCGTGCATGACCATGGGATAGTGCGCGCGGATGTGATCGAGGAAGTGGAGCGGTTTGCCGCCTTCGACCAGATAGTTCTCGCTGATGACTTCGAACCAATCGACAGCCGGTTTGCGCTCGAGCACGTCCGCATAATGCTCGGGCCTCAGTCCCAAGCCGAAGCCGAGCCAGGGTCTGTCAATGTTCCCATCGTGCCGGGAATGGGAAGACGTGCTCATAGGGATATCAAACTCGCCGATGAAAGGGGCCGGATCGGGATGGTGCCCCGATCCGGCCCTAAACCCAGGCGTTGCGGAGGGCCTCGCCTAGCCTTCGGTTCCGCCGAGCTGTTTGCAGGCGTCCGCGCTGACTGCGACGAAGCCATGTCCTTTGCAGGAGTTCAGTCCCTTGCAGGAGCTCGACGCGGTCTTGCAGCTACTCAATCCTTTGCAGGAGTTGACGCCCATACACTTCACGACGTCTTCGCCTGCATGGGACACCACCGGCGCCATTGCGAACATTGCGGCCGCGGCCGCGGCCAGCGCCAGCTTGGAATTGGTCTTCACGATATTCATGCAACTCTCCTTGAACGAATTTTATCAGGGGCCTTTAGTCGCCTCGCATGCTGCGATTCGGCCGAACATGACTATATGGGCCAAATATCACACTCTTATCACGGAACCGAGGGGCATGCAGGGGCCGAGAGCAGTCTGCCGTGACAGAAGATGGGACATGGGCGCAGCTTGTGCGGTAGGCTCGAACAAATTGAGGCTCTGGTTGAAGGCACGATTCCCGGGCTGCCAGTATGCTGCTATCACCGCCTACCACCGCTGAACATCGCAGGCACTGGTTTTATCGTTACGAAGGACCAACCTGGTTGCTCGCCGCCGGCTTGTACGCGGTATGGTTGGTACTCGTCCTGTTTCACGCCTTGTTTCCGATGTGGTTGCTGGCGGCGGCCGGCGCCTACGTGACGGCATTGCATTTCAGTTTGCAGCATGAGGCGATACACGGTTGGCGAAGTTGTCCTGCCTGGTTGCGTTTTGCGCTCGTGTGGCCGCCCATCGGACTGTGGCTGCCATTCTCGGTCTATCGTCGCAGTCATTCCATCCATCACCGGAATCCAAATCTGACCTATCCGGGCAGGGACACGGAAACTGTTTACCACCGCCGGTGGGATTGGTTGCGTTATCCGCGCGCCTACAAGGCGCTTCTCATGTTCAATCAGACCTTCTTCGGACGCCTGCTCGTCGGCCCGCCGGTTCGGCTCTACAAGTTGATGGTGAGCGACCTCATGCCACTGTTGCGGGGCGAGTTGCGGGATCTGCCCATATGGCTCGTCCACGCCGGCGGTGTCGTTGGGGTCTTGTGGTTCGTCACCGAAGTCGGCGACATGCCGGCGTGGCAGTACATCGCCTTCTTCGCCTACGGCGGCATGGTGTTGAGTTGGGTCCGGCCCTTCCTCGAGCATCGCTGGGGGCAGCGCCCCTTCGAACGGGTGGCGAGCATCGAATCGAACTGGTTTTTCGGTCTGCTGTTCTTATGGAACAATTTGCACATCGTCCATCACCGCCATCCGACGATGCCCTGGTACGAGATACCGGGCTTCTACCGGGCGCATCGCGCTGAGCTGCTGGCGGCCAACGGGCACTACGTGTACCGCGGGTATTTCGATCTGCTGCGGCGCTACAGCTTGAAACCGGTTTTTGTCCCCGTCCACCCCGATGCCTAGCCGTCGATCGGATGCGCGCAGGCCGGGCAGAGCTGCCCGATTGCGAGATATTCATGCAGCGACGGTCGGGAGGCTATATTTCCCAGCGCGCCTGCTCAAAGATCGGTCCGCTGTATTCACCATCGACGATGCGTCGACGCGCATCCGACCACAGTGCTGCCCACTGCGTTGCATCCCTCAGCTCTGTATCCGGGTTTTCGCGGCTGCGCGCGACAAATCCAGGAAATGCCGGACGGCCGGTGGCTTGTCCCGTGGGGTTGTAGCGCAGGTCGAAGCTCCAGCGCAGCCCGTCCGAGCGGTTGGGCAGCGACGCGTGCTGGGTGAACTTATCAAACAGCACAACACCACCGCGCTTAATGGGCAGTGAGCGAACTTTGTTCCTGTCGATTGCATTCGCGGGAATATGCGGCTCAGATGCCATGCTGATGCCGGCGCGGTGACGGGCCAGGCCATTGCGGTGGCTGCCCTCAACGCAAACGAGGCATCCGTTTTGTTCCGTCGCATCGGTGATCGCCACCCATACCGTGAGCAATCGCGTGTCCGCCACCTCGTCGAGTAGTGACACGTAGTCCTGATGCCAGGTGGTTTCGCCAATATTCGAGTACTCGGCGACCTCCTCGGTTAGCTCTCGTGCCGGCGGTTTGAGTCTCACGTGTTGCACTGGGTTTGAATAAATCTCCGGTCCGATAACGGACTCCACTACATCCAGGATCCTGCTGTTGCTCAACAGCCGGAACACCGCGGGTCCCGAGTGCATCGTCCAGTCCGACGGATCGCGGCCTTCATTTTTGAGTGGCAGGGAAATATTCAGGAATTTGTAGAGCTGTGGATGCTGGGCGAGGATGCGTGGGTAGCGCGACGAGAAGGACAAATCCGCGAACGGCTCGGCGATGATGCCCCCGTCGTGCAGCCGCCAGGCGATATCGTCGAGCAGCCGTGCATACTCGTCCAACAGGGGTGCCAAATCATCGTCGTCGAGCACACCGCCGACGGTGAGGTACCCTTGATCGTGAAAGCGATCGACCTGAGCCTGCGTCAGCGCCCCCGACATTCAAACCTCCCGGGCCTAAGGACTCCCAGGCCGCCTTTATAGCACATCGTTTTCGAGTGCCCGGGGCTTCCAAGTCTGCATTTTATTGCACCGCTATTCCGTCCTCACGAAATTGGCGGGCGACGGACCAGAAGCCGAATTCGGTGGAAGTCTTCTTGTCTCGTTTTACAGCAAACGCTCGCTGGCCAGGCGCGCGCCCTCGGCGAGGGCCCGTAGTTTGGCCCACACCACGTCCTCCGCTACCCGGCCCATGCCGGCCGAGGTGTCGAAGCCGCAGTCGGTGCCTGCGATGATGCGAGTGGCATCACCCACGGATCGGGCGACACGCTCGATGCGATCGGCCACCACCTGAGGATGCTCGACGAAGTTGGTGAGCGTGTCGATAACACCTGCCACCAGCAACTGCTGGTCGCCGATGCGCTGCTTCTCCAGGCAACGATACTCGTGGGCGTGCCGGGGGTTGGCAAAGGGCAATACCAAAGCACCTGCCTTGACTTGCAGCAGCACCGGCAGGATCTCCTCGAGGGGCACGTCACAGTCGTGAGGGCCTTCGTAGTTACCCCAACACACGTGCAGGCGAACGCGCTCGGCGGGCACATTGATTAATGCACCGTTGATTGCATCGACGACCCTTTCGATAAAAGCGACGAAGTCGCTGACCGGACGATCCTGATAGGTGATATGCCGCTCCAGGGCTAAATCCGGACAATCCAGCTGGAGTATAAATCCGTGCTCGATGATGGCTTCGTACTCGATACGCAGAGCTTTGGCCAATGCCGCCAGGTAGTCGTTGTCGCTGGCATAGTGTTCGTTACGCATCGCCGAGGCCACAATCCCCGGCGATGGCGCAGTCATGAACGGCTCGACGAATGTGCCGGAGGCAGCATCCATGGCGGCCTGAAATGACTCGCACTCGTCGTGCACCGCGCGCGCATCCAGATAATGCACTTCGCCGATGGCTTTCGGCGGACGGAAATTGGATACGGCCGCCTTGCCGGTGGCCAGCGCCTGGCGCTGCTGTTGGAAATCCGGATAGTGGGCCACATCCTGGAGCGTGGGCCTTTCCCAGTTTCCGCCGAAGCCGCTCATGCGGCGCTGCACGTAGAGGAAAAAGCCTTCGCGCTCCTGCTCGCCGTTATTGCCGATATCGATACCCGTCTCGAGTTGCCTGGCCACCACCCGGTGGGTGGCCTCACGTGCGAGCTGCTGCAAACGCTGCTCGTCAACGCTTTCGCCCCGGACACGCCGGGCGTAAAGCGCGGTAAGAGCCGCCGGCCGCGGCAGGCTTCCGGAATGGGTCGTCAGGATACGGTCCTGGCTGGTCTTCACGGGGTTATTGATGCTCGGTGCATACTGATCGTGTTCATTAGAGTTTCTTCTCAGTCACGATTCATGTGAGCTTGACCAACTGCTTGCCGAGATTGTGGCCACTGAGCATTCCGATGAACGCTTCGGGGGCATTATGAATTCCAATGGCGACTGTCTCGCGATAGCGAAGCGCTCCGGAGGCGACCAACGCCTCGAGTTCCGCGCGGCCCTCGGTCCACCGATCCCGGTACTGGCTGACCAGAAATCCCTGCAGGCGCAGACTCTTGTCGAATATCAATCGCGTGTTCTTCACGCCATAGGGTTCGCCTTCGGCATTGTATTGCGAGAGAACGCCACATACGGGCACGCGGGCGAACTTGTTCAGTAACGGCAGAATGTTATCCAGCATTTCGGCACCGACGTTGTCGAAATAAATGTCGACGCCGTTATCTGCCGCCGCCGCGATCTGCGCCACAAGATCTCCGCGCTTATAGTCGCAGCAAGCATCGAAGCCGAATTCCTCCACCACGAGGGCGCATTTTTCAGCGCCACCGGCAATGCCGATTGCCCGGCAGCCCATGGCCTTGGCAATTTGACCGACTGCGCTGCCCACGGAGCCCGCGGCGGCTGAGACGAGCACGGTTTCACCGGCTTTCGCGTCGCCGATTAGCTTCAGTCCCGCCCACGCGGTCAGCCCATTTGAGCCGCAGGCGCCAAGATAGGCAGTCAGGGAGATGCCGTCCCTCGGCATTACCTTGAAGTCCACATCGGCTCCATCACTGATGGCATGGGTTTGCCAGCCAAATCCACCGACCACATGATCACCCACATTGAATCCCGCATGGTTGCTTTCCAGGACTTCCCCCAATACGCGTCCGACCATCGTCTGGCCCGGAGTCATGGAGCTTCCCCGAAATTGCCAACCGCCGCCCATCAGCATGCGCATATACGGGTCCAGGGACAGGTAGAGGCCCCTGACAAGAAACTGCTCCGGCCCGAGCTCGGGCAGCTCGGTTTCAACAACCTCGAAGTCCGAGACCGTTGGAAGTCCCCGCGGCTCGCGTTTGAATAGAACCCGAGTAGAGAGTGTGCCCATCATTTCTGCGCGCCGGAATTCAGCCGCCGAACTCGGCCCGCAGGAGCATCGCTGCGTCGCTCATTGCGCGAATTTTTCCGAATGCGACATCCCGAGGGAGATATTTCATTCCGCAGTCCGGCGCGAGGATGACGTCCTCTTTCTTCAGATAGGGCAATGCGCGTTTCACGCGTGCGGCGATGGTATCCGGTTTTTCGACGGTCATGTCGGCGAGATCGATGCAGCCCACCATGATTTTCTTACCGGCCAGCTCGGCGAGCACCGCGCAGTCGAGCTTCGACTGCGCGGTTTCAATCGAAATTTGTCCGCAAGAGCAAGCGGCCAGCTCGGGCAGAAATGAGTAGCCGGACGGCCGCTCGTGGATAACGGCCGCGTACCCGAAACAGATGTGAACGGCGGTGGTGCCGGTGATGCCGTCCAGGGCGCGATTCAACGCGCTCAGGCCGAATTGGCGCGCCTTTTCCGGCCGTGCCTGCATGTACGGCTCATCGATTTGCACAATGTCGGCACCGGCTGCAAAGAGATCCCGGATCTCTTCATTTACCGCCGCGGCGTAGTCGAGTGCGGCCTCCTCCTCGGACGAATAGAAGTCGTTCTGCGCCTGCTGGCTCATCGTGAATGGACCGGGCACCGTCATCTTGATGAGCTTATCGGTGTTGGCGCGCAGAAAAGCGACATCATCGATCTCCACCGGATGCTTGCGCCGGATTCGGCCGACGATTCGAGGCACCGGATTCGGATGTCCGGAGCGGTCGAGCGCGGTGCCGGGATTGTCGATGTCGATACCTTCGAGAGCCGTGGCAAAGCGGTTCGAATAACTTTCGCGGCGGATCTCGCCATCGGTGATGATGTCGAGTCCGGCCTTCTCCTGCGCATGAATCGCGAGCAGAGTGGCATCGTCCTGGGCTTCGGCGAGACGTGGTTCGGGAATTCGCCACAGCTCCCGGGCTCGCGTTCGCGGCGGAAAACGTCCCGCGAGCTTGTCACGGTCGATCAGCCACTCGGGCTGGGGGTAGCTGCCGACAAGGGTGGTTGGAAAGAGCATCATTCGGTTCCTCGCTCAAAAGTCCATGCCGCCATTTATATCGATCGTCTGACCGCTCGAGTAGCGACCAGTGGAACGGCGCAGCGCCAGGGTGATCAGAATTTCAGAGCTTTCGGGAATTTTCGGGGACACCAAACTCAACTGCAATTAAGTAGGGTGTTTCCGAAATTCCCATGCACTAGTTACAGAAGGGCAGGCCGCTGATATGCAGGACGTGAAAAGCCGGGAGCAAGGTGTGCAACCAGAGATCCACGATCGCCTCGACGATGGAATTCCCCATCTGTGAGCCGAGGAGGGCGGCCACGATACCTGCTGTGACCAGCAGTCTGCGCTCGCCTTTTGCGGAAGACTCAACAGGTACTGCCTGGCTATTGGTGCTCCTGTCCATCCCGGCATTATAGGCGTGCCCGCGGGGATTCTTGAAGCCCGTCGCGGAGATTTCGGGGGAACTCGCAGGGGAACTGTGAGGGGAACTGTGAGGGACACCATACTCAACCACACTCGAGTATGCTGTCCCCGGAATTGCCCCGAGCGTGCCGGCCGCCGAGGGTCGGTGGCGGCGCGCATCATGCCACTAAGCGATTTAAACCATGTGATGGACCGGCGCCATCCCGTACACCGGCGTTTGGATCTTTTCCATGCGCGCCTTTAGCTGGAGGGCAAGATAGCGGGAGTAGTGCCGCGACTGCATGAGATTGCCGCCATGAAACCAAAGTCCGGCTTGCCGGGTCGGCTTCCACATATTTCTCAACTCCCCCTCCCAGGGGCCGGGGTCGTGACGGGTTCCCGAGCCGAGACCCCAGCACTTGCCCACCTTGTCCGCAACCTCCTGGGAGATGAGCCGCGCTGCCCAGCCATTCATCGATCCATAGCCCGTGGCAAGTACGATCAGGTCCGCCGGGATCTCCTTTCCGTTGCTGAGTGACAGCGAGCGCTCGTTGATTCGCTCGACTTCACAACCACTTTCAAGCTTGATCTCTCCATCGATGATGAGCTGCGAGGCGCCGACGTCGATGTAATAACCGGATCCGCGCCGCAGGTAGGCGGTGTGGATTCCCGAACCGTCCTCGCCGAAATGGAACTGAAAGCCCGCGTTTTCGAGTCCTTCGTAAAGCCTTGCATCGTGTTGGCGGATTGCTTCGTATACCGGTCGTTGCCATTCGGGCATCAATTTGAAGGGCACCGAGGCGACGCGCATATCCGCGATCTCGGTGCTAATCCCCGCTTTCACCGCCGCCTCCGAGTAAAGCGGCCCCCAGGCGAATTTCATCAGCGCCTCGGAGCGAACCACGATCGAAGGCGAGCGTTGAATCATGGTCACATCGGCATCCCACTCCCACAGATCAGCGCAGATGTCGTGCGCGGAGTTGTTGGAGCCGATGACGACACAGCGCTCGCCGACGTAGGCTTCGCCGCCGGCGTGCTCACTCGAATGGCAAAGGACCCCGGAGAACGAATCGGCGCCCGGGATCGCGGGAATATTGGGCACACCGGACATCCCGGTAGCCAGCACCAGGTGCTTCGGTCGCAGCCTAAGCCGTTCCCCGGCCCGGCTCACGGTTATCTCCCAGTGTTCGCCGTGCTCGTCGTAGCGCGCCGCATCGCATTCCGTCGATGCCCAGTAATCGAGCTCCATCACCCTCGCGTACATCTCGAGCCAATCACCGAGCTTGTCTTTGGGGCTGAATACCGGCCAATGATCCGGAAACGGGATGTAGGGCATGTGGTCGTACCAGACCGGATCGTGCAGGCATAGCGATCGGTATCGTTTGCGCCAGGCGTCGCCCGGACGGGGGTGCTTATCGATTACGATGGCGGGAACGTCGAGGCGCTTCAGCCGCGCCGCCAGACCGAGTCCGCCCTGACCGCCACCGACGATGAGGCAGAAGGGTTGGTGCGTATAGCCGAGCGCCGCCTCGTCCCGCTGCTTGCGCTCGAGCCAGCTCAAGCGGTTTTTGAATGCGCCGTGTTCGACACCCATCTCACGCGAGTCATTGGCGCCGGTCTTCTCCTCGAAGCCGGTGAGCGAGTGCAAGGTCGTGAGCAATGTCCAGCAACGATCACGCCGCAACCGCAGATGGCCCCTGCCGCTCCCGGCTGCGGTCTCGAAGCGAATCCACGCCTCAGTCACACCGTCCTTGAGGCTCGCATCGCCGAGCAGTTGCCAACCGGTCGGTCTGGTTGCGTTCAGGGTGGCGTGGAGCATCGCCTCGATTGCGGCCCGGGTTTCGAGGGTTTTGAAGTTCCAGGTGAATGCGATCAAGTCACGCCAGAAGCCGTCCGCCTCGAACATGGCTGCGGCCTGCGTGGCATCGCCACGCGCCAACGCATCGCTGAACCGTCGCAGCCATCGTAATACTTCCTCGTTCGGATTGGCTTCAGACATCGCGTGTAGGGATCAACAGCTTCTTGCAAAACGCCTTTTTTCGACTGAAATTGAGTATGGTGTCCCCGGAACTTCGAGGAATGTCCTCAATCCTGCAATATATTGAGGCTGTTAGCCATGTCGAATAACAGGGAAAATGGTGCACGGGGCTGGCTGCAGCGCCTGTTGTTCGTCGATTCACTGGCACCGACGTCGCTTCCTGCGCCCCGCGCCCACGACCGCACCGTCATTACGGCGCTGATGCGGCGGCTCCCGGACGTCTCCTCGAAAGAGTTTCGCCGGCGCATAGAAAAAGATCTAGCCAACAGGCTTCGCGAGGCGCGCGGCGAATTAGGGCTCGCCTCGGTTAAAATCTACCGTGACGTGAGTGCCGGGGGCACGCTGTCATTTTTCCTGCAGCTCACGCGTTCCCGAGGCTACACGGCAATGCTGTGCCGGGTGCTCGGGAAGAGCGCACCATCACCTTATCGAATTCCTTATGGCGTGCTCTATGACAATGTGGCGCAGATCGGTTTCGAAGAGCAGCCAACACCTACCCAGCTCAAAGACGTACAAGCGCTGCTGCGCGGCCCGGACGTGCCCGCCGCCGAGTGCATTATTGTTGCGAGTAAACGCCAATACACGATCTACGACAACCACTCCACCCGCGATGAAGCCAAGCGGGTCGACATTTGTTTTCTGGTCAGCCGGCCATGGGCGATGAGCCGCGAGGACTGTCAGGAGTACTGGCGCACCCGGCACGCGGACCTTGCGCTTCGCAACATCAAGTACCTGGGGCTTACCCGCTATTTGCAGGTCCACACCACGGCGTCGCCGCCCCTCGGCTTCGACGATATCTACGACGGGGTCGTCTACGCGGAGAAGAGCTCGCTTGCGAGGCTCATGTTCGAGCTCGCAAAACCCAGCAGCTTTCGTTTTAACAACACCGTCGTCATCGACGAGACCAACTTTACCGAGTGCACGCCGATCATGCTGTTGAGGCTCGCGTCGGCGTGGTAGCGCTATTCGCTGGCGGGTGCAAAGCCTCAATTAAATTTGTCCAGCTCCTCCAGGATGATGGGGAACACGTCCCGATGGGCATTCTTGCCGATGAAGCAATCCATATGCGCATAACCGGGGATCATATGGCGGGTGTAGAGCTTCTCACCGTTGAGCTTCTGGAGTTCCGAATAAGTTCTCGCGCTTCCCGAAGGAAGTATGAAGCGGTTGTCCTCACCGTGAATAAAGGCCACGGGACATTTGATCTCTCCGAGATTGGGCATATAAACGTCCTCGCCCAGATGATTGACCATGCGCCTGCCGACAATGATGCGCGACAGGTGCTCGAAGGCCGTCATGGTGGCGTTGCCGAACATGCTGTGAACTTGTAAATGCGTGTCGGTGTTCAGTTGCGAGTGCTTGAATACTTCACCGTACAAAAACAGGATGCGGCGGCAGGTCGCCAGCTCGCAGCGTTCCCAGGTGGGATAGTGCTCGAGTACTTTGTCGGCAAGACGTTGCTCCCAGTTTTTCTGATTGCAGTCCGGATCCAGACCCTCCACGCCCATGACGTTGAGCACCGACGGCAGGTGGGTGCCCGCTTTAAGTTGAGTCTTGGTGGAAAACTCCACGTAGGGGGTGAACTGAGAGGCCACCACCGATCGTATCCCTTCGAGGCCCATCATGAGCGACGTCAGCACCGTGCCCGAGCCCACGCAATGGGCGACTACCTGCACGTCGGCGACGCCGCACGCCCCCACCACTTGCCTGACGGCGGCTGGCCAATCCTCGGCGATGATGTCGTCGAGGGTGTACTGGGTGGACGATACGGGTAGCTCGGGGCTCGATCGGTAGTCGAACAACCAGACGTCGTAGCCTGCCTCGAAGAGCAGCTCGGGAAGATTCGTTTCCACCGTGGTAGTGGAAAACGCCAAAGTGGAGGTGCCAAACCCCGGCGCCAGAAGCACCGGTCCCTTCGCACCCCCCTGGAAGCGAATCAGACGCAGCTCCGCGCCATCGTCCGTTTTGAACAAGATGGGATTGGCGGGAGACATTCGCAG
>Ga0055476_10000125_pt1 | contig 17663 bp, 15 predicted proteins | sample Muzzi_CordC_D2_FD_57682 | JGI IMG/M metagenome (GOLD analysis project Ga0055476, IMG submission 57682) | Wetland microbial communities from San Francisco Bay, California, USA, that impact long-term carbon sequestration - Muzzi_CordC_D2 | ecosystem: Environmental > Aquatic > Marine > Wetlands ... | reverse complement strand
CTCGACGTGATTCCCGCTCACCAGCAGATGAGAGGCATTGAAGAGATGGATGCCGTTGCCGCGATCGGCAGTGCGCAGATCCGTGCGGCCTGCGATGTGGTTTCCGACCATCTGCGCGGCCTCGGTTTCGTGGATCCAGATCCCGAACACGCAGCCCTGCATGCGGTTGTTCCGGATCACTGCACCGGTCGCCCGTTTGGTGACGAATACACAGCAATCGGGGGCGCCGACGTCGCCACCGCTGTTCTCGATCACGAGCCCCTCGACGCGAGCGCCCGGAGCGTCGACGACGATCACGTTTCCGACGTTGCCGCCGTCGATCACGGCGCCCTCGCCGCGAAGGATGACCGATCTGTCCAGCTTCAACGGGCCCAGCCAGCGGCCGGCCGGCAGCTCGATCACGTCTCCATCCCGCGCGCGATCGATCGCGGCCTGGAGGTCGGTGTCGTCTGCGCGCAGCCGCAGCACGACTGCGGTCGCCGGAGTCGCCGTGAGCAGAGCGGCAAGCAGCGCCTTCGCCGCGAGCAGTGAGCGGAGTCCGCGCTTCACACGCGTTCCCGGTCGAGCTTCAGCTGCTCGAGCTTGCGGCCCTCACGCGAGTCGAGCAACTCCTTGGCGTCGAGTGCCCGGATTCCGATCAGCGGCGGACAGACCTCTTCGTTGCGGTAGTTCGATTCGCACTCCATGCACGACAGGCATTCGCGCGGATCGATGCTGCCGTCCACGCGAATCGCGCGCGGCTCGCAGCTGCGCGTGCAGATCTTGCAGCTCGTACAGAAGCGCCGTCGCCGCGGGCCCGACAATCGGAAGCTGCTGAGGATCGCGAGTCCGCCGCCGAGCGGGCAGACGTAACGGCAGAAGGGCCGGTACATGAAGATCGACAGCGCGATCAGCAACAGCCACCAGCTGAAGAACAGGCCGCTGCGTTCCCAGGCGGGTACCAGGAAGGTCGACTTGAACGGCTCGACCTCGGCCAGCTTCTCTCCGAGGATGCTGTCCCATAGGAAGACCGGAACCAGCACGACGAGGATCGCGTAGCGGAGGTAGCGCAATTTGAGGTGCCAGCGGTCCGGGAGTTCGTAGCTCCGGATGCCGAGGCGGTTGGAGATCTTGAAGAGCAGCTCGGTCATCGCGCCATAGGGGCAGACCCAGCCGCAAAACACGCCTCGGCCCCAGATCAACGCAGTGATCGTGATGAAGATCCAGAAGATGAACAGCAGCGGCTCGCTGAGGAAGAGATCCCAGCGCCACTCGCCGATGGTCGACTCGATCAGTGTGAGGACCTGCGTGACCGACGGCTGCGACCGCATGTAGAGGCCGATCACCACGAAGCCGAACACCATGGCACCAAGGTGGAGACGGGCGAGCCGGAGCGGGTGGGCGGTGGTGTAACGTCGAGCGACGAAGACGCCGATCACTGCGAGCAGAAAGCAGACGAGGATGATTGCGTCGACCTGGCGATTCAGCCATGCCTGCTTCCAGATCGGGAGATCGCGACCCCCCTCGATTCGGTAGACGCTCTCGGGCAGCAGGTGCGAGGCGCTGAACTCGCGAAAGTCGCGCGAGAAAGCGCCGCGCTGGTCGTAGCGGCTCCCGAGGAAGACCAAGTCGTAGGGACTACCCGGATCGAGCAGTCCGCCACGGACGACGAAGATGGCGCCCTCCTTGAAATCCGGTGCTCCCTCGACCGGCGTGTCGGGAAGGTTGTAGTAGTCGTTGTCGCGAAAGGTGATTTCGCGCAGGCCCTGCTCGAGGCGCACGCGGTCGAAGACTCCGCCGCGCACGAACGCGGAGCCCTTGAACGACGACGAGCCCCGCCCGAGGATCACGAAGAGGTGCTCGTCCTCTTCGAGTTGGCTCATGTAGTAGTCGTAGTCGCCGGGGCGGATCAATGCGCCGCCGATTTGCGGCGCGTCCGCGAAGCCGAAATAGAGGTCCACGAACGGCTCGGAGGAATCCGAGACGCCCATGTCGGCCTCGGACACGGTCAAGCGTCCGAGCGCGCCGCGATCGACCATCTGTTCGAAGGTCCACGGCTCGGGATCCGACACGAAGTGCCCCGGTGAAATGTCGGTCATTCGGATCACGCCGACCTGCACGCCGACCGCCCGCGCGACCTCCAGAATCGTCTGGTTCTGTGCGAGGACCGTCACGGTGGCGCCCGAGATCGCGTCGATGGAAACGGCGTCCGGCTGCCGGGTGCGGCCGACGACGATGCGTTGCGTCGCCTGCTTGCCCGCGTAGGAATCCACGAAATCGTGCAACTTCGATTCGGGAATGCCGATCAGCAGGATCGGCTCGCTGTGATGGACGACCCGGGCGCCGGTGATGGTGCCGTGAGGGTCGAGGCCCACCAGCGTGACGAGCGGCTTGCCCGAGTAGGCCTTGATCTTCACGAAGTCGGTCGACAACGCGACCCACCCCGCGACGTTTCCATCGGGGTCGCGCCCGACCCAGTATTTCGCGTTCGGGACCGGCTCGAAGCGGGTGGCCCCCGGCAGGACCTGCGAGCACGCCAGCCGCGCGCAGTCGAGGTCCGTCGGCGCGCTGGTTGCGGCCCAGGACGGTGCGGAGTACGACAGTGCGCAGCCCGCTACCGCGGTAGCGAGAATCGCGACGTACCGCGGCAATCGGGCGTTCAAATCAGGCCTCCACGATCATTCGCCCCCGCATCTCGAGATGCAGAGCGTGGCAGAACCATGGACAGTAGTACCAATAGACACCCGGAGGTCCCGCCGTGAAGGTCATCGACTTGGTGTCCTGAGGGTTCATCAAGAAGTTGACGTCGTGCTTCGATACGCACATGCCGTGCGAGAGATCCTCGACGCTGTCGAGGTTGGTGATGACGAGTTGGACTTCATCACCCGTCTTGACGCGGAACGAAGACTGGGAGAACGCGGGTGCGGCGCTCACCATGTAGACACGCACCTTGTTCGGGCCCTTGCGGATGACCTTGCTTTCCTTCATCAGGTCGACGCCGTCTTCGGCCGCCATCTTCTCGTACATCTCGAAGCGCGGACCGTTGCGCACCATCATCTTCGACGGGTGGATCAGCTCGCGCTTCACGAGGACGGCGTCGTGCGGCTCGGGGTAGGCCGGTCCGTCGTGGACGAGCTTCATCTCGTCGCCGGTAATGTCGATCAGCTGGTCGTTTTCAGGGTGCAGCGGGCCGACGTTCAGGAAGCGGTCCTTCGAGAACTTGCAGAGCGCGACCAGCCACGTGCCGTCCGCGTCCTTGGTTTCGCTCATCGACGCGTTGATGTGGCCGATCTGGTAGTGCACGTCGAGCTTCTGGATGATCGGATCGATCGTTTCGTCGGTGTAGGCCTGGATCGCCTTCGCGATGTTCCACTTCGTTACGACCGAGTCGATGAAGATCGACGTGTAGGCGTTGCCCCTGCCGTCGAACGCGGTGTGGAGCGGTCCGAGGCCCACTTCCGGCTCGGCCACTACTGCGTCGCGGGGCTCGATCTCGCCCGCGAATACCGCGTCGAGCTTGTCGAGCTCGACGACGGTACAGGTGGGGGAGAGCTTGCCGGAGCAGACCCCGTACTTCCCGCTCGGGTCGATGTTGATGCCGTGCGGACTCTTCGGGACGGGAACGCGAACGACGTACGGGCCGTCCGCGCCGCGCGCGTCGACGACGGGAACGTCGCTGTCTCCGACCGTCATGGTATTTCCGGCCTTCACGGCCGCTTCGATTGCCGCGATGTTGAACACGTAGAGGTGGTCGCGTTCGGCGGCCATCATTTCTTCGAGCGTTACACCGCCCTCGGAGTTGTAGCAGGTGGCGAACGAGTACTTCCCCTTGTAGTCGGTGGCGCAGAGGTCCATGTTGCCTTCGACCATCACCTGCCACTTGACTTCCATCGTCTCGCCGTCGATCGCGGTGTGCATCGCACCGTACTTGGTCGGGTCGTCCATGTCGCGACCGTCGTTCACCTGCGGCGTCCGGAATTCGGCATTGCACATCACGTAGCCGGTCCTGTGGCGCTGCGGGAAGATGCCGTGGGTCCCCTGCGAGTTCGGGATGTCGGCGATCCTGTCGACTTCCATGGTGTCGCAACGAACCCGCGCGAGTCGGGCGCTGGCCTTGTCGTTCACGTAGACGTAGCGACCGTCGTAGGTGCCGTCGGTGTAGGAGAGATGGACGTGGTGCGTGTCTCCCGAGAGCTTCCCGCCGAGGAGCTTCTTGGAGTAGTCTTCGCCGCCCCAGCCGGTCGCAGCGTCGCGATTGAACACCGGGATTCGTTTCAGCTCGCGCATCGAGGGAATGCCGACGATGCGGATCTCGCCCGACTGGCCACCGCTCCAGAACCCGTAATAGTCGTCGAGCTTGCCCGGCGGAACGTGGATCGCCGGCCCCTCGTGCTCCGCTTGCTTCACGGGCTCAGCGACGGGGGGCGCGGCCGGCGCCTTCGCGTCGGCCGGAGCGGGAGCAGCGGCTTCCTTCTCGGGGGTGCAGGCGATGGCCGCCGTGCCGAGAATTCCCGCGCCGATCGCGATCCCGCCCTTCAGGAAATCGCGGCGGTCGGTTCCACTCCGTTCTGATTCGACTTCGGGGCTCTGCTGGCGTTCATCGGCCATCACTCTCTCCTCGATTTCGCCCGGCGTGGGACGAAACGCTCGATCGCGTGCGCTGCCGTTCGCGACCGCTTGCGGTCGCCTGGACGAATCTGCGCACTTTGTTCAGGTGGCATAGCGGTAGGGCGCTCAGGGTTGCGCTTTCCGCCTGCAAACCGCGTACCGAAATGCCCCGGTCGGCGCGGCTCGAGTCTGCGAAGCATTGCGGCCCGATAACTGGTCGCCGCCGGAGCCGGGAAAGGCGATTCGGAGAGGATTCAGCGGCGCCTTCGTCGCGCGGGAGCGGCCTCTTTGCCGGAAGAATCGCGATCGTGTGGAAATCCCCTGAGCTGCGGAACTTCGTGGGCGAGTCGAAAAAAACGTCGCGGATTGTCCGTTCACTGCGACGGGATGCTCCGAGTATTCGATCGCTGAGTCAGAATGCAACAGAATCCAGCCGCCGCGCAATCTCGATGTAGCGGCACACCCCATCCGGAGATCGTCCAACGAATCGAAACCATCGATTCGCCTGAGTCTGGTATGAATCGATTCACGGCCGAGCGGGCCGTGGGACCACGCCCCGTTCGATACCGCATCTCCGCGTGAGGAATCCTCGATGACCACGATTCGCGAGATCATGCAGTCCGAACCGATTACGGTGCGTCCCGAGAGTTCGATACGGCGTGCACTGGAGTTGCTGATCGATCACGGCATCAGCGGCCTGCCGGTCGTCGACGCCGATGATCGGATCGTCGGCGTATTGAGCGAGAAGGACCTGCTGAAGGTCTTCTACGAGAATCGCATCGACACGGTCGAAGCCGTGATGACGCCCGACCCGATCACGATTTCCGTCGACGCACCGCTCGTCGACGTGCTCGACTGCCTGATGGCGTTCGATTTCCGGCGAGTCCTGGTCCACGAGCACGGGAAGCTCGCCGGCCTGGTCAGCCGTGCCGACTTGATGCCGACGATCCTCGCGACCCTGCTCGAGCGGGCGCCTCGAGCCGGTTGATGCGGTTTCCGCGCTCCGCACGATCCGATTGGGGAAATTCGCCTCAGTCGACGCTGCGATATCGGATCCTTCGCGTCGATTCGATATCGGAAGACACTCGTGGCGACATGTGCGCGGTTTTGAGCTCAGCAGGCGCGGCACGTCGTTTGCTAACGCTATGGCGGCAGACCCCTATGCATCGGTCCCCAGACGGCCCGGGAGGAGCAACGCAATGTCCGATTTCCTGTCAGCGTATTCCATCCAGAACTGGCTCGAGTCGTGCCCCCAGGGCTATCTCGCCGATACCGAATACGGTCACGCTCCCGGTCAGAAGGAGCCCGAGCTGGTCCTCGACAACCCGACGCTCCTGCGCGACACGATTCGCACCACCGTGCAGCTCGTCGTCGGCGAACGCTGCGCGCTGGCGGCCTCATCGGGCCTGATCAACGCCGCCCCGGACCACCCGAGCAAGACCTTCCTCGCGACCCAGACCCTCGACGAAGCGCGTCACGTCGAGATCTTCACGCAGCGACTCTACGACCTCGGCGTCAAGAAGAGCGAGCTCGAGAACACGATCGCGGAGTACGCGAACCCGAACCTCGTGAAGTTCGCCGAGGTATTGCTCGAGAAGGTCGACAAGGGTGATTTCGTCGCGGGCGTGGTCGGTCAGAACATCGTGCTCGAAGGCATGGCGTTCTCGGTCTTCGAGATGCTCCACGCGGCGGTCGGCGGTGCCAACCCGAAGTTCGCGAATACGCTCTCGGGAACGATCGCCGACGAGCGGCGCCACGTCGGTTTCGGTGAGAACCGCATCGGTTCGCTGATCAAGCAGCATCCCGAGCGCAAGGCCGACGTCGAGAAGATGCAGAAGGACATGGCCTATCACATGCTCGCGACCTTCTCGTCGCAGTTCGCACAGTCGGGCAACGCGATGAGCGTGGGGCAGAGGATGTCGCAGGCCGCGGCCGAGAGCGGAGCCGATGCGCCCGCACCCGCCAAATGGCACGGCGCCGACCTCGCGACCGCAACGCCCGAGGAGATGGAGGCCGTGCTCTCCGATACGGTGTTGAAGGAATTCAAGATCCGCCTCGGCCGTATCGGCATCGAGTACCAGACGCCCACTGCCCCGTAGATGAGTCGATCGATGTCGGACCCCCACGATCTGCCGCAGGAAGTCTTCCTCGACGAAGTGCATTCGTTCGAGTTCTGGTTCCAGGCCGTTGCTGGATACCTGACCGAGCGACCCCACGGCCACGATCCGAACGCCGAAGAGGTCGCGATCAGTCCCTCGCGTCGCGAGGCGTTGATCACGACGCTGTGCAACTATGCGATCGGCGAGACCGCAGCGCTCGAGGCCTCGAGCGGCATGATCCGGTTCGCGCCCAACCGCCGCGCGAAGATCTTCCTCGCGACGCAAGTCGTCGACGAAGCACGGCACCTCGAGGTGCTGCTTCACCGGCTGAGCGAGCTCGGCGTCACGAACCACGAGGAGATCGTCCAGTCGCGAGCGAATCGCAGCCTGCTCGCGTTTCGCAAGCGGCTGCTGCAGTTCGTCGACGGCCACGACTGGGAAGCGGCGTTGTTCGCGCAGAACGTGATCCTCGAGTCGATGGAGTTCGCGGTCTTCCAGGCCCATGCGGAGCTCGCCGACCCGATCACGGGCGAGGTACTGACCGGGATCATCAAGGACGAACGTCGTCACATGGGCTTCGGAGAAAACGAGCTCGGCCGCAGGCTCGCCGACACTCCGCACATTCGGGCACGGCTCCAGGCGGTGAAACGGGAGCTCGATCCCCTGGTGCTCGACACCTTCGAGGACACCCTCGAACAGGTGGGAGTCGATCGCGGCGACCGGCCCGCACTCGGACGCCGTTACATCGCCTCGGTCGAGCGGCTGGGGTTCGGATTGTGACGGACCCGCTCGGAGAGGTTCGCTCGACGGAGGAGCAAGCAGCGCGTCAGCGCTTCGTGCTCGACGACACCGGCTTCGACGAGGTGCCGAAGAAGTACCGCCGCTTCTACCGAAAGTGGGGCGGCGTGAACGATGTGCTCGCTCCCAACGAGGTGCTGTGCCCGGTCTGCAAGGTCGTGATCCGATCGACCCGCGAGCTGCGCCCCGGCGACCGCGTCTACTGCATGCCGTGCATGTCGCGACTGGTGGTGACGCTCGGCGAAGGTGGGCGCCTCGAAGCCGTCGTGGCCTACTAGTTCGCCGCTCGCGCGCCCCCCGCCGCAATACCCGAGCGAAGCGGCGCCCGCTGCGTTCACGCCGCCGGTGTCACGCGAATGCGCTGCTCCGTCCGGCCACTTCGATCCAGGTCCCGAATCCGTCGGGCCACGGAAGCGTCCGGCGATCCGGAGCTTTGGATTCATCGACATCGACCTCGTTCACGACGAGCGCGAAAGCTGGAATATATTCACACACCAACCGAACGATCGGGCGAGGTCGGGAATGCAGACGAATTTTCGCGGATCGAGACCGCGCGCGATCTGGATGTGGTTCGCCATCTCGCTGCTGCTCGCTGGTTGTGGCGATCCGCTCGAGGTCGAGCTTCCCGCCGCCGATCGCCGGTCGGAACGCCCGGCCGCGCTTGCGTGGTTCACCGGACCGGCGATCGATGCATTCCTGGATCTCAACGCACTGATCGGCTCGCATGCCGGCTATGTGGCGATGTTCGCTCGCGATGGGCGTGTCGTTCATGCGACGACATCGGGCTACGCGGACATCGAATCCCGCCGGCCCATGCAGCTCGATACGCGATTTCGACTGGCCTCGATGACCAAGCCGGTGACCGCGGCCGCGGCACTCGTGCTGGTCGACGCGGGGCGCCTGGGGCTCGACGATCCGGTCGAACGCTACATACCGGCCGCGGGCCGGCTGCGGGTGGCGGTCGGCGATTCGCGCGCCGGAGCTGGGACGATCCCGACCGTTCCGTTGGCGCGCCCATTGACGGTTCGGCATCTGCTCACGTTCACCGCCGGTATCGGAAGCGAAGAGGATCCTTCGGATCTGGGCAGACTCTGGTCGGAGCGGGACATCTACGCGGGAACGGGTTCACTCGGGGAACGCGTGGATCGCATCCTCGGCGCTCCGCTCTACGAGCAGCCGGGCGAGCGCTGGCGCTACGGATGGTCGGCGGACGTCCTCGCCCGGGTGGTCGAAGTCGCGGCGGAGGAGCCCTTCGACCGCTTTCTCGAGCGCAAGATCTTCGCGCCGCTCGGAATGTCGTCGACCGGCTTCCTTCCGCCGGAAGGCCAACGCGCCGACATGGCGACGGTATACACGCAGGACCGGGACCGGAACCTGATCCGAGTCGAATCACCCAAGAGCGATGCGGTCGACTGGACACCGGGAGGCAGCGGATTGGTCTCGACCGCGGCCGACTACATGCGCTTCGCGCTCATGCTCTGGAACGGTGGAAGCTACGACGGCGTGCGGATCCTCAGCCGCGAATCCGTCGATCGGATGACGCAGCCGCACGTTCGCGACGGAGTCCTGCGCGAAGAAGGCATCGCCGGACTCGGCTGGGGGTTCGGCGTCGCTGTCGTGGTCGACTCCGACGCCACGCCGATGATCGATCGGAACGGTGATTTCTGGTGGGCGGGCTTCTACGCCACACAGTTCTTCGTGAGCCCCGAAACCGGTCTGGTGGGTGTCGTGTTGGCCCAGAACCAGCCGGGGCCGTTCAGCCGTCGACCCTATGCGATCTTCCTCGCGCAGGCGTTCGCCTTCTTCGGGCTGTGAGGTCGCTTCGACTATAGTCGCTGCGAGAAGATCATCCGAAGGGAGTCGAACCGAATGCCTCTCAGGATCATCGAGGCTCACGTGCCGGTCGAGCTTTCGGACGACGCTCTCGAAATCCTTCGCGAATTCAGCCGCGAGAACTGGACGCAGCCGGGGGGGCGCTTCGGAGCGATCGCGTTCTCGGTTCTCGGAGCGCAGCGCACGGGCGAAGCACTGGATCGACTCCACGAACAGCTGGCGGACCGCGGCGGCCTGTTCGTGCTGGTCCAGCCCCTCGATGGCGTGCTGCCGCGACCCTACGCCACGCAACTCGCCGAAGAGCGAGCCGCCACCCGTTCGGCCGCCGCGGTGAGCCGTGAGGAGGTCTATGCAAGCATCGCGGACACGGCGCGATTCAACCGCGTCTATGCCGCGCTCGTCGTCCTTGCGTCGGTCGTGGCGGGCATCGGGCTGTCGCGTGACAACACCGCTGCCGTCATCGGGGCGATGGTGGTCGCCCCGCTGCTCGGGCCCAACATGGCACTTGCGCTCGGCATGGTGCTCGGTGACGGCTCCCTGATTCGGCGAGCGCTCTTCACGAACGGATTGGGTCTCGCTCTCTGCTTTGCATCTGCGGCGCTACTCGGCCTCGGGCTGCAGGTCGATCCGGCCTCCAGCGAGCTGGCGATGCGCGCCCACGTATCGATCTGGGATCTCGTGTTGGCGCTGGCCGCGGGCTGCGCGGGCGCGCTCTCGTACACCACCGGCGTCCCGACCTACTTGACCGGCGTGATGGTCGCGGTGGCGCTGCTGCCGCCGGCGGTGGCGAGCGGAATGCTGCTGGCCCAGGGGCAGCTGTCCGGCGCCTTCGCGGCGCTGCTGCTGGCCGGCGGCAACATCACCGCCTTGACGCTCGCCGCCATGCTGACGTTCCTGGGGCGCGGTATGCGGCCGCGCAACTGGTGGCAAGAGGAAAGCGCGCGACGCTCCGCCCGTCTGGGCGTCGCGATCTACATCGCGCTGTTGATCGGGCTCGCGCTGGTGATCGTGATCTTCGAACGCCAGCTCGGAACCTGAAGGTCGTACCCCCAAGGACGCCCCCGGCGCGCGGCGCGGTTGAACATGAGACGGCGGCGACGCTGGTGTTCTCGCTCGCCGCTGCCGGCATCTTCGAGCAGAACCGCCGGCGCAAAGCGCGTACGGTGCGAACTCGGAGCAAATCCTTGCACGCGAAGGCGTGAGCCTCGATTACGAGCGGAGACGAAGCCGCAGCACCGGCCCGACGGTGGTGACCTCGAGGTTCGACCACTCCGCGAGCAGGCGGCAGCGAGTTACCTGGGCGCTGCCGGGAGATCCCATGCGGATGCGGAGTTCGCCCCGACGACTCTGGTTGAGGCGATCGATGATGGCGCTCCAGTCCTTGCGACGATTCACTTGCGTTCTCCGGGAAAGAGGGAGTCCGGGTGGTAGCACAGCGGTTGGCCAGCGCCTAACGAAGCGTCGACGGTCGTTCTGCAGGCCGGGTTGGATTCGAAGTGAATGCGTGCGGCTTCCCGCTTCACGCACGAAGCTCCGCGACCGGCTGCTATGCGACCGGTTCGCAAACGAAGATGGGAATGTCACGCGACGTGCGCTTGCGGTATTCGGCATACGGGGCGTAGTGCTGGTCGCAAATGGGCCACAGCTCGGCCTTCTCGTGGGGCTCGGCGAGTCGTGCGCGCAGCTTCATCCGGCGGCCGCGGTAGTTCACCACGATGTCGCGATGCTTCACCAGATTGTTGTACCAGGACGGGTTCTTCGGTGCACCGCCCTGAGAGGCGACCAGCAGCAGCCCCTCCTGATAGGGGACGTACATCAGCGGGAAGATCCGGCGGCGGCCGCTCCTGGCTCCCGTCATTTCGACGAAACACACCTCGTCTCCTTGCAGCGTGTTGAACAGGCGACCGCCGGTGAGGCGATGCAGGAACACGTGCAATCGGGTCATGGTCTTGAGCACCCAGCGCGGCGGGGGCGATCCGGGGTCGGCGGCATCGGTAGTCTGCTCGTTGTCCATTCCGTTACTCCTGCTGTGGCGCGCCGAAGCGTGCGTTGGCGTTCGAGCCGCCATCGGTCGTGCGAGAGTTCGACCCGTTCATTCCGACGGACTCATTCGGAAATGGTCGAGATGAGCGGGGGATCGTGGTCGTGAATCACGACGCTGACCGCGTCGGGGCGAGCGTAGTGCCCGGCGGCATCGACCAGGTACTTCGCGCGCAGGCGCTCGCGCGGATCGAGATCCGCGTAGACGATCTCTTCCCCCCGACGGATCGGGCCCGCGAGATGTCGGCCGTTCGGTCCGACGATTCCCGTCGTCCCGGCCATCATCGGCGCCATTGCGTCGATCAGCGGGGATGCCGAATCCCCGCCCTGCGCTTCTCGATTCGCGCGGGTGAAGCTCCCGTCCTGGAAGCCGGACGCGTGGATGACGAAGGTCTGCGTTTCCCAGGCGTAGGCGCGCATCGCCGTCTCGATCGTCTCGACCGAGAGCAGGTCGCCCTGTTCCGGGAAGCTCGGCCACATGGCGATGTGGATCTCTTCCCCGAGGCCGACCAGCGCCGCTTTGGCGGGTGTCAGGGTGTGCTCGTAACAGATCAGGGCTCCCAGCGTTCCGAGCGGCGTGTCCCACACGCGGATATCGCGGGAGTCCCCGCGCCCCCAGACGGTTCGCTCCGGGCAGGTCGGCATGAGCTTTCGGCGGTAGCCCATGACTTCGCCCTCGGCGTCGATCAACACCTGCGAGTTGTACAGGGTGCCGTCGTCGCGCTCGTTGATCCCGCAGGCCACCACGGCTCCGGCTTCCCGGGCCGCCTGCTGCAGCTGTGAAACGGTCTCGCTGCCCCGCTCCACGGCTTGCTCGCAGAGGCGCACGTAGAGCTCGGCTCCGACGACCAGCGAGTCGGCGGTCCATATCCACGTCGGATAACACGGAATGAACGTCTCCGGCAGCACCACGAGCTCGGCTCCATTCGCGCCGGCTTCGGAGATCGCGGCGACGACCTTGTCGGTCGTCGCCGCGCGATCGAGGAACACCGGTGAAGCCTGGACCGCTGCGACTCGTACCGGACGTGTCATTGCCATCGATGGTCCTCCGCTGTCGACTCCGCTTCCGGCTCGAGCTTCGTGGAAAAGGGGATCGCGCGCCGGGCCGAGGCGTGGAGCGATTGGAGTATACACGGAAGGACGTTTCGCCTCGTTGCGCGGAATCGGGACGGTCCTACCGGTCGCGGCCGAGCGCGCCGCTCGGCCGCAGGCGTGCGGCCGATCCGATCCGCCCGCGGGTGAGATGCGGCTCGGGAGGGGGGCGGAGCGGTGACGGCGAGCCGGTGCTCAGCACATCGTGAGGCCGCCCGAAACGCTGATCGCCTGGCCCGTGATGAAGCTGGCTTCCCGCATGGCGAGAAACGCCACCAGGGCTGCGACTTCCGCAGGTCTGGCGGGTCGGCGGAACGGGATCAGGCGCATGAAGGCGGCCCAACCTTCGGGCGAGAGGCCGAGCGGCGGGTCGGCGGTTTCGCTGGTCGGTCCGAGGCAGACGGCGTTGACGGTGATTTCGTGGCGCGCCATCTCGCGAGCGAGCGATTTCGAAAAGGCGACGATGGCGCCCTTCGAGCTCGACTGCGCGGTTTCGAGCGTGGCGCCGATCTTGGCGGAGTCGGAGACGAGTGTGACGAGCCGGCCGTAGCGTTGCGGGATCATGTGGCGCAGCGCTTCTTGGTAGGCGAGCTGGGTTCCCTTGACGTTGACGGCGAAGACGCGATCCCAGTGCTTCTCCTTGTCGTCGACGAACTTGCGCATGTGGTCGTAAGACACGCAGTTCGCGACGATGTCGATACGGCCGAGCTTCACGACCGTGGCGTCGACCGCGGCGGCGACCTGGGCCCGCTCGGTGACGTCGGCGGCGATGAAGTGCGCGTCGTAGCCTTCGCCGTGGAGCTTCTCGGTCGCGGCTGCGCCTTCTTCCGCGCGCCGAGCGCTGAGCATGACGGACGCGCCCTCTTCGCAGAGCTTGCGTGCGACCGCCGATCCGGCGGTTCCGAGAGCGCCGAGCACGAGCGCGTTCTGTCCTTTCAGGTCCATGTCGGCTCCACTACTCCGCGGCTTCGTCCTGCGCGTCGAATACTTCGTTCGCGACATGGAAGCCCTGGATTGCGGCCGGGAAGCCCGCGTAGACGGAGACGTGCAGGATGGTCTCGCAGATTTCTTCGCGCGTGAGTCCGAGATTCAAGCCGCCCGTGATGTACTGGCGCAGCTGCGCGGGCTTGTCGAGCGCGGTCAGCACGCCGATCGTGATCATGGCGCGATTCTTGGGGTCGAGCGCTTCGCGGCCCCAGACGTCGCCCATCACGGTCGAGATCGAGAGCTGGTTCCAGGCCTCCGCGATCTCCTTCGGATACTTGAAGCTCGGCGGGTTGGGGGCGCCCGACTTCGGGGTGAAGAGCTTGAGTGCGGTGGTCATGCCGCGCGCGAGTCGCGGGTCGATCTCGTCCGCCACGATCACGAGGCCTTGCGGTTGAGCTTGAAGACCATGAACTCGCGGTCGCAGTACTTCTGGAAGTGGCCCCAGAGCGGAAAGAACTCGGTCAGCATCGGCCACACCGCTTCGCGGTCGCTGCCGGTGAGTCGCTTCACGTCGACTTCGTAGCGGTCGGCCTTGATCTGGATCCAGGCTTTGGGGTTCGCTTCGAGGTTGAGCGCCCAGTGGGGGTGGCGATCGAGGCCCGCGATCGAGCCGACGACATAGACGTCGTCACCGTCCTGCAGGAAATTCGCGGGCATGGTCTGCTCTTTTCCGGAGATGCGCCCGATGGTGGTGAGCAGCAGCGTCGGGGCGCCCTGAGTGAGGTAGGTGTCGCCTCCGCCGTTCGACTCGATGTAGGTCTGCACGTGCGCGCGCGCGCCCAGGCGGATGATCTCCGGAGCGCGTGTCTTCATCAGCAGATCCCACTCTTCGTCTTCCATGAAGTCGGGTTTGGGGATTCGGTCGGCAATCTTCATCGTGATCTCCTGCGGTTCGGCTCGCGCTAGACCCTAGAAAAATCGCTGCGGCGGCGCTGGCGAAAGCGGGCCTTCCCGCGGCGGAAATTTCGCGCGGGCGGCCCGAGGCACGAAAATGCACAACTCTCCGCCGATCGGACATGCCGGATTCGGAGCGCGGGACGAGTCGGCGCGGGCGGCGGAGCGGCTCGCGGCCCCGGGGATCAGCGAGCGCGTTCGGACGCGCGCCGGCTCTTGGCCTGTTGGGCAATCCACGGGTAGGTGACTTCGATGCCGCGGCGCAGGTCGAACCGCGCGCGCCAGCCGGTGCTCTCGATGCGCGCCACGCTGTGATAGCGCGCCTTGACGCCCACCGGACCGTCGACGTGGCGCACCGCGATGGCCTTTCCCGCCACATCCGCAACCGTCTCGACGAGTTCGTCGACGGAGATCAGCTCCGAGGATCCGATGTTGGTCGGCTCGGTGATGTCCGACTGCATCAGGGTATGGATGCCGTCGCACAGGTCGTCGACATAGGTGTAGACCCGGATCGCGGAACCATCGCCCCAGACTTCGACGACATCGCCCTCTTCCGCGAGCGCGATCTTGCGGCAGATCGCGGCCGGTGCCTTCTCGCGGCCGCCCTGCCAGGTGCCCTCGGGCCCGTAGCAGTTCTGGAAGCGCGCGACGCGGACTTCGAGTCCGCGGTTGCGCGAGTGCGCGAAGGCCATGCGCTCTGCGTAGAGCTTCTCCCAACCGTATTCGTTGTCGGGCATCGCGGGGTAGGCGTCGTCTTCGCTGATCTCTTCTTCTCCGATCTCCTGGTCGCGATACACGCAGGCCGACGATGCGAACAGATAGCGCCCGACGGCCGCGTCCGAGGCGGCGTTCACCATGTGGATGTTGATCAACGCGCTGTTGGTCATGATCTCGCACTCGGCGCTGTGGATGAACCCCATGCCGCCCATGTCGGCTGCGAGCTGGTAGACCTCGTCGAACCGCGCATCTCCCGCGAGTGCGACCGCCCGCCGGCAGTTCTCGGGAAGCCGCAGGTCGAGCAGCAGGAACTCGTCCGCCGCGGTCTCGGAGAATTCGGGATTCTTGATGTCGACTCCACGCACCCAGTAGCCCGACGCTTCGAGCAGTCGGACCAGGTGGTGGCCGATGAACCCTCCGGCTCCGCAGACGAGTGCCGTCTTCATGGATGCTTCCTCTCCCGTGTGCCGGACACCCGCCCCCGTCCGTCGCGGCACGGCGGTCGCGGGAGCTCCGAAGGCAGGCATGCGCGGCTGTTCTCATCGGCGAAAACGGGCGAAAACGAGAGCGGGTTTCGCTGGAGCGGCTCGGATTCCAGTCGCATTGCAATCCGGGAAAGACGAGTTCGAGCTTCGGGCTCGCGCGGCGGGTGCACGCCGCCGCGGTGGTATTCCCGCTTGCTGCGGCTCGGAGGCGACTTTTCCTATGCTCACGGTCTGATGCGAATGGCGTTTCGAAGGTCGCGGCTCCTGCTGCCGGTGCTCGCCGTCTGTCTGCCGATGGCGTGGGCGTGCGATGGCGCGGATCCCGAATCGCTCCCGGTCCGCTTCGAGGCTTCCGAGCAGGGGCTGCGGCTGCCTCGGGTCTTCGGCAACGCAATGGTGCTGCAGCGCGATCGGGCGTTGCCGGTCTGGGGCTGGGCGCGTCCGGGAGCGTCGGTGCAGGTTCGCTTCGCGGGGCAGTCCCACACCACGCGGGTCGGGGCGGACGGTCGCTGGCAGCTTCGCCTGGACCCGATGTCCGCGAGCCGCGAACCTCGCGATTTCATCGCGACGAGCGACGACGGGGCGAACACGCGGACCTTCGAAGCGGTGCTCGTCGGCGACGTGTTTCTGGCCGGCGGGCAGTCGAACATGGCGATCGACCTGGTCTCGAGCGAGAACGGGCGGATGGAGGTGCAACGCGCGAATCATCCCATGTTGCGCTTCTTTCGCGTCCCGTTGACGGCTTCGCCGGGCCGGGCGCTCGAAGACGTCGAGGCGGAGTGGGTCGCCTGCAGCCCGCAGACGGCGGCCGAGCTTTCCGCGGTGGCGTACTACTTCGGGCGGAAGCTCGTGACCGAAACCGGGGTGCCGGTAGGCATCCTCCAGGCTGCGCAGGGAAACACCTGGGCGGAGTCCTGGGTTCCGCGCGCTGCGTTGTCGAACTCGCCGGCCGGGCACGCGTACGTTCGCGCCTGGGACGCCGCCCTGGCTCGCTTCGATCCCGAGGCTGCGCGCGCGTGGGACGCGCGTCGCGTCGAGGCGTATCGAAAGCGGGTGGCCGAGACGCGCGCCGCGGGCCGGAAGGTGAATCCGTACCGGCTCCGGCAACCGAGTCCGACCGTCGATCCGCGGCAGCACCGCGGGTGGCCCGGAGCCCTCTACAACGGAATGGTGGCGCCGCTCGAGCCGTTCGCGCTCCGCGGGGTCATCTGGTACCAGGGCGAACGCAACGCGCGGCATCGCGGCTACGCGTATCGAAGCATCTTGTCCACGTTGATCGAACAGTGGCGCCGCGGGTTCGAGGATCCCGAGCTCGAGTTCTACATCGTCCAGCTGGCGGAATGGCATCGCCCGGCATCGAAGCCGCGCGAAAGCGCGATCGCCGAGGCGCGCGAATCGCAGCTGCGGGTTCATCGGGCGGATCCGCACAGCGGACTCGTCGTGATCATCGATACCGCGGAGAACGGCGTCATCCACCCCCGCAACAAGCGGTTGCCGGGTGAGCGCCTGGCGCTGTGGGCCCTGGCGCGGGAAGCGGGCTCCGCCATCGAGCCGAGCGGGCCGCAGTTCGAATCGCAGCGGCTCGAAGGCGATCGGGTCGTGTTGTCGTTCAGCCACATCGGCGGCGGCTTGATGGTGGGTCGGCGCAGCGGCGCCGTGGCGGTGACGGCGGTGCAGGAATCCCTCGCGTCGTTTGCAATCGCGGGTGAAGATCGACGCTTCGTTCGGGCCGAAGCGGAGATTCGCGGCGACGAAGTCGTGGTCTGGTCCGACGCCGTGCCCGCTCCGGTGGCGGTTCGCTACGCGTGGGCCGACAACCCGGTGGGGAGCAATCTCTACAATCGCGAGGGTCTGCCGGCCTCTCCGTTCCGGACCGACGACTGGACGGTCTCGACGCAGGGCGTGTTGGAGCCGAGGCTGCCGGCGGCATACCGCGAGCTTACGGCGCGAGCGAGCGGCGGGTGAGGCGACGCGCGACGCTGCCGCGCCGGCCTCCGGCGCGCCGCGTAAGCGCCGGCGGCGCCGAGGCCGACCGGAATCAGAGCACCGCAGCGGCGAGCTGCTTCAGCGCCGACAAGTGCACGCAGGTGCCGATCGCGAGCAGGTTCGGGGCGCGCGTGTCGCCGCGCAT